>OATX01000692.1_pt1 | contig 19120 bp, 9 predicted proteins | sample 1516741 | NCBI WGS metagenome assembly OATX01 (sample SAMEA2579984, study PRJEB22360) | human gut metagenome | biome: human gut; feature: human-associated habitat; material: faeces | place: Denmark | collected 2008/2010
CGGAAATAGAGGAATATCCCCTTCCATAATCCCCTCCGCCTGTGGCTTCCGTACGATAAACAAAACAAGACTGATCGTTCACCCAAACAGAATGGTCCATTCCAATTACATTCTGTGCCAAATTGCCAGGAGCCGGATATAATTGAAGATATTCAGTCTCAACCGGTTCGTCACCTTCATTGTCACTTCCACCATTTCCTTCATTGTCTTTAACCGCTTTATCGCTACACCCTGCTAAAAACAGAATGGTAGACATTGCGATAGAAACAAATATATCTAATATATGTACCATAATACTTTTTTAATATTACAAGTTAATTCTTATATTACTATTTCATCATATAAAATTTTAAAATACCACCTTCCATTATATCTTTATGCGAAATACTATTTCCAGTCAGTTCTTTACCGTTCAGTTCTATCTTTCTCACATGAATATTTTCAAGAGAGTAATTCACGGTCTCAACAACAAATCGCTTATTATTTCCCAATTCAATTGTAATTCTCGGAAGTTGTGGAGCACCCAAAATATATTCTCCGCCGCAAGGATTTACCGGATAGAATCCCATAGCAGAAAAGACATACCAAGCAGACATTTGTCCACAATCATCATTACCACAAAGTCCATCAACACGATCAAGATATTTTGTCTTACAAATATAATTCACCAGTTCTTCCGTCTTTGAAGGTTTACCAGCCATTCTATACAGATAAGCCACGTGATGACTAGGTTCATTCCCATGAGCATATTGCCCGATCAGGCCGGTCACATCCGAAGAAAAACCTTCATTATGCACCACTTCTTTCAATATAAAAAGAGAATCCAATTTAGTAATAAATGCATCTTCTCCTCCCAACATATTAATCAAACTATCAGGCTCGTGCTGAACATGCCATGTATATTGCCAGGCATTTCCTTCTGTATAATCTCCTCCAGAAGTGCTCTCATGTGATATAACTAATTTATCAAACGGTGTCCGCCAGTTTCCTTTTGAGTCCTTCGGCCGCATCAGACCGGCTTCTCTGTCAAATAAGTTTTTATAGTAACCAGCCCGTTTAGTAAAGAAACGGTAATCATCTTCTTTACCAAGAGCTTTAGCTAATTGTGCGGCACAATAATCATCATAACATGATTCCAATGTTCTCGACACACTCTCATCTTTTATGATATCAAACGGCAGATATCCATATTGATCATAAACATCCCAATTTGATTTAGGCAAATTTGTAAGCAAAGATGTTCTTATAGCAGAGTATGCTTTCTCCACATCAAAACCACGGAAACCTTTCAGATAAGCATCCACAATAACAGGCACAGCATGATTTCCAATCATAGTGTAAGTTTCTCCGCCCCACAAAGCCCAGATTGGTAAAAAGCCTTGTGTATCAAATTGCTTTAACATAGAATTCACAAAGTCATTTACTATTTCAGGCGAAACAATAGTATATAATGGATGCGCAGCCCTGTAAGTATCCCACAGAGATAACGTACTATAAAATGTTGGTTGGTCAGTATCAGCTATATTGTTAGGTTGAATAAATAATCGATACATTGCCGTATAGAATATCCTTTTCTGTTCAGTCGTACCTTTCACATTTATTCGCGATAAAAACTTATGCCACTCCTTATGAGCCACTTGCTTGACTGCATTGAAATCCCAACCGGGCAATTCAGTTTCCAGATTTCTCTTTGCACCTTCAATACTAACTGACGAAAGCGCTACCTTCACCAACAGCTCCTCCCCCTTCTTCAAATCAAAATCAAGTACATAACGCGGAGCTTGTTCCCGAATATCACGTAAAGGAAGCTTATGCTTTTGTTTGTAAGGCCTATTAAATTCAATCGTATAATAATAACAACGCTCAATCCAAGATTTAGTACGAGCAAAGCCTACAATGCGGGTCGACGATTCGAAAAGTTGTTCCGCATTCAGCACATATTGATGAAAAGTATTTTCATCACCTACCATTCCATTTTGAAAATCAATCAGTAACCGAGCCGAATCATTAGTATTAAAAGTATAACGATGTATCGCAACATGCGGGCTAGCTGTCATCTCGGCATTCACCTCATAATCATCGAGATATACCATATAATATCCCGGTTCAGCAAACTGGTTCTTTTTCTGATAACCACTAGCATATTCTTTCTGCTCCATATCGCCCGTATATGGCAACATCAACAAATCACCCAGATCAGGACAACCGGTACCATTCACTCGTGTTTGAGAAAATCCATAGAGTACTGTATCTTTATACTGATACCCTCCTGTATAGTCCCACGAACAATTACCACTTTGTGGTCCTACTTGAATAAGCCCAAACGGAAAACAAGCATTCGGAATGCAATGCCCAAACTCAGCTGCACCGACAAACGGATCAACGTACTGAGTATTACTCTCGACGTTTGAATGTACTGAACAAGCACTCAAACAAAAAGATAAAGAGAAAGCAGATAATAAGTTCTTCATAATTTTAATGTTTACGGATCATTGCTGCATATCCCCCTCCAGATACCATTTGAACGGGTAATACAGTATTCTTATTCACTTGTATCGTTTCTATTGAGAAATCTTTAGCATTACGCGTGGCATTTATGCCATCTTTCCAAATCTTGATTTGATATTCTCCTTCAGGTAAAAAATCAAGTTTTATAGAAAGCTCCCGAGAGTCTGAATTTGTCATACACCCAATATACCATTGTCCATCAAACGCCTGTCTTGCTATTGAAACATATTCTCCAACTTTACAATCCAACGGAATAGTCTGTTTCCAGACAGTAGGAACTGTTCGCAGAAATTCCATACATTCTGGTTCTGCAAGATATTTTGTAGGACTATCCGACAACATTTGTAACGGACTTTCATACACAACATACATAGCCAATTGATGACAACGCGTACCTATGCTCATCGGTTCATTCCAATTAGGATACCATTCCTGTTTATGAGCGTTCTCCATCGCACCTGGCGTATAATCCATAGGTCCTGCAACCATACGATTAAAAGGCAATATCAGATTATGGTCAGGATTAATAGCTTTATCACGATCGCCTTTACACTGTTCCTGCCCATAAACACCTTCAAATGTCACCACATTAGGATACGTGCGATACAATCCCGTAGGTTTATAGCAACCGTGAAAATCGACTAACAATTTATACTTAGCCGCTTCTCTGGAGACTCTCGTATAAAAACCAACCATTTCCTGATCATCACGGGACATAAAATCAACTTTTATGGCTTTAATGCCCCATTTCGAAAATTGTTTCAACGCCTCATCCAGTTTCTCATCTAGCCGTACCCATGTACACCATAAAACAAGACCCACATTCTTAGATCTGCCATACGCTGAAAGTTCATCCATATCAATATCCCGGGAAAGCTTCATGATATCAGACAAATCATACCATCCTTCATCCAGCACTACATACTCAAGCCCGTTCGATGCTGCAAAATCAATCAAGTATTTATAGGTTTCAGTATTCATCCCAGCTTTGAAATCGACTTTGTAGATATTGCAGTTATTCCACCAATCCCACAACGCCTTTCCCGGTTTCACCCATGCAAAATCATCCTTTGCCGGAGTTGCAAGCTGATAAACAAGTGTATTGTTCAACAAGTCCTTATCTTCTCTTGCAAGAGCTATCACCCGCCACGGGAACTCTGTCGGTGAAGAATACCAAGCTATAAAATTCTCCCGAGAATGTACGTATTCATCCCTGTCCCCTTTTATTTCCTTCTCTTTCGGATAATGAGGAAAAACAGCCCTTAGTTTTCCTCCTATCGAACTTTCAAGCCACATACCCGCATAATCCAATAAGTTTGCTTCCGTTATTAACACTTTTACCCCATTGATATCAAAAAGGACAGGAAGACAAGCTAGTTTTTTAGCTCCCAAATTCTCTAAAGTACATTTCGTAAACTTTGGTTCATTACCTGAATAAAAACTTTTTTCTCCCGGATACCAAACAACATCTTTCTTATTGAACATAAATTCGGCAACTTCATCCGTGACCTTATATTCACCCTTTATATTAGATAACCAACGCCACGAAACGCCGTTATCATACGCCCGCCATTCCAAAGAAATACGATCGGAAAAATCTATTCGTAGTTGATTATATATATCAGCTATCATTGAAGCCTTTTGGGATACCACCGGATGTAGGACAGTATTTACAGATGAACGGCTTACCTTTCTTACCTTTAATCTTTTATCCGCAGACATATCTGTCAAAAAAGCAATCTTCGCCTGCTTAACAATCGATTTTCCATCCATTATCACATTGAAACCAATCGAATCCGATATCCCAATTGTTACTGATACCCGGTGATCCGGCGAATGCAATATATAATCTTTGGCAAAGGTTCCAGTAGACAGCATTATCAAGACCAATAACGCAGAGGTTCGCAGATATATTTTTTTTCTTCGCATAATCCATTTTTTTGTGGAACACAAGGTACAGAAAATACCTCTATACCTTAGTGTTCCGATGTTTATCATTTTATTTTGTTCTAGCCAATCTTAATCCTGTAGGCCACGCCCTTTCACTAGGAGGCTGTACCCAACGCGAATATGTCAGATATACGGTTCCACCCCAATTCCAAATAGAACCACCACGTTTTATCTTGGCATACTGTCCCCATTGAACAGGAATATCATTCGGATAATTCTTCGGAGTTTCCGTATATGCAGTATGCCATTCCCAACAGTGCTCTGCTACATTACCGTTCATATCATAGAAACCTAAGCTATTCGGTAGTTTAGTTGCAATTTTCTTCAAGCTGTCAGTAGTACCTTCGATCCATCCATATAACTGAAGTTCTGAATAATCATCGGTTCCTGCATATTTCGTTCTGTGCTCTGCACCGCCTCCGGCTGCATATTCCCATTCTGCCTCATTAGGCAAACGATATCCTTTAGCGTTCCAATCACACACGACACGTTCTTCAATATTATTTTGGTATATCCAATTATCCGGGTCTGTTTCTCCGTTAATAGAATAACATGGAGACAATCCCTTCAAAAAACTCAACTTGTTACAGAATACGATAGCATCATACCAGGTTATATTCGATACGGGATAATAATCATCCACTGGTGAAGGACAATCCGTACAAGTAGGATTGTAATTCATCACTTCTACCCATAACTTCTGCGTGGTTTCCACTTTTGACAAATAAAATGCCGGAACGCTTACCAGAAATGTAGGTCCTGATTCATTTCCATCATTGCCTCCCATTAGGAAAGTAGCGGACTCCATTAATATCATATCCAATCCATCATCCACATAAGACGGAGTAAACAAAATCTCATTTCCATATTGTGTACCAATCTCATTAGTTGCATAAGCTCGTACATGATAAACTTTACCAGCCTGCAATCCGGAAAGTTCACTACTAAACGCTCCCATTCCTGCCCCATCTACAGTATAATTGTCAGCTAAAGTAGGTTCCTTTGTAGTAGACCAGCAAATCCCTCGGGCTGTGACAGCCGCTCCTCCATCCAAAGTAACATTACCTCCAGATTTTGCAGTAGTAGATGTGATATCCGTTACAGATAAAGTTGATAATGTCGGCAATACAGGCTGTATAGTAGAGAATGAAATTTCCTCTCCATAAGCAGTTCCCGCAAAATTAGTTGCATAAGCACGCAGATAATAGGTTACTTCCGGAGTCAGTCCTGTCAATGTGCTGATAAATTCACCTGTGCCTGTTCCGTCTACAGTCTTATTATCTTCAATAGTAGGATTATGATCCGTAGACCAACAGACACCACGAGCAGAAATGACATCATCACCATCCTTTGTGACATTTCCACCACTGATCGCAGTAGCACCAAAAGCATTAGTCACATGTGCCGATACAACAGTTGCCAATGTCGGATTCTTTGTCGTTATGGTATATTCTTCACCATAAACCACGCCTTTCTCATTAGTGACAAAGGCACGTATGTTATAGGTTTTACCAGGAACCAGCCCTGTGATAACATGTTGGAATGTCCCTTTTCCTGTTCCACAAAGTTTCTTGTCATTATCAGTTGTCGGGCTTTCAGTTGTAGCCCAGCAGACTCCCCTTTCTGTTATATTTCCACCTCCATCGGACATTACGTGTCCGCCAGCCAATACAGATGTGGCTTTGATATCCGTCGGAGCCACAGTCATGATCCGAGGAAGCATTACAACTTCCGAATTATTTTTCTCGTCGTCACAAGCGTACAGACAGAGTAATCCTGCTATGCATACCAGCAGATGATATATTTTTGTTTTCATGTTGTTTATTCTCCCGTATTGATTGTTACTTCCATTACTTCACTGTAATTGACATATCCGTTTGTCTTGGCTCCGATCCTGAAATAAACCCTGTTACCATTTACCTGTATTTTATACTTATTAGTTTGATAAGTATTATCTGTTGCTAAATTAAAAGTAAATGTCCCATTCTCACTACCAGTACTTTCCGTTAGTTTCCGGCTATAATGGCTACTTACATCATCAACCAACTTCTGATAATCCCAATAAGCATATACCTCCGTCAATTTATAAGCCGGATCGTTCTTACTCACCTTGTAGCTTAAAGTAACTACTTCTCCATTCGCTTCAGCCGATGCTTCGATACGAGAATACGGAATAACAATAATATCCAGTTTCGTCTGTCCTTTTACTGTGGTTGTATACTCTCCTACAGTTTGAAACGGACCGGTTGCAGTAACAGAATAATCACAATTAAAAACTTTTGTATTAGCATACGATCCATCCTGCTTAGCGTAAAACCCTACAGGCTGTGTAGCTTTTGTTCCAATCTCCATGATTCTAATAATCGTTCCCGTTGAACCTTCTACCGGCAATGGCACAGGTTTACCCGTCTGCTGATCAATGATTAACCCATACAATCCACCATTCGGTGCATCATAATTATCCTTTTCACATGCTGCCAGTATACCTCCTATTAGAACAATGATTCCTATTAAATATTTAGTTTTCATAACTTACAAATTGAGTTTAGTTTAGAAATTCCGGATTCTGAATCAAACTAGGATTTGAATTCATATCATTTCCTGAGAATTTAGTATAATAGTTTTTCTCTGTAAAGACACGCTGCCGTTTAGGCAAATCATTAGCAACTTCAAACACGTACTTTCGAATACGCAAATCAAAGAAGGGATGTAGCCCTGCCCCACGGAAACCGTTAAGACCACCCTGATCTACCGGTAGATGTGCAATACGCCACCTTTTCATATCCCAAAAGCGATGCCCTTCAAAAGCTAATTCCACCTGACGTTCGTGCCTTACTTTCTCCACATCCACTACCGCAAAAGGAGTTACCACTCCAGCCCTATCCCGTATTTTTTTAATAGCCTCAAAAGCTTCAGTCTGGTACTTACCCATTTCCACAGCAGCCTCAGCTAGATTCAGATAGACTTCAGCCAATCTGAAAATCGGGAAAGATGTTTCGGTCTTGCCGAAATCCCATTGTGCTTCAGTCTTCAGATTCTCATTGACAAACTTACGAATATTGAATCCTGTTTTCGAAGCATCTCCTGTATATGTACCTCCATCTTTACCAAAAATGGTATCTTTACGTTGTGTTTCAGGATCAATATATGTCTCCAACAAGTAAGAAGGACCGGGAGCGCTTTGGGCATAATATTTGGAACCATCTTTCAAAATCAATCCTCTTTGAAACTGCATTGTTGAGCCCAACAAAGAAGAACCCGGTACATAAATGGAAGCTAAGAATCGAGGATCTTTCCCTTGAAACATTTCATACGTTGTTTCGAATGACTGTCCAATATCTATCTTTCCTTCCGAACCATCCTGATATTCAAAAGCTTCGACCATTTCAAAAGTAGGAGTGATGGATCCCCAACGGCAATAAGAATAAGGCAAATGTTTCTTATCGTATGAATTTCCCAATCCCGTAGCTACGTCAAAAAGTTTCTCGAAGATGTATTCTCCATTATCTTTTGTAACGAACAATTTATTAAAATTCTGTTCCTTGTCCGGTATCTGGTTAAATAATTTGTAAGGTCCTTTTTTAATAATAAAATCCGCAGCATCATAAGCAATTTGATAGAACTCATCTGCCTTAGAACTTTCAATACCAGTAAGTTTACCCAGTCCCACTTTACCATATTTAGCAATAGAACCAGCATATAACGCAGCACGTGAACAAAGGGCCAAAGCAGCATATCTCGTCACTCGGGCTTTTTCAGTAGTTCGCACCTCGGGTAATGCTTCGGCAGCCTCTTTACAATCCTTGATAATAAATCGAAAAATTTCTTCTTCCGTTGAACGGGGAACTTCCAATTCAGCTAACGATTCTTTACCCGTATACTGCTGCGGTTTATCAATAAGAGGTACACCACCATATCTTTTTACCAAAGTAAAATAAACCCAAGCTCTCAAGAATTTGACTTCACCAATTGTTGTTTTCTTCTCATCCTCATTCATCGGAGCATCGATTATTTTCTCCAGAAAGTCATTGCAATTTCTTATCAGTCGATAAGATTCTGGATACACGGAACGTACATTTCCTTCTCCTCCCTGATCCCCCTGAATATAAATGTAATTACCTAAAAATTCATCCGGATACTCAAAAACTGCATTATATTGATCAAAAGCAGGTTCTTTCTGAAATCCCGCCGTACATTCATCCGACATGGCAGACAGGTCCATGCTACGCCATGAGTAGTCTCCATAGAAATAGCTAAAGTCCTCAATAATCATACTATTATACATATTTGCAAGTATGCCCGTTATAGCTGCCGGATCGTTCCAAACATCCTTTGGAAGTATTTTATTGTTCGACTTTATATCACTGAAAGAGTCCATACAACCTGACGTTGAAAAGAGTACTGCCGCCGTAACAATTATATTAATCCATTTATTCTTTTTCATACCAGATAGTGTTTTTAAAATGATAAGCTTAAACCGAAATTATACATCTTAGCTTGCGGATAATACCATGCATTAGAGTTATTATTTTCCGGGTCGATATTCTTCATTAACCAACCTTTGGTAAATGTCAGCAGATTACTGCCATTAAAGAATACTCGTATCTTATCGACTCCTATCTTTGAAGTCAGGCCCTTAGGAACAGTGTAGCCTATTTCCAGATTCTTTAACCTCAAATAATCCGCATCCAATAGATAATATGAATTTACCTTTTCGTTATTGGCAAATCCGGCCTTCCGCACCGGCGGTAATTTACCAATAATCCATTCACTCGCAGGATCTTTTGAATCAACGCGGTGAGAACGTTCTATCCAGATAGCCATACCGTTACTGTTTCCTTCATTCATAAAACTCTGATAAAATGCAGAGCCCAACTGAATTTTATGTCCTCCGGCTCCCTGAAACAATACATTTACATCAAATCCTTTCCAGGCAGCAGTCAAATTTAACCCGAAATAAATAAAAGGCGTATTTCCTAATCCGATAACAGAAACATCATTATCGTCAATAATGTTATCACCATTCAAATCTTTATACTTAAAATCCCCTGGTAACAAAGATTTGTTTCCATTACTATCCTGAACAGGAGAATTTAGTATTTCTTCGTAATCTCGGAATTGACCAATCATTGTATATCCCCATGTGAGATCTTTATTACGATCATTCGAGTTATTACGCCAGTTTGTATATTTATTAGAATCCGGTGCACGCTCCACATACTTATTACGACTCCGGGTAATAGTAGCATTTGATTTCACTCCGTATGTAAAATCCCCTATTGTATTATTATGTCCCAATACCAATTCAAAACCTCTAGTCATATCCGAATTTAAGTTTTCTTCCGGCAATTCAGTTCCGAAAGAAGTAGGCAAAGTAAAATTCCGACGTGCCATAAGTCCACTGCGATCACGTCTAAACATATCAAACTCAGCAGTAAACAATCCATTAAGAATAGAAAGTTCAAATCCTATATTAGCTATTTTAGACTCAAACCAAGTAAGATCCGGATTGGCAATACCGCTCGAAGATAATCCGATAGTCGTTACATTCTCTGTAAACAAGTATTTGCCACTCGGATAATAATATCCTTCGAGATATTGGAAAGGAGAAAAACCTCCCTGATCACCTACCACACCGTAAGATGCACGTAACTTAAAATTACTAATAAAGGAAATGTTTTCCTTAAAAAAGGACTCTTCCGAAATTCTCCAACCAATAGACACTGAAGGAAAAGTGCTCCAACGTTTATCGGGAGCAAAAGTACTGGAACCGTCATATCTCAACACTCCTTCAATCATATATTTATTCGCATAAGCATAATTCACACGACCGATCAATGCCATTACCAGACTAGAACCTTCCGTTCCACCATTATTCTGTTTCAGATCGTTACCTGCATTTAGAACAGGCAATGAATTTATCATAAACTCCCGGAAACCCGTCATCCACTCATAACTGGGGTTAGTTGCCTGATACATAGCCATAGCTGAGATATCATGTTTCCCAAATGTACGAGTATAGTTTAATGAAAATTGCATATCCTTGGTAATATTATTCCCCATTTCCTGATTCAACTTACCTACCGTAGAACCGACTTCTGCCTTTACTATCTCACCGGATTCTGTCGGTTCATAAGTATAAGGGTCTTTGGGATTAAAATTTTTATTTTTATAATTCCTGAAATCGTAACTCATTTTTGCTTTAGCCTTCAATCCTTTCACCCAAGGAATCTCCCAATTTATATCAAGACTGCTATTCAGGTATCTCTCATCAAAAATGCCCTGCCCATATTCTTTGAAGGTAGAACGTAACGGTCCAACCGGTTCATCAAAATAATAAGGACTTCCGAATGGCTTTGCCTGCTGTATACTTTGAAAAACGCCACTACCACCAGACACATTACGACGATCAGACTGTGCTGTCAGCAATACATCTACGTCTAATCCTTTAGCCAAAGTTGTTCCGATATGCGCATGCATACTATATCGACGATTATTCCAGTCATTAGATCTAAAATAAGACTGTTGGTCCATTACTCCGGCAGACAAATAATATCTGGCATATTCATTCCCTCCCTTTACACTGAAATTATGAGAAGTCTCCGGAGCATTATCTCGTGTGATCGCATGAAGCCAGTTCGTACTTTTATAGAATTCACCATCACCTGTTCTGAACTTCTCCATTTTCTCCTCATTATATACATCTGCCAAACCAATATTATTGGCGGCTTCATTGGACAACATAGCGTATTGATAAGAATTATACACCTCCGGATAACGGGTCATACGTTGGAAACCATACCAACCGGAATATTCAAACTTAGGTTTGCTTTCAGTCCCTTTTTTAGTAGTCACCAGAATAACGCCATTTGCACCTTTACTACCATATACAGCCGCAGAAGCATCTTTCAATATACTGATTGATTCCACATCGTTCGGGTCCAGTTTTGCAAAACTACGTTCTACCCCGTCAACAATAATCAGCGCATTGCCAAAACCACGAATATCCATCTCCGGAATATTCTCCCCAGGAGCACCCGAGCGTTGTACGGCTCTCAGGCCGGGAAGCCTTCCTACTAAGGTATTGGCAACACTTCCCGTTTTCACGGCTGTCAGCTCTTTAGAAACAATATTGGCTACTGATCCTGTAATGGAAGCTCGTTTTTGCGTTCCATACCCCACAACAACGACTTCATCCAAATTCTCCGAATCTTCCGATAACATCACCACAAGATTTTTTTGTTGTCCTACTGTGATTTCTTTAGTTTTATATCCGATATAAGATATTTGTATAATACTGGCGGTAGTTACATTATCTAATGTAAACTCACCTTTTACATCCGTTATAACACCCCGGGATGTACCTTTGAGAATAACATTAGCACCAATTATCGGTTCTTTTGCATAATCCAATACAGTACCCGTTACTTTTCTACTTTGTTGTGCCATTAATAGACTCCCATACGAAGGAAATGTACTTAAAAGCAGAATCAATAATCCGATCAGGTACCAAGGTCTTTTCGGTTTTGTTTCCATGTTTTTAGATTAATAAGTTTCACAATAAATTAATAGATCTGATATTACCTGTTTATAGGTTTTACGCTCATGGTTATTTCTTTATAAGGCTATCATAGGCTTTATTCATTAGAGGGTTAACAATGTTGTTTTTAATCACATGAACAAAAGTAGGGCTTTAGGCATTAGGGTACGAAAACAAATCGTTCCAATGTTAACATGAATCGTTACACCCCTTAAAAACAGCTATATAAAGGGAAAAAATATTTCATTGAAGGGTTAGAGAAGAAAAATATTGCCTATCTTTTATTCATTCTTCTACTTCATATTCATTAGGATTACATCCAAACTCTTCTTTAAATCGCAAGCTAAAATAAGAACGATTATTAAATCCAACCTGATACATCACGTCACTTATCGACGATTTATCTTGTGCCAATAATTGTGCTGCTCGCTTCAACCGTATAGAGCGTATAAACTCAACAACCGACAGACCGGTCAACGATTTCACCTTCTTATATACCGCCGGCCGACTAAGCCCCACTCCTCTACACAACTCGTCTACATTGAAATCAGGATCAGCAATATTAGCCTCAATAAGTTCTACACATTTCTTCAACAATTGCTCATCCAATGTAGTTACCGTTAATTTCGTCGGTTCAACCACTATCTGTTTTCTAAATGCAACTCTTAGTTCATTACGTTGCCTGATGATATTATTAATCCGCACCATCAACAACTTCAGGTTGAATGGTTTAGAGATATACTCGTCCGCTCCGGACTCATATCCTTCTATTTTATGCTCCACCTCCCCTTTCGCTGTCAAAAGAATGACAGGGATATGTGACAGGCGAATGTCATTCTTTATTTTTGAACACAATTCGATACCATCCATAACCGGCATCATCACATCACTAATAATCAAGTCCGTTTCTTTTTTCAAAGCTATTTTCCAGGCTAACTCGCCGTTCACAGCTGTAATGACCGTAAAATAATTCGATAATGATTCTTCCAGATAGGTTAACATCTCTATATTATCATCTACTACTAATACAACCGGTTTTTCGTCTTCCGACAACAAGTCTAAAGAAATATGTTCACCAAGTTCAGACATTTCTGTTGTTTTCGAAGTTGTTACAGTGATAGATTTCGGCTGGATTTTTACTTTATCATTATCAAAATGATCCTTTCCCAATAATAATTCCACATAGAAGTCTGTACCTTTTGTATAAGTTGACTCTACCCAAATACGCCCCTTGTGCTGGTCAATAACCGCTTTAGCCAAGGCCAGTCCTATTCCGGTGCCACCCTGTGTCGAATTTTCTCCTTGATAATATCGTTCGAATATATGATTTACATCATCTGTCTTTATTCCCAAGCCATTATCGCAGATATGCAAAATAACCCTATTATCTTTCTCCCTACAATCAATAGAAATCTCTCCCCCGTTTTTAGTATATTTGAAAGCATTGCTAATTATATTCATCAGCACCTTCTCGATTTTTTCTTTATCAATCCAGACTTCAATGTTCTCCTTGTTCGAATGAAAAATGAAACGTATGCTTCTCCGTTCTGCCTCATCCTCAAAATAACACATTACGGAACGGCACAAACCAATTAGATTTTCTCTTGTAATAGCCAATTGCATCATGTTATTATCAAACTTTCTGAAATCCATAATCTGCTCGACCAGATTGAGCAACCGCCCAATATTACGCCGCACAAACATCAATTTCCGTGCGACAAGAGGTTCTAATCCCGGTTCATTGATCAATTCTTCAATAGGCGAGTAAATAAGAGCCAACGGAGTCTTCAACTCATGTGACACATCCGTAAAGAACTTCAATTTCATCTGATGTATCTTATTTTCCTCCTCTCTCATGTGATGTTCCATTATAAGTGCATTTTTTCTTTTTTCCGTCATAATCAGGTTTCGCCTGAAAAGCAACAGAGCAATAACCAAAAGACAAAAATAGATAAAGTATGCGGCATTAGTTTGCCAGAAAGGAGGAGTTACTACAATCTCAATGGTTCGCGGATAATCAGTCCATAGATTATCACAATTACTTCCATATACTTTAAAAGTATAAGTTCCGGGTTTCAGGTTAGTATAAATTGCCCGGTTTTTATTTCCTTGTGCATACCGCCAGCCCTTATCCTCTCCTTCCAACATATAACGGTAATTATTCTTTGAAGGAGAAACAAAGTGCAAGGCAACAAATGAAATACTAATACTATTCATATCATAAGGCAACGTAATCTTTTTTGTCATGTTCAGTGATTGCCTCAAAATTATACGTCCATCATAAGGCTGAAGCGGCTTGACTTCCTTATCAAAGATCATAAAGTCTGTCAAAGCAACTTTGGGAACAATCTTATTATCTTTAAAATTCTGGGGAGCAAAAATCGTAAAGCCGTTGATTCCGCCAAATACTAATTCGCCTGAACGAAGTTTATAGGAAGACCATATTTTAAATGAATTACTCTGCAAACCGTCCTGCTCATCAAAATAACGGAACGCAACTAATTTAGGGTCAAAGCGTACAAGACGCACTCCTCCCATCCAAAAATTTCCATACCCATCTTCTTGCAATGATTCGGTAGTATTGAATGTCCCATTTTCATTGATATTAAGACTATTAAATTGGGGATATTCATCATTATATCTATTGTCTATCAGTTTATTCATCCAGCCATCAATTCCAATTATCCATAAATCTGAATTACTATCTTGATGAATGACAGAAATAAATTCACCTTTCAAGCCGGTAGAAGTCGTATCATTCTTAATATGGAGTACCTTCATCCCTTCTTTGGTAAAAAGCAGCTTATTAAGTCCGTTACTAGTCCCGGCCCAGATTATTTTATTAGCCCCAGCCGATACCTGGTCTACAAAAATATCTGTCATGAAGTTGTTGGTCAATACATTATTACTGGTGGCAGTATTACTGTAATTCAGAAAAGTGCCATTATAATAATCTTCTGCCGACGGTATATACCTATATATTCCCCGAGTTGTACTCATCCATAGTTCTCCGTCTTTATCTTCTATGATCTTAAAAATTGTCATTGGAGAAATATGATGCTTACGAAGCATAGAAGTAAGTTTCAACGGCGCATTACTATCTATTTTATCTCTCTCTATTTTAGATAATATAAAAAGATTATCCCATGTACCGATCCATAGATTTCCTTTTCGGTCGAGGAAGAATGCTGAGATTGTTTCATTTGCCAGTTCAGGTGCTCTTCGGGCGTCAATAGTTTGCAGTTTCTGCGTTTTTCTGTCAAGAATCCTCAAATCAGTAGCTTGAGAACCAATCCACAAACGTCCGTCTTCATCTTCAAAAAAGGTTGCAGTCTTGTTTCTAACCGTCTGCCCTTCACGTAGATTCTCATCAAGAATACTATTATAAACTTCAAACTCTTTTCCTCCAAGTGTCAACTTGCTCATGCCATTTCGTGTACCAATCCATAAGTTACCTGAGAAATCTTCACAGAACGCACGTATATGATTATTGCTTAGTCCTTTACTTTGCCATATATGGCCATATTGGTAGGTTGCCAACAACTTCAAGTCATGACTAAACTTAAATAGGCCATCGTTCATGGTACCAATCCATATCTCGTGATTGCTTGTAATGCAGATCGTAGCAATATTTACATCAAGTATCTTTCTCCACCCCCCTCCACGTGTATACAAAAAGAGTCCATCTGCTCCGCCAATAAGAGTTGCATCAAGTGACAAGTCCTGCATACACGCCCAATGATGATCAAAAAGTAGTCTAGCCTGTCTTGTGTGTTTGTTTATCTCATAAACCCCAGTATTAGATGTAACCCATAAAATATCCTGATCAACCTCTTTTATATCAGTAACCATTGGAATATTAGGTATATACTCCTGATAAGAAAAAGAGGTTCCTTGTTTTTGCAATACCCAAAGTCCGGTATCCGTGCCAACCCATATTTTCTCATTTATTCCCTTTCGGATAGCATAAACGATTTGAGAAGACAACTCACTTTCAACTTTCAAGATAGCGGTATTCTCAAAACTTTCTTTATAAAGATTGAAAACATTTAACCCTCCTCCTTCCGTTCCTATGAATAATAGAGAATCACTGTCGTGGTATAGTGAGATGATACGAATATTACTCAATGAGTTGGATGAGTTATCTCGGATATATGTTTTCATTGAATTACCATCGTACCGGGTTAGTCCATTGAGAGTACCAAGCCATAAAAAACCTGTCTTATCTTGTATAATAGATGTTATCTCACTATGAGGTAATCCGTCGCTAACAGTCAGGTTCTTGAATAATCGCTGATCTTGAGCAAGTGCACCAGACGCTGCCATAATCAGTATTATGAATAAGATTAAAGGGTTCTTTGTCATGTCTAGGATATAATTCTTTCAATAGATGTTTTGTACAAAGATATAGAATATATTCAGTTCTGAAAGTTAATAGCCCCAAAAGTATAAAAGCCTTGCCACTTCATAATTCTTTTTATGAGTATTGCCATGAATAGACGACAAATATTAAATAATAATAGAAAAGCTCACTACTCAGAATATCTTATTAGAATAATTCAAAAGTAGCGAGCTATAAATAATAATAGGAAATACGTTTTTTCTTCTATAGAGAATTAATTAAAAGAGAATGTTTAGAGAGAGAAATTATTTTTTATCCTTGTTTACTTTTTCTTCCACCCAACGGAATAGAAATTCCAACAAATCCATTAACAGTGTTAGAGTTCTTTCCTAAGAACATATAGTCGGTTCCGAGGAACAACGGCCCTAATTTCAGACCAAGACCGAAAGATTTTCCTGCTGACTGAATGGCAGAATAGCTAAGTGCAACGTTAAACCAGCTTTTCGGACGATAATTTGCAGAGAATGTCAACTCTGTAAGAGCGTCAGGTTGTACAAAACGAGTGGTAGACAATACACCAACAGCTAATTTGTTATTGAAGAAACCGTATTCTGCACCCAACACCAATGTAGAAGCCAGACGGGACTTACGAGATTCTTTTGCATCACCTACTTCGAGTTGCAACATATCATAGTCGAGTACATCACCGTTAGTTACACGATCCATATACCCTTGAGTATCATCTTGCAACTGTTTTACTGCATTCACCACAGATGTTTCAGGATTAGCGGGATCGACCATTGCTGCATAAGTACTTCCTTTAATATCAATAGGATCCGGATTGGCTGACGCAATCTTCGTACTTGATTTTGACCAAGAGATAAAACCTAAGTCAAGAATAGATGCAGATACAGTCAGATTATCCAATATTTTATAAGAAGCACCCAAATCAATACCAAAACCGTAACCAGCGATACCCAATTTGCCACTATCAAATTCGAAGTCTGTTACATAATCCTTACCCTCTTCTTCTTGTAATTCCAAACCTTTGAAAGAACTCTTCAATTCTGCACCAACATTCAAATTTGCATGGTAATTATCAAATTTTGCTTTCAATTCAGTAGCTTGTTTAATAGCTTCTTCTGGGCTTAAGCCACTCCAATAATTTCCATCTGACCACTTTGCAATCTCTGCATCACTGGGCAGATTAGCACTCATTGCCACATTTTTGAGTTTTAACTCCATATTACCGATACCCAACAAAGCTTTCACTCTGGCACCGACTGTCAAACGACTGTTAATCTGACGTGAGAGTCCTAAACCAATTTCAGTATAAGCATTGATATTCAATTGCTGACCACTGATATCATAGTTACTGTTTCTCCAGTTTTCTTCAACAGTCTCCATCTCATTCAGGAAAGTAAACATAGATTTAGTCAAGTTCGCACCAATATCGGTACGAAGGCCAATGTTGAACGACCAGAAGTTCTTTCCTTTGTACCAACCGGCAGAAAGGATTTCCGTACTAAAGTTCACATTCAACTTATTGTTATCTTTCAGCCGGTTCATGAAATCCGGTTTCGTATAGAAATCATCTCCGTCATCAATAATATCAATAATATCCTGATATCCTAATGAAGTAGACCCCACAGTTGCATTAACTGCACCAATCACCGGAAGATTGAAGTAACCTTTAGTCGGCGTCAAAGCCGGATTCAGCTGTTGACGATAATGCGTACCTTCCATAAAATAAGAAGTACGCAAGAACTGTGCATTTGCAGGAAGTGCACAAACTAACATAATGAAAAATACCCCAATGAGCTTAGTAGAGCTTAGTAGCTTGTTCGTTGCCATGATTTTAAACTTTTTAATTCTTATTATTGTTTGCAAATATATAGCATTTCAATAACAATTAAAAGCACGAAGCAACACTTTTTTAGCCTAAACAGAACAATTCAAGCACTAAACAGGCTAAAATCGTGCTTATACTGCAAAAAAATGTAGAAAATATAATTTAAGAAAGGAACAACGGGAATTAAAAGTCCAAAGAAAGTTGTTCACCTCCCAACAAATTGAACGTCATCCGATGATAAGGAGTTGTTCCATGTTCGGCAATGGCGGCACGGTGTTTTTTGGTAGGATACCCTTTATTACGGTTCCAGTCATAATAGGGATACTCTTCGTGGAGACGGTTCATATAATCATCACGATACGTTTTGGCCAGAATAGATGCAGCAGCTATCGAAAGGTATTTTCCGTCGCCTTTGATTACCGTGGTATGCGGGATACCGGAATATTTATTGAACCGGTTTCCGTCAATGAGCAGGTGTTCGGGACGGGTGGACAGTTGATCGACAGCACGATGCATGGCCAGGAAAGAAGCACGCAGGATATTTATCTCATCTATCTCTTCGGGTGAAACGATACCCACCGCCCATGCTATCGCTTCACGTTCTATTACCTCACGCAGGGCATAACGTTGTTTCTCCGTCAGTTGCTTGGAGTCATTCAGTAACTCATTCTTAAAATCTTTCGGAAGAATGACGGCAGCAGCATAGACAGAACCCGCCAAACAGCCGCGGCCTGCCTCATCGCATCCTGCTTCTATCAGATTCTCATTTAAATAAGGTAATAGCATCTTTATCGTTTTTATCTCTGCAAAGGTAAATGAAATAAAAAAGGAGACCTAGATTCCGGTCTCCATTTTCTTATCTTTTTAACACAAAATCCTTAGAACAGACTCCAGGCAACCGTAAGTCCTGCCATTACAATGGCTAACA
>OATX01000710.1_pt1 | contig 18839 bp, 15 predicted proteins | sample 1516741 | NCBI WGS metagenome assembly OATX01 (sample SAMEA2579984, study PRJEB22360) | human gut metagenome | biome: human gut; feature: human-associated habitat; material: faeces | place: Denmark | collected 2008/2010
CGAACTTATTTGTGAATTACTCATATATGTAAAATTAATTTTGAATAGTTACTTATACAATTATTTATATACACATCACCAAAATTTGGCTAAGAGGGAAAATCTGGGAAACAGGCAACTTAAAGAAATATCCTCTCCGTACATGGGCGTCGGGTTTCATCATATGTATAATGGGAATCATAGCAGAAATTTTTCCAAACCCTATTTACCTGCAGATATTCACCTTATGCTACACCATATTCTTTATTTCATTAGGCATACAGTATCATAATTATAGCATAATATCTCTAAATGAGCAAGTTACCAAAGAATCCGGGATATCCCCTGCAAACAAGGTAGAACAGCCTCATCCTGAAGAAAAACGACATGGACAGAACAACGATATCATCAGAGAAAAACTCAGGGCATGGGAACAAAACAAAGGATATATGAAATTGGGAATTACCATTCAAGACCTAAGTCGTGAAATAGGTATAAACCGTACATATTTGTCAAATTACATAAACGAAACCTATCAGACCAACTTTAACGGATGGATAAACGACTTACGCATAGAAGAGGCGAAACAGAAAATCATGCAATCCCCTGAAATTAACCTAAGTGACTTGGCAGAAGCCGTAGGATTTGCCGATCAGGCACACTTCAGTAAGCAATTTAAACAAAAAGAAGGTATCCCCCCTTCTATCTGGAAGAAAGAGCATCGCCCTCCAAAGGAAAAGATATAAATTTCACACTTTTGTCAAAAAAATACACAATTATATACAAATAGACAAGCAGTAGCGCTGTTTTTAGGGTTAGATTTGCAAAACAAATAAAAAAGCGAAAAGAATAATAAAGAACATTATCAATTATCATTCATTAATTTTTAAAAGAAAGTATGAAGAAAAAATTCTATGGAGCCCTCGTATTAGGAAGCGTGCTTCTTGCAGGGGGAATGGTATCTTGCTCTGATTACGATGATGACATTGATAGCTTGAACAACCGTGTTGCAGCTGTAGAACAGACTGTAAAGGAACTTCAAGATAAAATCAATGCAGGATCTGTAATCACAAGTGTCGACCCGACAGAAAATGGGGTAAAAGTAACATTGAGCAACGGCGAATCATTCGAATTGCAAAATGGAGCTCCAGGTGCAGCTGCTACTATTGAAATTGGTAGCAACGGTAACTGGTTTATCAATGGTGTAGACACTGGCAAACCATCTAAGGGTGACAAAGGAGATCCAGGTGACCCGGGAAAAGATGGAACATCAGCTACAGGTAAATACTACAAACCAGGAGAAAATGGATACTGGATTGAAGTAATTGTAGGTACAGACGGTAAAGAAACTGAAACAGAAACCACTATCAGCTGGACACCAGAAGGAACAATGACAGCTGCATGGGACTCTGAAAACGGGAAATTGATGGTGAGCAACGTTAAAGGATATAATGGTATCTTAACTATCAATTTAACGTCTGAATTAAAATCTTTAGTATTCGTACCTGAATTCTACTATGAAGGAATCGAAGCTATGGAAGCTAGAGCTTTCAACTACACAGAAAAAACAGTTCAAGAAGTTGAAGCTAACAAGGATTATTCAACAGACGCACCTATAGAAAAAGATGGCGTTGCAATGAGTCCAGGAGTTGTAGCCGAATATCACATGAATCCGTCTTCCGCTAATTGGAAAGATATTAAATCACTGAGTTACCTCACTGCTGATAAGAACTATACTAGAGCAAATGGAACAGTCAGTGCAAATGTTTTTGATTGGGAAGGAAAAGATGGTATTTTAACGGTTCATTCTCAATTAACAGATGGCACTATCAAAGATATAAGCAAGGGCCAAGTTACAGTTTTAGCATTACAAGCCAATTATTCTGGAAGCGAGAAAGATACAATCATCACTTCTGACTATGCCGCAGTGAAAGCTACAGACTATAATATCGTAGCATTAGCTCATTCTTCAGTAAATGGTGCTACTGGACACACAGAACACTTATATACAACAGCTGAAGAAGCTATTAAGAATGCTGCAAGCCATGAAATTGTATATAATCATACAGGCTTGGATGTAGCGACACTAGTTCAGACCCATTATACCACTCCAACAGAAAAAGATGTTGAATGGGATAAAAACGCTACTGTAGGAGAAGTAGAGAAATATGGCTTTAAATATAGCTTTGAACTTGTAGGTTACCATGTAGGTGACAACAACACTTCAGAAAGTGCTCATGCCGTCATGCAAGGTTCATTGTTAAAGCCATGTATGCCTGTTAACGGACAGCAACCGACATGGGATGCTGCTACGCAAAACAAAGCAGAGAAAGGTCGTGAACCATTGGTTCGTGTCATCTTGACTGATACAATCAGCAATAAAATAGCTGCTGTGGGTTACTTAAAATTCAAAATTGTTGAAAAAGCAACTCCTGTACAGAGCGAAGTTATCTTTGTTACAGAACCTCCATTTGAATTCAACAAAAACTACACTGTAGATTGTTCGGAAGCAGAGACAACTTTGAAGATTGAATGGCATGACTTTGAAGAAGATATTCTTGCTAAGCTCCTTGAAAAACAAGGTATCTCTAAGGAAGAGTTCCACAATAAATTCAAATTGGAAGGCGGTGACACTAATGCAACTCAGTATGACGGAGTAGAAGCTACATCTCAACCGACAACTAAGAAAGGTATCGTAGCACAGACTACAACAGATACAGGTAATGAAGAAACTCAGGTTATCACTTGGACACTGAAGAATAATGAAGCTTATCAGTTGTTTAAGAATAACGAGTCTATTTCAGTAAATATCCGTTACAGCAAAGAAGTAACAGCTGGTGTATATCAGTATGTCTACATCACATTGACTTGGACACCAGAAGATCGTAATGTACAACCTTCAGGAACTATAAATAATACTGATAAGATTAAGAATTATTGGTATGCTTATAACGTAGCAACTCCAGGACAAGGAGTATACGATGAAATTCATGCTAACGTTGAAACTGTAGGTGAGGAATATACTAATCCAGACGGAATAAAGACGGAGGCAGAGGATAACTTCAAATCCGATATCTTAAATACATTTGAAGGTAATGATGTTACTGTTTCAGTTAATGATGCCGAGACTTACACTGCATTCACAGATGCTTTATTAAAGAAAACATTTACATTTGTTGATCCACAAGATAGTAAGATGACACCGGTAAAGGGTAACTCTGGTACAATGTATGACATCACAGTTAGTGCAGATGGTAAGACATTGAATGCAAATGTAGTAGGCAATCCTCTTGTAATACAACCAGTAGTTGTACTTAATGGCTCAGTTCTGGAATATCAAGGAAAAGATGATAATACAAACTATTCTTTTGCTAGAGATATCTTAAATGCAGCTGACCACGCACAATTTACAGCGGACTTAGAGGGTAAAAAAACATTTACTGCACAAATCCAAATCAATGCAGAAAATTGTGATTATGTACCATTCGACCTTAGCAACAATACATTCTTTGCTAAGTTCTTACGTCCGATTACAATCAGTGACACACATGAAACAAACTTTGTGGACGCTACAACTGGTGGTGCTACAGCTGATTTGAAACTGTCATTCACTGATTGGCGTGATCATAACTTTGATGATGCAACTGTTACCAAAGGTCAGAATTATTATGAATATTATGATGTTGAATCAATCGAACAGAAAGGCGATATTCTAACTGACTTGAACGGACAAGAAGGTGTATTTGATAGAAAGTTAAGTGATGTAACAGGAAATGTGAAATTTACATTTAAAGCTCCGACAGAAGCCGAAATTCAAAATGCTCAGAACCACTACTTTGGTACATTGACATACTTGAATAATGGTACAACAGTAGGCAATTTCAAAATTAAAGTTCCATTTGATGTTACATACGATTGGGGTACAATCCGCGTATGGGTAATATGTAATATTTCTCAGACTGAAGCTAACTAAGCATAAGCCTAGATTTCTATAAACAATAAAAGTAAGGGGCTCAAAGCCCCTTACTTTTTATATCAAAAAGACAAAAAATGAAAAAATTAAATATCATTGCAATAGCAATTTGTCTATTAAGTTTTTTTTCATGTCAATCAGCTGATAAAGAAAAGCAAAAAGATTCAAACACTACTGAATTAAACAGTTTTGTAAGTGGACTCGTAAAAGAAGATACAATAGCAGTAGAAAAATTAGTAAATTCCTATATGACCTACGCACAAAACAAACAATATGCTGAGGCTGCAGCAATGTTATATAAACCAGATACGGCAGATATATGGAATGAACCTGTACCTTTAAATAATGACGAAATGGAAACGGTAAAAACTGTACTTAAAAGTTTTCCAGTTCATAGTTACAAAATTACAGAAATGAAATTCAACACTGCAGTAGATAATGAAATAAGATGTTCCTTCGTTATGAACGAATCATCAAATATAACGAGCAGTTGGACATTCAGACTCATGAATTATTTAGGAGGCTGGCGACTTTGTCTCATGAAATGACCCTTATATTATAGCGATAATGTAAATCCTCTTGCAAATTATACTAAAATAAGTCAATGATTTAACATTTTAAATTTCCACACTTATGCATTGGAATAATTTTTTAACAGCATTAGTAATTGGGCTTGCACCAGTTACTGCTTACGCACAAACGACACAATCTACAACAGAAGGAAAAACAGAATTTGTTCCTCACTGGTTTATGCAAGTACAAGCCGGTGCCGCACACACCCGTGGTGAAGCTAAATTCGGAGATTTGATTTCTCCGGCAGCTGCCATCTACGGTGGTTATCAGTTTACACCGCTCTGGGGACTGCGTGCTGGAATTAGTGGTTGGCAGGCTAAAGGAGGATGGGCTGCCGATAATCAGCTTTACAAGTACAATTACTTGCAAGGAAATGTAGATGCTACATTGGATTTGAGCAATCTGTTCTGCCGCTATAATCCTGATCGTTTCTTCAATGCATACTTGTTCGCAGGTGTTGGCCTGAATGGAGCGTTCAACAACGATGAAGCTGTTGCTTTAGCCAATAAAGGCTATGAACTGCGTTACTTATGGAAGGATAATAAGATCAGTCCGGTAGGTAGATTCGGATTAGGTACTAACCTGCGACTGACTTCTCATCTCTTCTTCAATATTGAGGTGAATGCCAATGTGCTATCGGATAAGTTTAACTCAAAGAAGGCTGGCAATGCAGACTGGCAGTTTAACGCTCTAGCCGGATTTACAATCAAGTTCGGAAAGACTTCGCGTAAAACAGAGCCTGTATACTATGACCCGGCTCCACAACCGGCACCTGTTGTAAAGGAAGAACCAAAACCGGTACAAGAGCCTGCTCCAGTAAAACAGGAAAAGGTCAGCATGACAGAAAATGTTTTCTTTGCTATCAACTCGTCTAAGATACGTACAGCAGAAGAACAGAAGATTGAAAAGCTGGCAGAATTCATGAAGAACCATGCGGACTGCAAGGTTACTATCTGTGGTTATGCAGACAAACAGACAGGTAATACAGAGATTAACGAACGCCTTTCTAAGGAACGTGCAGAAGCTGTGGCTGCTATGCTGAAAGAAAAAGGTATCGACAGCCAACGCATTACTGTAGATCATAAAGGTGATACGGTACAGCCATTTAGTACAATGGAAGAAAACCGTGTAAGTATCTGTATTGCTGAATAAACGGAACCCTTTAATTCTTCATAACACGAAAAAGGAGTGTCGCTCTCCCTTCCCCCTGGGAGATGATGACACTCCTTTTATTTGTTTTATCGCACAGGCTAAAGTTTGTCTATCTCATCTTTGGACAATCCAGTCACCTGAGAAATGATTTCATAATCCAATCCTGCCAGCTTCATGCTCCGGGCATTGGCTATATTCTGTTCCATACGTCCTTTAGCTATACCTTCCGCCATACCTTTAGCCATACCTTTCTGTTCGGCTGTCACTATTGTATTCTGCCAGTCACGATACACCTTGAGGCTTTCTTCGTAGGCCTCATACTGCTCCTTTGTGAATTTGGCGATCTCGGCAGCCTCGAACAGACGGGTAAAAATTCGGTCCTGAAGGGCAGCAGGACGTGCCATCAGACGGGAAAGATTTCGAAGGACGAAAAGCCACTTGTCGAACATCGTCACAAGCTCGTCCTCCGACTTGTTGAACTTGGGTATTTCCAGATAGATGAACGTGAGCTTGTCGTAAAACACCTGCTTGGTGCATACATCCATCAGCTGGACCTCATGGTGGAAGTAATTGTCGTCTTCCGAGTCGAACTTGAAATTCAGAATACCGATTACATAAACCGCTTTCAAGCGATAGTCCCACTCCCCTTTCTCACCCTGCTCGCGGATGGGAAATGTGGCGTAATAAAGGCTACGGTCCTTGAAGAACTGCTGCTCGCCACGCTGCATCTCTATCAGAATCTTCTCGCCGCGTTCGTTCTCACAGTAAACATCGAAGACGGCACGCCGGTCTGCCTCCGAAGTGCCCAGATGTTCCGTATTCAGGTAAGTCAGGTCGCGGATCACTTCCTTGCCGCTCAGCAGGCTGTTGATAAAACTTATCAAAAGTTCCTTGTTCATCTCCGTACCGAAAAGCATCTTAAAACCGAAATCGGTATACGGATTGATGTATCGGTCTCTAAATATTCTGTTTGACATAAACTTATCGGTTGATCTGACACAAAAGAATCAAAAAAAAAACATTTTTCCAAATGTAACTGTCCTTTTCAGTTGTGAAGAATCCATAACAAACCAAAGAGATGATCTATTTGCATTGCAACAAAGACACAGCCAATTGTTTTTCCCGGAAAAATTAGTACCTTTGCCCGAGAAAGTATCTAATAACAAACGCACTAAGCTATACACATGAAAATAGAAGATAAACTGACTGCCTCCGTCATCAACGGGGTAAAAGAATTGTACGGTGCAGAAGTTCCTGCAAAAATGGTGCAGCTACAGAAGACTAAAAAAGAGTTTGAAGGTCATCTTACGCTCGTGGTCTTTCCTTTTCTGAAAATGTCGAAAAAAGGTCCGGAACAGACTGCACAGGAAATCGGCGAATACCTGAAACAGCACGAACCGGCTATTGCCAGCTATAATGTGATCAAAGGGTTCTTGAACCTGACTATCGCATCGGATGTATGGGTGGAACTGCTGAACCGTATCCACGCTGATGCACAATGGGGTATACAAAAGGCTGCGGAAGATGCGCCGCTGGTAATGATAGAATATTCTTCTCCTAACACAAATAAACCGCTTCACTTGGGACATGTCCGCAATAACTTGCTGGGTAATGCGCTTGCCAACATTATGGCTGCCAACGGAAACAAGGTTGTAAAGACAAACATTGTAAACGACCGTGGTATTCATATCTGCAAATCCATGCTGGCGTGGCTGAAATATGGTAACGGCGAAACTCCCGAATCATCTGGCAAGAAAGGTGACCACCTGATAGGTGATTATTATGTAGCTTTCGACAAGCATTATAAGGCTGAAGTAGCTGAACTGATGGAAAAAGGTCTGAGCAAGGAGGAAGCTGAAGCTCAGTCACCGCTGATGCAGGAAGCACGTGAGATGCTCCGTAAATGGGAAGCAAACGATCCGGAGGTCCGTGCGTTGTGGAAGAAGATGAACGACTGGGTTTATGCAGGATTCGATGAAACCTACAAGATGATGGGTGTCAGCTTCGATAAGATATACTACGAATCGGAAACTTATCTGGAAGGTAAGAAAAAGGTACTGGAAGGACTGGAAAAGGGACTTTTCTACCGCAAGGAAGATGGTTCTGTATGGGCTGATCTGACTCCGGAAGGTTTGGATCATAAGCTGTTGCTGCGTGGCGACGGTACTTCTGTCTACATGACTCAGGATATCGGTACTGCCAAGCTCCGCTTCCAGGATTTCCCGATCAACAAGATGATTTATGTAGTAGGAAACGAACAGAATTATCACTTCCAGGTACTTTCTATTCTGCTCGACAAGCTGGGATTCGAATGGGGCAAGGATCTGGTTCACTTCTCTTACGGTATGGTAGAACTGCCGGAAGGTAAGATGAAGAGCCGTGAAGGTACGGTTGTCGATGCTGACGACTTGATGGAGGCTATGATAGAAACAGCTAAGGAAACCAGCAGTGAACTGGGCAAGCTGGATGGCCTGACTCAGGAAGAAGCAAACGATATCGCACGTATTGTTGGTCTGGGTGCATTGAAATACTTCATTCTGAAAGTGGATGCCCGCAAGAACATGACATTCAATCCGAAAGAATCTATCGATTTCAACGGAAATACAGGTCCGTTTATCCAGTACACGTACGCACGTATCCAGTCAATCTTGCGTAAAGCAGCCGAAGCAGGTATCACCATTCCGGCCGTTATTCCTACCGGTGTGGAACTGAGCACCAAAGAAGAAGGACTGATTCAGATGCTTGCCGACTTTACAAATGTAGTGCGTCAGGCTGGCAGTGATTACAATCCGTCTATTCTCGCCAACTATGCTTACGAGCTGGTGAAAGAATACAACCAGTTCTACCACGATTTCAGCATCCTGCGCGAAGAAAATGAGGCGTTGAAGATATTCCGCCTTGCATTGAGCCAGAATGTTGGAAAAGTCGTTAAACTGGCTATGGGACTGCTGGGTATTGAAGTTCCTGAACGTATGTAATCAGAAAACGGAACAATCAATCATATAGTTTTTCATTCACCACGGGTTATACAGACCGCTGCACGTTAATACGTGAAACTCTGCGTAACCTGTGGTGATTTGGTTTATAACATATTCTCACTAAAAATCTATGGCAAAGCAGCAAAAATTTTATGTAGTATGGAAAGGCGTGGAACCGGGGATATATTCTTCGTGGACTGACTGCCAGTTGCAGATTAAAAACTACAAAGGAGCAATATATAAGTCTTTCTCTACCCGTGAAGAAGCAGAGCATGCTTTTGCCACTCCGGCGCATCATTACCTGAAAGGAAGCCGTTCACAAGCAAGTGAACCGGCAGAGAAAAAAATCCCTGAAAACTTCGACTTGAACTGTCTTGCCGTAGACGCGGCTTGCAGCGGGAATCCGGGACCGATGGAATACAGAGGGGTATATCTGCTGACCGGACAGGAAATATTTCACTTCGGACCGATGTATGGTACAAATAATATCGGAGAGTTTCTTGCCATCGTACACGGACTGGCACTGATGAAACAGAAAGGTATCAATATGCCTATCTATTCCGACAGCCGTAATGCACTGAACTGGGTTAAACAGAAGAAATGCAAGACGAAGCTCGAGCGTACGGAGAAAACAGAAAAATTATTCCAGCTCATAGAACGGGCAGAGAAGTGGTTGCATGAGAACCAATATACGACTCCCCTGCTCAAATGGGAAACAGATAGCTGGGGAGAGGTCCCGGCAGACTTTGGCAGGAAGTAATTTCTGCCTCATCAAACAGCCTGTCTGCGCCTCAGATAATGCGCATACCGGGGATAATTTCTTCTCAGGTATCTTAATGCCTTTCGCCATAGTTTCTGGCTGAGCAGGAAAAGTAAAAAGATAGTACCTACTATACACACAGCACCAAACAGCTCCTTCAGGCTTGTTAAAAGCGTCTGACGGGTTACTTCTGCGTAAAGCTGCTGAATGGAAACATTGGGCATCCATTCTTTGACCAGATCAACCTGACGGCTCAGCAAACCGATATTATCTTGCTGCATGTATTTCAACCAACGATTCAAGATGGCTGTACCGAGAGGAGTAGCAATACTGGTACGAATAAAGCTCAGCACACACAGTCCCTGAAAAAAATGTTTGAACGGAACAGTCTTGGCTACATAAATCGTCAGCGAAATATACAGAATGCCATGTCCCAGTCCTTTTAGGAAATTAGGTATATAAAAACTTTCGATATTCAAATTCGGATCGATCAAAAAATACATGTAGTACTGATAGACCACAATCAGCATGAAACCTACGGTAATCAACAGTTTATATCCTTTCCGCAGAATAACCTGACGGTAGAAAACAACTCCAGCACCTGCCAATATACCGATAAAGACGCACCAGTTAATGGACACGGCATTCAAGGCATCATATTTCAAGACAGTCCGCATAAACATTTCCTGCAAAACGGATGAGGTCGTAAGAAACAGACACAACATCAGAAAAAGGAAAAGAATAGTCGGGAAATGACGATACTTGAAAACATGAGGATCGATATAAGGATGACGACAGGTAGTCATACGATTGATATTAATCATTACAGCTACCACTGCCACTACGATACAACTACGAATCAACGGACTGTCCAGCCAGTCGTAATATTCTCCGTAGATACAAACAAACACAATGGAGAACAATACAACTCCCCACAGAATACCTCCTATCCAGTCAATACCGTACAGAGGCATCTTTTTTGCAATACGAAACGGTCTGGTAAGAAAGAATACACAGAACCATACCACTGCAAGCAGGCCAATAACCAGCCAGTGCATGTACTGCCAGTTCGCCCAGTCGCTGATATGTGTAGCTACTAATCCTGAAAGCTGAATGCTTTCGAGTACGATAATATAGATGACAGGATAAAAGACCGAGAAATTTCCGGAAGGAGTAACACTCAGACGAATGTTCGAAAAGCATTCAAAGGTTCCCCACATACGGAAGAATCCGGAAACAAAACATGTGACAACCAGTACAAAGATGTTTCCGGTATGCATCGTTATCAGGTTGCAACAAATCAGTACCGGACATACCGTAAGAAAAATACGACGGGTGGTGAAACGGAACTTCAGACGGAACAGGATAGGGAAAATAAGCGTCATACCTATGAAGGAGGCATATCCTGCCATCATCACATCTTCCTTGAGGCATCCCAATGCGCTCGACATCTGTACGGAAGTGGGAAGAAATACTCCCCCGTTGAACTGAAAGACCAATGCAAAAAACATGGAAAGAAGTACGCACAACGGGGTCGGAAGGTATTCTTTAAAATACAAGATTCTTGGACGCTGCTCTGCTGCCATATCTACGTTCTCCTTACTGTAGTTTTACGTAACATTCTACGTTCATTCCGGCACGCAGACGGTTCAGATTCTCTTTACTGTTGTTTTCGGTAAATTCGATGCGGACCGGTATTCGCTGTTCTACCTTGACAAAGTTTCCGGCCGAATTATCCTGAGGTATCAATGAATAGAATGAGCCTGTAGCATCCGATATAGATACGATACGTCCTTCGTAAGTGACTCCTGGAATGGCATCCACATTCATTTCAACACGCTGACCTTGTCTCATATCTGTAGTCTGTGTTTCCTTATAGTTGGCTATCACCCATTTCTCTGTACCATCTACCAGCGTAACCAGTGTCTGTCCTGACTGAACTAGCTCGCCTTCGTGAATATTCTTACGACCGGTCACGCCGTCGGCTGTAGCACAAATTACTGTATACGACAAGTTCAGCTTGGCCAGGTTCAAGGCGGCTTCTGCCAGCTTGATATCCGATTCATTCTGCTCCAGACGCTGTGTCTGCTCCTGTTTTACCAGCTCCGACGATTCTTTCTGGCGAACCAGCTGTTCATATTTGGCTTTCGTTGCAGCATAATCGGTCTTTACACGATCGAACTGCTGGGGAGTTACAGCCTCTTCTTTCATCAGTTCGGCATAACGCTTGTAATCGGTTTCTGCATTCTGAAGGCGTACACGCTGCTCTTCGATAGCTGCCTCGGTAACGTAGATATTGCTCTGTGTCGTATTGATAGTGGTATGCATGGCACTTTTTCCTGCCAGTGCATTCTGGTAGTCAGCCTCAGCCTGAGCCACTTTCAACAGATACTCTGTGTTTTCTATTACCACCAGGGTATCTCCTTTCTTCACAGACTGATATTCCTCAAAATAGATTTTCTTGATGAAGCCCTGTACACGGGTATTAATCGGACTCAAATGCTGCTTGATCTGTGCATTATCCGTATATTCTACATCGCCCAGATGAATGAATTTTCCACATACCCAGCTGATGCCTCCCGCCAGTACCAATGCAATAAAAAAATTCGGGATAGCTCTTCTTTTATTTTTTATCATAACGTCTTCCTTTATTTATTATAGCTTTATCAGAGATTTCCAGTTAGTTTCTTCAATAAATAATACTGATACAAGATACCTATCTGGTAGTTTGCCAACTGCAATTCCATATCCAACTGCGTATTGCTGGCATCCAGCATGTCGGTAATCAGTGCCAGTCCGTTCACATACCGCTGACGCACAATATTGAAGTTCTCATGTGCCAACTGTACGCTCTTTTTCTGCGTACGCAAACGTATGTATGCCTCATTCAGATTGACATAGGCCGCATGAATGTTATTTTCTGCTTCTTCTTCCGCCAGACTGCGTGCCTGCTCCATTTTTCGGGTTGCCAGTTGTGCCTGCTTCAGCTTCTTTTTACTCTTAAACAAAGCATCGATATTATACGAAATGCCTACACCGGCATACCAGTAGGTGAAGTTGTTGTTCAATGGAGGAACCTCGACCAGAATAGGACCGGTAAAATCGTTTGCCGCAACCAGACTGATTTTCGGCCTTCTCTCGGCACGAATCAGCTCCAGCTTATTCTTTTCCTGGCTAATCTTTACATCTGCCAGCTTGAGCGACGGGGTATGAGGTATCTCCTGCATCCATTCGGCTTCTTCCCTATGCTCAACATTGATTTTCAGCAATTCGGTTGTATCGGGGAGAATCAGCACACCAGGCTCAAGACCGATAGCTGTTGCCAACTTATGGCTCAGCACATCAATCTTATCCTTGACGGAAGTCAACGAAAGCTCCAGACTCTGAAGCTGAAGTTCGTAACGAGTGATATCGCTTTTCAAAGCTGTTCCCTGACGATAAGATGCCCTCATATCCTTTACCAGCAAACGAGTCTGTGAAATATTGCTTTCATACACACGTTTCTGATTGTTCAGCTGGAAAAGATCCAGATAATATCCCGTCAGAAGAAAACGGATATCCTGACGATTTCCTGCATATTCCAGCTCTGCCTGCCGCTGCTGTAACTTGCTCCGCTCTATCCCCTTCGTTATTGCTCCTCCGGCATAAACCACCTGACTTGCCTTTACGACAAAAGAATTGCCGAAATGAGGCATATCAGCATGAACCGCATTGGAAAAATTTCTGTCGGTCATCACTCCGTCGCCTATGTACTTAAAATCCATCTGCGCCTGAATGGACGGCAAGCGATCGTTGCAAGCTACCTTTACTGCCTGTTCTGCTTCAGATATGGCCAGATCATACAACCGAATGCTCTTGTTGTGCTGATCGGCCAGCTGAAACATTTCATCGACTGTCAACGAACGAGTCTGGGCTGACACACTCCCCAATAAACCTAAAAAAACAACACTAACTAATAATACTTTTTTTATCATACACTTGTTTAGCCTTTATGTAATTGATACCAGACAACTAAATTCTCATTCCTGTATCTGGTGCCTGCAAAGAAATCACTATTTCCCTGCATCCTTCAGGTTCTCTTCGAACCAGCTGACTACTTTTTCTATAACAGGACGTTGGTACCAATAAAGGTCACCATGTCCTGCACCCTCTACCACAATATAATTAACTTTATTCCCTTTCTTTACCAGCTCATTATACAGCTGTTCACTTTGCACCGGCGATACCAGCTGGTCGTTCGATCCATGCATAATGAGAAAAGGAGGCATACCCTCTTTCACATGTCCCATCGGACTGGCCTCCATTGCTTTCTGCGGATCACTCAATATACTCTTCCCTGCAAAATCGGCAAAGGCCGGTCCATATAGCAGCAAGGCCTCTGTTACGGCTGGTGAAGCATGTATGTCTTGTATCTCCTTGGAATAACCTTCACCGATATTCATCAGATTGCTGATACCATAAATGGTAACAGCAGCCTGTACGTCAGAGGACTGGTCAAGATCATCTCCCTGATCAAATTGTTTTTCACCATTGGTCGTTCCCATCATCTGAGCGACATACCCTCCGGCAGAATCGCCAAGCACTCCGATACGGGATGCATCGATACCTAGTTCCCCGGCATGTGCACGCAAAAAACGTACAGCAGCCTTTGCATCCACTACCAATGCCGGATACTTGTCCGGTACAACGCGATATTCGGCAGCAGCAACTACAAAACCAGCCTTTGCCAGTGCCATACGCATTTCAAAATATCGTTCGTGAGCAGCCGAAGTAAATCCTCCGCCCGGATAAAAAACAACCGCAGGCTTCAACTCCTTGGTACGCGGAATCAGCAATGTCATTTTCAACGCACGATTGGCGCGCAGCGAAGGTGTCTGAGAATATACTACCCCACTGATAACATCAATCTGACCTTCCGTAATCTCTACTTTCAAGACTTCCTTGCCTTCAGCCTGAGAAGCATCGTTTGTCACAGGAGAGGCTGCCAATGAAATGCCCATACTACAAGCGATGAGCATGCAAACAAATCTGATCATATATCCAGCTTTCATTTTATTGTTCAAAATAAATTATATCCGAGTTTTCATAAAATAGATACATGTGTAAGATAGAACATGTGTAAGGTCGCACAAAAAGTTGGATGAGAGTGCTTTTCCGGTGTAATGCCGATAATTTATAATCATATTTATTTTGTCATGCAAAAGTAAGCTTTTATTTTTGCTCCGAATTTGCACATTACGCAACAATATTACCAATATACGCCAAAAGCGAACCATGAATACAGAGCAACAAGAATATATATCACTGATAAACCGTTCGGCACCAGACGACATTCTTATCAAGAAAACCGGATGGGAAGAAATCAACTTGCAGGGACATGCTCACAAGAAATTCCAGATTATTTACACCCTGTCTGGCACACTCCACGTAGAAACCGAAGGAGCTAATTATTTCGTACCCGAAAAGCATATCGCATGGATTCCCGAAAATGCCAGCCATAAGCTGTCCAGCAACAGCCGGCAGGTTTCACTTATCATCTTCTATGTAACTCTGAACGTGACACCCGATGACAGCAAAAGCCGTTTCTCGATATACAGCACCAATGCTATCATCGCGGAAAATATGAAATTCATCGCTTCAAAAGGGAAACTGATAACCCAAAAAGAACAGCCCGATCTATACAACTTCACGCTGAGCTTCTTTAATCTGCTTCCACAAATGTCGCCCGGGGCCGATGTACTGCTGAAAACACTTGTTATCCCCAACGACTCCCGACTACATCCCATACTGGATTACATCGTGGAACACATCCACGAAGAGCTGAACATGGAACAGATTGCATCACAATACAATCTGTCCGTACGCAATCTGAGCCGGTTGTTTCATACCTCAGGGCTTCATTTCAGCAACTACGTGAATCACCTGCGAATTACACGGGCCATCGAACTGCTGACCGACGGAGAATATACGGTACAGGAAATCGCCTATAAGGTAGGATTTAATACTCCCAACAACTTCAACAGAGTATTCAAGCAAATTACAGGCAAGTCGCCCAAAACATACATTACGGGAGTCTGAAAAGCAAATATAACCAAAAGCCAGAGTACAAACACCGAGAAGGCTTAGCCGACAAGCCAAAAATATGTATCTTTGCCTTATTAAACTTAAGAATATATGAAAAAAAGAATCACCTATCTGGTATTGTTCTTCGCAATCATGCTCTTGTTCTTCGTGTTGCAGAAACCATGCTTCATGCTTTACAATGACGCTCCCGGAAGAGCAGTTCCGTTTGTTGGCTACCTGCAGGTCATGCTGCACGGAATAAGCCTCGATGCCGCAACCACAGGTTACCTGACAGCCCTTCCATGGCTCACAATACTCATCAGCATCTGGTTTAAGAAATTTCCGTTACGGAGCATACTGACCGGATACTATGCCGTAATCTGCCTGCTGGTATCACTCATCTTTGTAGGTGACATGTGCCTTTACCCGTTCTGGAACTTCAAGCTCGATGCTTCCATCTTCTTATACCTGGACTCTCCTAAGAACGCCATGGCAAGTGTTTCTATCGGATTCATTCTGCTGAGAATACTTATTATCATCTTGCTTTCCGGCTTTCTTACATGGATATTGTACAAGGTTACTCCCCGACACCTGCCACCTGCACAATGGAGAATAGCCGGAAGTATTGCTACCCTGCTGCTGGGCGGAGTACTGTTTATCATCATTCGGGGTGGAGTAAGTGAATCGACTTCAAACATCGGACAGGTATATTTCTGCAACGATGAATTTCTGAACCATTCTGCCGTCAATCCAGCTTTCAACCTGATAGCTTCAACCGGGAAAACCAAGAACTATGCCGAACAGTTCAATTTCTTCGATGAAATGCATCGAAAGGAATTATTCGATAACTTATACCCTACCGGAGGAAAAAATACCATAGAACTGCTCAACACCAAACGTCCGAATATCCTGATTATCCTGATGGAAGGTTTCGGAGCCACTATGGTAGAATCATTGGGAGGTGTAAAAGGTGCCAGCCCGAACATCGACCGTCTTTCGAAAGAAGGTATCTGGTTTACCAACTGCTATGCCAACAGTTTCCGTACCGACAGAGGTACAGTCTGCACATTTAGCGGCTATCAGAGCTTTCCAGACCTTTCGGTAATGAAGATACCAGCCAAGAGCCGAACTTTGCCTTCCATCGCCGGAAAACTGGTAAAAGAAGGCTATCGTACCGACTTCCTGTATGGAGGTGACATTAATTTCACCAACATGAAGAGTTATTTGCTGGAAAGCGGTTATCAAAAGCTTACTGCCGATACAGATTTTCCCATGAGCCAGCACCAGAACGCGTGGGGAGTGAACGATGATATTACCTTCGATCACCTCTACCAAATGCTGAAAGACCGGAAAGATTCCCCCTGGCATACCGCTTTTCTGACTCTGAGCAGCCATGAACCTTTCAAAGTCCCCTATCACCGCCTGAAGGAAAAGCAGCCCAATGCTTTTGCATTTACAGACCATTGTCTGGGTGAGTTCGTAGAACGCATTCGCAAAACACCAATATGGAACAATCTGCTTATTATATGTCTGCCCGATCATGGATTCTATTATCCTGCCGAAGGCAACGGACACGATGCACGTATCCATCACATCCCGATGCTCTGGCTGGGAGGAGCTGTCAAGCAACCTATGGTCATCGACCAACTCATGAACCAGAGTGACCTGGCAGCTACCCTGCTTGCCCAACTGGATATCGATCACAGCGAATTCAATTTCAGTCGGAATATACTGGGCACTGAATATACTTATCCGTTCGCCTACTGGACATTTGGAGGAGGCTGTGCCTTTGCCGACAGTACCGGAGTTACACTCATGGACCTTAACGTGGACCAACCGGTACTGGAAACGCCTTCACCCAACGAGAACCGTATTTTACGAGGTAAAGCCATTCTGCAAAGTTCTTACGATGACTTGGGTGCAAGATAACAAGTCATAGAGGAATCATCTTTGTACAGCAACTAAAAACTCATCGTCGGACCGCCTGATAACAATTCAGTCTGACGATGAGTTTTTTATCTTTAAACTAGCAGAATATTATTCGACAAACTTTACTTTTGCTGCATCACGCGGCTTTGCAGCAGGAGTCTCATCCGGATAACCAAAGCCGATACAATATAAGAGTTCATATCCTTCGCTGAATCCCAGCTTCTGCAAGTATTCGGCTGCCTCAGGGCTTCTCATAAAGCGTGCCGGAGTACCCAGACAACAACTGCCGATACCCATAGACCAAGCAGAAATCATCATATTTTCGGCTAGCAGTCCACAGTCGAAAGGAGAACTTTCCGATTTCGTATCACGACCGATAAACACCACCGTAGGCGCATTGCGAAACATATTCTTGAAAGTCGGATCTTCGGCAACCTTCGGATTGGCCTTCTTATACAGTCCTGTCACTCCGTTGATATAATCAGCATTATCAACTACACGTACTTCCCATGCCTGACGATTCATTGCATTAGGAGCATTGATACCGCACTCCACAATGGTCTGCATCTTTTCCCGTTCCACTGCTTGCGGCTTATACTGACGGATGCTGCGGCGTGTCATAATTGTTTCCACTACCTGATTCTTTACACTATCTTGTGCCGGAGTTTCTGCCGGAGCCTGTTGCTGCTGTGCTCCACCCCCACAAGCCATCAAAGGCAACAATAATACAGTCAAAGCCGCTTGTTTCAAGTTTTTCATAAGCATTCTTTTATCAATTAATAACGTTTGTCCATAAACTCTCTTATAAACAGTCTTAAAGCAACTAAAAACATTTGCCTAAAGTCGGCATAAAAATAGATTTTTTTCCGCTATTACAAGACTTTTTCCTCAAGAAAATCAGCAACAACCATCAGGGTGAAACAAAAAAATAAGAGGATACTCTTTCGAGTACCCTCTTACGCTGATTATCTTGTAACGTTAAGTTCTGATTACAATTTCGGACCAGCAGCAACCAAAGCTTTACCAGCTTCGTTACCTGTGAACTTAGCGAAGTTCTTGATGAAGCGAGCAGCCAAGTCTTTAGCTTTTTCTTCCCACTTGCAAGCGCAATCGTAAGTGTCACGCGGATCCAAGATCTTCGGATCAACACCCGGCAATTCAGTCGGAACAACGAAGTCGAAGTAAGGAATAGTCTTAGTAGGAGCTTTTTCGATAGAACCATCCAGGATAGCGTCGATGATACCACGAGTATCACGGATAGAAATACGTTTGCCAGTTCCGTTCCAACCAGTGTTAACCAAGTAAGCCTTAGCACCAGTCATCTTCATCTTCTTAACCAGTTCTTCTGCATATTTAGTTGGGTGCAATGACAAGAATGCAGCACCGAAGCAAGCAGAGAATGTCGGAGTCGGTTCAGTGATACCACGTTCTG
>OATX01000717.1_pt1 | contig 18667 bp, 18 predicted proteins | sample 1516741 | NCBI WGS metagenome assembly OATX01 (sample SAMEA2579984, study PRJEB22360) | human gut metagenome | biome: human gut; feature: human-associated habitat; material: faeces | place: Denmark | collected 2008/2010
AGTTATTGATGAAGATGATATTAATCTTATTGAATTTTTAAGAGAAAAAACATTGTGTAAGTATATTGATGCTTTTAGGCTTCTTATTCCAGTTGGAATAATGAAGGGAGCTAAAGCTAAGAAAAAAAAGGTTATAGTTTTAAAAAATGAAGATTTAAGTAATATAAAAAATCCTGATGGATATAAAAAAATTGTTGAGTTTTTTAAGACGAATTCGGGAAAATATACTAAAAGTGAACTTATTAATGAGCATTCAATTTCTCAATATAAATTAAATAAATTAATAGAAAATGAAGTTTTATCAATAGAAGAAGAAAGCGTATTTAGATATAATGATAGAGTTTATAATAAGGATAGTGCTAAGACATTAACAATAGAACAAGAAAATATTATAAGAGAATATATTAACTCTGATGATAAAATGTTTTTGCTTAAGGGAGTTACAGGATCAGGTAAAACAGAAGTTTATATGAAGCTTGTTGAAAGAGTATTATTAGAAGGGAAATCAGCTATTATATTAGTTCCAGAAATTGCTTTAACACCACAAATGATTGAAAGGTTTAAAGGAAGATTTGGTGTAAATGTTGCTTTATTTCACAGTAAATTATCTGATGGTGAAAGATTTGATGAATGGTTTAGAGTAAAAGAAGGAAAGTCAAAAGTTATAGTAGGAGCTAGAAGTGCAATATTTCTTCCTGCAAAAAATTTAGGCTTAATAATTATTGATGAAGAGCATGAAAATACTTATAAATCTGAACAAAATCCTAAATATCAAACAAAGGAAGTAGCAGAATATTTAAGTGAATTAAAAGGATGTAAAGTTATTTTAGGCTCAGCTACACCGTCAATAGAAACTTACTATAGAGCTTTAACTGGGGAAATGAAGCTTTTAGAGCTAAATTCAAGGGTAGATAATAAAGCTATGCCACCAATGAAGGTTATTGATATGAGAAATGAACTTAAAGGTGGTAATAAATCATTATTTAGTAGAGAATTATTTATTGCAATACAAGAAAGACTAAAAAGAAAAGAACAAATTATTTTGTTTTTAAATAGAAGGGGATTTTCAACTTTTGTTTCATGTAGAAGCTGTGGATATGTATTTAAGTGTAATGAATGTGATATTTCAATGACTTATCATAAAAATGGATTATTAATATGTCATTATTGTGGTAAAACAAAAAGGGAACCAAGAGAATGTCCTAAATGTCATAGTAAATATGTAAAATTCTTTGGTGCTGGTACTCAAAGAGTTGAAGAAGAAGTTAAAAAATATTTTAATAATGCAGGGATATTAAGAATGGATGTAGATACAACAAGAGATAAGCATTCATATGAAAGGATTTATAATACTTTTAAAAATGGTGAAGCAGATATTTTAATAGGTACACAAATGGTTTCTAAAGGGCTTGATTTTAAAAATGTTACTTTGGTTGGTATTTTAGCTGCAGATATGTCTATTAATATTCCAGATTATAGGGCAGCAGAAAGAACTTTTCAAATAATAACTCAAGTAGCAGGAAGAGCAGGAAGAGGAGATAAGCAAGGAGAAGTTTTAATTCAAACTTATACACCACAACATTATAGCTTGCAATATGCTGTTAATTATGATTATGAAGGTTTTTATGAAAAGGAATTTACAGTAAGGGCTATGATGAAGTATCCACCTTTTGGAAAATTACTTTTAATAAATGGAACATCAAAAAAAGAAGAGTTATTAAAGAATTTTATGCACAAAATAACAATGGTGATTAAACCATTAGTTGAAAGTTGCTTAGATATTGAAATTTTAGGGCCAATTCCCTGTATGATTTCTAAAGTAAAGGAAAATTATAGATGGCAAATTGTTATAAAAGGTGAATTTGATTCATATTTTTCAAAAAATATTAAGGAAATACTTTATGATGAGAACAAGAACGTATATAATGATATACGAATAAGTATGGATATTAATCCAAATAATTTATTCTAGGAGGGCATAAAAATGGCAATAAGAAATATTAGAACTATTGGTGACGATGTTTTAAGAAAAAAATGTAAAGAGGTAGTTGAAATAACAAATAGAGAACTTACTCTAATTGAAGATATGGTAGACACTATGTTTGAAGCTAACGGGGTTGGATTAGCAGCGCCACAAGTTGGTGTATTAAAGAGAATATTTGTTATAGATATTGGTGATGAAAATGGAACTATGGTATTCATAAATCCAGAAATTTTAGAAACTAAAGGAACTCAATGTGATGAAGAGGGCTGCTTAAGTATCCCTGGAGAATCAAACCCAGTAGAAAGACCTAATTATGTTAAGGTAAAAGCATTTAATGAAAAAGGTGAAGAATTTATCTTAGAAGGTGAAGAATTATTAGCAAGAGCTATTCTTCATGAAAATGATCACTTAAATGGTGTATTATATGTTGACCATGTAAAGTAGGAGGAAGGTTAATGAAAATAGTATTTATGGGAACTCCAGATTTTGCAGTTCCATCATTAGAAGCTTTAATTGATAAATTTGGAGTTGAAGCTGTATTTACTCAACCAGATAGACCTAGAGGAAGAGGAAAGAAAATGGTCTTTTCTCCAGTTAAAGAAATTGCTGTAAAACATGATATTAAAGTTTTTCAACCTGAAAAGTTAAAGGATGATATAGAAGCTGTAGAGTATTTAAAAGAACTTAAGCCAGATTTTATAATTGTAGTAGCTTTTGGTCAAATATTAACTAAAGAAGTACTAGATATACCTAAGTATGGATGTATAAATTTACATGCATCATTATTACCAATGTATAGAGGTGCAGCACCTTTAAATTGGGTTATAATTAATGGTGAAGAGAAAACTGGAAATACAACAATGCTTATGGATGTTGGATTAGATACTGGTGATATGTTATTAAAAGATGAAGTTGAAATAACTAAGAATATGACTTCTGGTGAATTACATGACATATTAATGAACAGAGGTGGAGAACTTTTAATTAAAACAATTGAAGGTTTAGCAGAAGGTTCAATTACTCCAGAAAAACAAGAAGGGGAAACTTGTTATGCAAAAATGCTTTCTAAAGAAACTGGAAAGATAAATTGGAATAATTCTGCACAAGATATTCATAATTTAATTAGGGGGCTTAATCCAAGACCTATTGCTCACACTACCTATAAAGAGGAGCCTATGAAGATATACGAATCAGAAGTATTATTACAAAGTAGTAATAAGGAGCCAGGTGTTATAATAGAAGTGAATAAGAAAGGGATGAAAGTTAGCACAGGAAATGGTATATTATTAGTTAAGAAAATACAATTTCCAAATGGAAAGCCTTTAACTATTGAACAATATATAAATGGTAAAGAAATTGAGGTAGGGTGTAAGTTAATATAATATGAAAGGAGAGGGGATATATGTTTTATCCAGGACTTTATTTTGACAAAACTATGCTTTTGTTAGTTCCAGCAATGATAATTGCTTTTTGGGCTCAAACAAAAGTTAGCAGTACTTATAAAAGATATAAGAATGTAAGAATAGCAAATGGATATACTGGTGAAAATATAGCGAGAATGATACTCGATGCTCAAGGATTATATGATATTCCTGTTGTTGAAGTAAGAGGTGAATTAACTGATCATTATGATCCAGTAAGCAGACAGGTTAGATTATCTACAGAGGTTTTTCACAGAGCAAGTATTGCATCAGCAGGAGTTGCTGCACATGAAGTTGGGCATGCAATTCAACATGCACAAAACTATAAACCTTTAGTGTTAAGAACTTCTATAGCAAGAGCTGTTAATTTTAGCAGTCAAGCATCTATAATAATTTTTATGTTAGGTTTATTATTTAGTATTCCTGTATTAACAAACATTGGAATTATATTTTTCAGTGTAGCAGTATTTTATCAAATTGTTACATTACCAGTTGAGTTTAATGCTTCTAGAAGAGCTTTAAACATATTAGAAAATAGAAATATTTTATATGGTGATGAAATTAAGGGAGCTAAAAATGTTTTAAGTGCAGCAGCTATGACTTATGTAGCAGCAGCATTAATGTCAATATCACAATTAATAAGATTAATTGCAATTAGCAATAGAAATAACGATTAAGAGGTAACGTATGAATAGTAGAGAAGTAGCATTAAATATAATTAACAGAGTACTAATAGAAGGAGCTTATTCAAATTTAGTTTTATCAAATGAATTAAATGAAAGTGATTTAAACGAAAAAGATAGAGCTTTAGTAACAGAACTTGTTTATGGAACTATAAGAAGAAAAAAGACATTAGATATGATAATTTCAAATTATATTAAAGATATATCATTAATGGATGAAAAAGTGTTAAATATATTAAGAATGGCAATTTATCAAATGCATTTCTTAGATAAGGTTCCAGAGTTTGCAGCATGCAATGAAGCTGTTGAATTAGCAAAACAAATTTCAGTTCAAGATTCTAAATTAGTAAATGGAATATTAAGAAGCTATACTAAAAACCCTGATGATATGGATGTTAAAGATAAGATAGATAGATTAGTATATCAATATTCTTATGAACCATGGTTTATAAGAATGATTTATAAGCAATATGGTGAAGAAAATGGAAGAAAGATATTAGTAGGATTAAATTCTACACCTAAAGTAACAGTAAGAGTTAATACTTGTAAAGCTGATTATGATGAAGTATATGAAAGACTTGAAGAAATGGGATATGATATAGAAGAAGGGTATGCTTGTCCAGAAGCTATAATAATAAAGGGTGGAAGTTCAATTGAAAGTAATGAATTATTCAAAGAGGGATTAATAACAGTTCAAGATGAAAGTGCTATGATTGTAACACCACTTTTAGATGTAAAAGTAGGAGATATTGTATTAGATTTATGTGCTGCTCCAGGTGGAAAAACAACTCATATAGCAGAGCTTTTAAATGGTGAAGGAAAAGTATACTCTTTTGATTTACATGAAAATAAATTATCTTTAATAAATGAAAATTTAGAAAGATTAGGATTAAAGGATGTTGAAGTAGAAGCTATGGATGCAACTAAACTAAATCCTAAATATGTTTCATTTGCAGATAAAGTATTAATAGATGTTCCTTGTTCAGGACTTGGAATTATAAGGAAGAAACCAGAAATAAAGTGGAATAAATCAAGAAAATCACTTAAAGATTTAGTTCCAACTCAAAGAGAAATAATGGAAAATGCTTGGACTTATTTAAAGAGTGGTGGAACAATGCTATATTCTACTTGTACATTAAATGTTGAAGAAAACCAAGATAATATTGAATGGTTCTTAAACAAGCATAAAGATGCAAAAGTTGAAAAGATATTCTTAGGAAATATGGATAACTTCATGTATAACAATGATGGTTCATTAACAATTTTGCCAAATGAATATATGGATGGTTTCTATGTTGCTAAGATAATCAAAAAATAGTAGGTGAAAAAATGTATAATATTTTAAATTTTACATTAGAAGAATTACAAGATTGGATGAAAGAAAATAAAGAAAGTGCTTTTAGAGCAAAACAAGTTTTTTCTTGGATATACAAGGATGTTTGGAATTTTGATGATATGAAGAACATTCCAGGAACATTAAAGGAAAAACTAAAAGAAAGCTTTATTATAGATATTCCTAAAATTGTAGAAGTATATGAATCTAATGTAGATGATACAAAAAAATTATTATTGTCTATGCAAGATAATAACTTAATTGAATGTGTTCTTATGAAATATAAGCATGGAAATTCAATTTGTGTATCTACTCAAGTTGGTTGTAGAATGGGGTGTAAATTTTGCGCCTCAACAATTGGCGGAAGAATAAGAGATTTAAGTAGTGGAGAAATACTTGCTCAAATTATGGTAGCACAAAGGTATTTAGGAGAAAGAATTTCTAATGTTGTATTAATGGGAAGTGGAGAACCTTTAGATAATTTTGATAATGTAATAAAGTTTTTAAAATTAGTTAATGCAGAATATGGATTAAACATAGGACAAAGACATATTACTTTATCAACTTGTGGTATAGTACCTAAGATAATTGAATTAGCTGATTTAAATTTAAGTATTACACTTGCAATTTCATTACATGCATTTAGTGATGAAAAGAGAAGGGTTATAATGCCTATTGCAAATAAATATACTATAGCAGAGATATTAGATGCTTGTAAGTATTATATGAATAAAACTGGACGTAGAATTACATATGAATATTCTTTGGTATCAGGAGTAAATGATAGTAAAGAAGATGCAAGATCGCTATCAAAACTTTTAAAAGATATGAATGGTCATGTTAATTTAATTCCAGTAAATGAAATAAAGGAAAATACTTTAAAAAGACCATCTAAAAAAACTATAGAAGATTTCGAGGGGATATTAAAAGCTCATGGAATTGAAGCTACAGTTAGAAGAGAAATGGGTAGCGATATTAATGCTGCATGTGGTCAGCTTAGAAGAAGTTATTTAGAAACACAAAAATAAAGGGGAGAAGACAAATGGTGGGAATGAAGAGTGATGTAGGTATAGTTAGAACATTAAATGAAGACTATGCTGGATACAGTGAAGAAGCTAAATATAAATTATATGTTGTAGCAGATGGGATGGGAGGTCATAATGCTGGGGAAGTAGCTAGCAAAATGGCTGTGGAAGCCGTGAAGTCTTACGCAAAAGAAAATTATGACAATGAGGGAACAAATGTACTAGAAAATGCAATTGAATTTGCAAATTCTAAAATTTATAATAAAGCAATTGAAAGTAGTGAATATAAAGGTATGGGAACTACATTAGTTGCTGCATTAGTTAGTGATAATAATATATTTATTGCTAATGTTGGTGATAGTAGTTGTTTTGGAATTACAAATAATAGTATAGAAAAAATTACAAAGGATCACTCATTAGTTCAAGAATTAATTGATTCTGGTACAATTACAGAAGAAGAAGGTAGAAATCACCCAAAGAAAAATGTTATTACACGTGCATTAGGTACTAGCAACATAGTAAAGATTGATATATTTAAATATGATTTAAGTTCTTATGACAAATATTTATTGTGTACAGATGGATTATCAAATGAAGTATTAAAAGATGAAATGTTAGAAGAAATTAAAAGAGTTGATGATTATAATCATGCCTGTGACAAGTTAATTTTATTAGCAAAAAGTCGAGGGGGAAGAGATAATATTACGGTCTTGCTATTTGGAGGAGAGGTGTAAAAATGATCGGTGAAGTATTAGGAAATAGATATGAGCTGGTGGAAAAGATTGGCGAAGGTGGAATGGCTATAGTTTATAAGGCTAGAGATAATAAGTTAAGTAGATTAGTTGCTGTAAAAGTATTAAAAAAGGAATTTGCCAATAACAAGGATATATCAGATAAGTTTAAAAAAGAAGCAACTGCAGTAGCAAATTTTTCTGATGCAAACATTGTGAATGTATTAGATGTTGGACATGAAGAAGAAGGAAATATTGATTACTTTGTTATGGAGTATGTTAATGGAAAAACGTTAAAAGAGTTAATTGTTGGTAGTGGAAAATTAAATTATACTACTGCAATAAGTATTGCAATTCAAATAGCAAAGGCATTAGAATGTGCACATAAAAATAATATAATTCATAGAGATGTAAAACCACAAAATATATTAGTTACTGAAAGTGGGTTAATTAAAGTAACTGATTTTGGAATAGCAAAAAGTTCAACTTCAGCAACTATTACCAATACAACTACAATAATGGGATCAGCTCATTATTTATCACCAGAACAAGCAAAAGGCTCTTTTGTAGATTTAAGAAGTGATATTTATTCTTTGGGGGTTGTTTTATATGAAATGGTAACAGGGGTTCTTCCTTTTGATGGAGAATCACCAGTTACAATTGCATTAAAGCATATTCAATCAGAGCCAATTGAACCTAAGAAACAAAACCAAGCTATACCTGATAGTTTAAATAATTTGATTATGAAGTGTATGAGCAAGGAGTGTATTAATAGATATCAAAATTGTAAAGAATTAATAGATGATTTGCAAAAAATAAAGGAAAATCCTAATGTATCAATTGGTACAGTTGAAAATTATGATGATGGAAAAACTATCATTATGGAACCAATAAGAGTTGAGGATTTTGTAAAAAATGAATCATCAAAGAACACTTCAGAAGAGTCAAAAAATAAAATTTATACAAGAGATGATTTTGAAAATGATTATGATGATGACGAAGATGATGAAGATGATGATATAGAAATATTTAAGAAAAGTAAGAAAGCTAATCAAAATAATAAAACTAATAAAAATAAGAAAAATAAAAATACTGCAATTATAATAGGCATATCTGCAATAGTATTAGCATTATTATTAGGAGTTGGCTTTGCTTTGGGATCAGGATCATTTAGTGGTAATAGTACTAGTAATAGCGAAAAGAATGTTACAATTCCAGATATTAAAGGCATGTTAGTTGATGATGCAACTAAGGAATTGGAAAAGTTAGGATTAAAATTAAAGATTTATGAAACTGTTGAAAGTGATAAAGCTGAAGGAACAATATTAGAAATGTCACCAGAAGCTAATAAAACTGCTAAAAAGGGTGATGTAATTAATGTTAAGGTAGCTGGAGCAAGTAAAAAGGTAACAGTACCTGATTTAAGAGATAGAGAAATAAATTATATAAAAGATTTCTTAACTCAAAAAGGATTAAATTATGAAATTACTGAAGAATATAGTGACAATGTTGAATCAGGATATTTAATAAGACAATATCCTGAAAAAGGAACAGATGTAGCAATAGGTTCAACAATACAATTAACTATAAGTAAGGGGCCTAAAGAAACTTATGTTTCTGTTTCAAATTATATAGGAACTAATGTTGATAAGGCTAAGGGTGAATTAGAAAGCCAAGGTTTAGTGGTATTGTTAGAAGAGCAAAAAACAGAAGATAAATCACAAGATGGAATGGTATTAAAACAAACTATTGAAGGTGGAACTAAGGTATCAAGTGGTTCAAGAATTACTCTTATTTATGGAAGATATACAGAAACTTCAATAGATGTTAGTAAGTATATTAGTGTTGGTATGACATTATCTGATGCAGTAAGTTCATTAGAAAGTGCTGGAATATCATATTCTATTTCAGGCGCATCACAAGATGTTGATATGAGTTCTTATGTTGTAAAAGGATTTAACAATAAGATTAAAAAAGGTGAAACTGTTAAAATTCAAGTTGAAAAAATATCTTCAGTTGATAATAATGGTGGCAATAACAGTAATACTGGTAATACTGGTAATACTGGTAATAATGGTAATACTGGTAATACTGGTAATAATGGTAATACTGGCAATGATGGCAAAGATGATGACACTAATAAACCAGATAGTGGAGATAGTGGCTCAGGTAATGATAATAATAAAGATGAAAGTACAGCAGATAGAATAGGAATTGATACAAATAAAAATAATGATGTAAGTATAAACAACTAGTGTTAATAGATAATATGATGAAAAAGTGAGATTGCAATAATGTAATTTCACTTTTTTTTCATTTTATAAAATAAAATATTGCATTTATTTAATAATAGTGTTTATTATTATTAAGAAGAGTAAAATGTTTGGAGGTACTATGAAAGGAAAAATAATCAAAGGAATTGGTGGTTTTTATTATGTAAAAACTACTGATGGACTAATAGAGTGCAAAGCAAGAGGAAAGTTTAGACATAGAGATATGAAGCCTCTTGTTGGAGATGACGTAGAAATAGTAGTAGAGCATGGCAAAGGTGTTATTTGTGACATTCATGAAAGAAAAAGTGAACTTATCAGACCTACAGTTGCTAATGTAACACAAGCATTTGTTGTTTTTGCAATTAAAACTCCTGATATTAATTATGATTTATTAAACAGATTTTTAGTATTATGTGAACATAATAATATAAAAGCAATTGTATGTTTAAATAAAGTTGATTTAGTATCAGATGAAGAAAGAAAAATTGTTAAGGAAAAAATTAATTCAATTGGTTATGAAGTGTTGTTTATTAATGCAAAACAAGGTCTTGGTGTTGAAGCATTAAATGAAAAGTTAGAAGGGAATGTAACTGTGCTTTGTGGGCCATCAGGAGCAGGAAAATCAACACTTATAAACACCTTAACTGAAAAATATTACATGGAAACAGGGGAAGTTTCAGATAAATTAGGAAGAGGAAAACATACAACAAGACATAGTGAACTTATTGATGTACAAGATGGATACATAGTTGATACACCAGGTTTCTCAACATTGGAAGTTACTTTTATAGATAAGGATGATTTAAAATATTGCTTCCCAGAATTTGAAGAATACAATAATCAATGTAAGTTTAGGGGATGCTCACATTATAAGGAACCTAGTTGTGCAGTTAAAATGGCAGTAGAAGAGGGTAAGATTAATAAAGTTAGATATGACTTTTATATAAGAACATTACAAGAAATAATGAATGGGAGGAAATACTAATGATTAAAATAGCACCATCAATATTATCAGCAGATTTTTCAAAATTAGGCGAAGAAGTAATAAAGCTTAATGATGCAGGAGCAGATTTTATTCATATAGATGTAATGGATGGAGAATTTGTACCAAATATAACATTTGGGATGCCTGTAATAAAAGCAATTAGAAATAAAACAAACAAGGTTTTTGATGTTCATTTAATGATTAATAATCCACAAAGATATATAGATGGATTTATCGATGCAGGAGCAGATATAATTACTTTACATTATGAAGCAGAAAAGCATTTAGACAGGGCTATACAATATATTAAATCAAAGGGAGTAAAGGCTGCAGTAGCATTGAATCCTGCAACTCCAGTTTGTGTATTAAAAAATATAATAGCTAATTTAGATATGGTTTTAATAATGTCTGTAAATCCAGGCTTTGGAGGACAAAGTTTTATACCATATTCTTTAGATAAAATTAAAGAAGTTAAAGAAATGGCGATTAAAGCAGGAAATGAAAATATATTAATTCAAGTAGACGGTGGTATAGGCAAGGATAATGTAAAAGATGTTATTGAAGCTGGAGCAAATGTAATTGTAGCAGGTTCTGCTATATTTAATGGCGGAGATATTGAAGAAAATATTAAATCATTAAGAGGGTAATAAATGAAATGTTTAATAATGTCTGGAGGAGAAAAGCCAAAAGATGAAGTTATAAGAAAGTATGCAAGTTCTTGTGAACTAATAATAGGAGTAGATAAAGGTTGCAATTATCTTTATGATTTAAATATAACTCCTCAATACATAGTTGGTGATTTTGATTCCTCTAAGGCTGAAGTAATAAAAAAATTAGAGAATCTTGGAGCAGCAAAATATAAGTATAATTGCGAAAAAGATTTTACTGATTCAGAAGAAGCTTTTGAATTAGCAATATCAAAAAAAGCAAGTGAAATTTATTTTTTAGGGTCTACAGGGAAAAGATTAGATCATACATTAGGTAATTTAGGATTATTATTAAATGCTTTAAATAAGGGTGTTAGAGCGCAAATAATAGATGATAGAAATAAGGTTTTTTTAGTGAATTCAAATTTTAAAATTTATAGTGATGATGAATATAAATATATATCATTTTTAGCATATAATGAAGAAATTAAGGAATTTACAATTAAAGATGCAAAATATACATTAGATAAGTATAAATTAAAAGTTGGAGACTCAAGAACTGTTTCAAATGAATTTAATTCAAATGAAATAAACATAGAAGTTTCTAATGGCAATTTATTAGTTATGTTTTCAAAAGATTAAAATAAAATAAAAAAATTTTTTTAAATTATGCACCACTTTATATTTTACTGCATAGAATGAGTAGTAAGGAGTGGTGTATTTTATTTTAAAATAAAATTACATTCTTAGTTTTTAATATAAAGCTAGTGAATGGAGGGAAAATATATGAAGATAGTAGCAATTAAGTTACCTAAATTTTTATCATCAATTATAAAATTTTTTACTAGAAAGAAATAGTACATATGAAAAATAAATAACTTGTTATTATTAAAAGTATGGATTATTAAAATTTAGTAAAATAAAAAATGCAATTGATTTAATCAATTGCATTTTCTATTTGAACTTATATTGCTCTTTCAACTTTACCAGATCTAAGACATCTTGTACAAACGTGAACAGTTTTTGGTGTTCCGTTAACTAAAGCCTTTACTCTCTTTATGTTAGGAGCCCAAGTTCTCTTAGATTGACGATGTGAGTGTGAGTATTGAGTTCCAGATACTACACCTTTGTTACAAACTTCGCATCTTCTTGCCACTTGAAAACACCTCCTTATTGTATGAAGATAATTTCTCTTCAATAGGACAAAATAGATTTTAACATAACTTATATTAAAAATGCAAGATTATTTGAAAAAAATATTTAAAAAAATTATAATATCATGGTAAATGAAGCGCGAAAAGGATAAATTAACTTGAATTAATATGGTAACTAATATACAATGTTTTATATGGAAAGATATAAAGGAGGAATTTGTATGGTAGGATATTCAAATGACCTAGGAAGTATACACTATTCTGAAGAGGTATTAGCAAAAATAGTAGGATTATCAACAATGGAATGTTATGGTGTTGTTGGTATGGTGTCTAAAAATGCTACAGAAGGTTTATGGGAGTTAATGAGAATTGAAAATTTAAGTAAGGGTGTTAAATTAAATTTTAATGATGATGATAAATTAATAATTGAATTATCTATAATGGTTGAATATGGGACTAAAATTTCTGTAATAGCTAATAATATTATTCAAAAGGTACGTTATAGTGTTGAAAATTATACTGGACTAAAGGTTGCTTCAGTTACGGTTAATGTTCAAGCGGTTAGAGTCTAGGAGGGAACAAAATGAAATATGATAGAATAAACGGCCATGATTTTTATAATATGGTTGTTAATGCTAGTAATAGATTACTGGAAGAAAGTGATTTTGTTAATGCTTTAAATGTATTTCCTGTACCAGATGGTGATACAGGGACAAATATGTCTATGACATTTAAAGCGGCAGTTAAAGAAATAGAAAACTTAAATTCAGAATCTATAGGTGAAACTTCTAAGAAGTTAGCTAAAGGTGCTTTAATGGGAGCAAGAGGTAACTCAGGTGTTATATTATCTCAAATACTTAGAGGGATTTCTAAAGGATTAGAAGGAAAAACTAGTGTAGATAGCGTTGAGCTAGCAAATGCTTTTGCTGAGGGAAGTAAAGCAGCTTATAAAGCTGTTATGAAACCAACAGAAGGTACAATTCTTTCTGTAATAAGAGCTGCTTCAGAAGGAGCTATAAAAAGTAATAAGACTGATATAGTTGAACTTTTAAATGAAGTTGTTTTAGAAGCAAAAATAATGCTTGATAAAACTCCAGAACTTTTACCTGCACTTAAAAAAGCAAAAGTTGTAGATTCTGGTGGTATGGGATTATATATCATATTACAAGGAATGCATGATGCATTAAAAGATGGAATAAAAGCTGAAATAAAAGATATTGCAGCTGGAAATTCAACAGGAACAAATGCACAAGGTACAGAAGAAATTGATATTAAATTTGGATACTGTACAGAATTTATAATATTAGGAGATGCTTCTAAGGCAAAGGCTTTTCAAGATGAAATAGAACCACTTGGAGATTCTATGATAGTGGTTGGATATGATGATGTTATTAAAGTACATATCCATACAAATGATCCTGGATTAGTTTTATCTAAGGCGGTAGCTGTAGGAGAATTATCTAAAATTAAAATAGATAATATGAGAGAAGAGCATAGAGAACTTTTAACTTCTAAAGAAGAGCAACAAAAAATTGCAGAAGAACAAGCAAAAGCAGAAGTAGCAGTTGAAAAGAAAAAATATGCATTTATTTCTGTTGCAATGGGTGAAGGAATAACTCATGTTCTTAAAGATTTAGGTGTTGATTATGTTATTGAAGGTGGTCAAACAATGAATCCATCTACCCAAGACATGATGGAATGTATTTCTAAGTTAAATGCAGATCATATATTTATTTTACCAAATAATAAAAATATTATTATGGCAGCAACTCAAGCAGCTGAAATATCAGATAAAGATGTTAGAGTTATACCAACTAAGAGCATTCCACAAGGAATAACTTGTATAACAATGTTTAACTCAGAACATGAAGTAGATGAAAATGAAGCAGCTTTAATGGAAGCATTAGAACTTGTTAAGACAGGTTCTGTAACTTATGCAGTTAGAGATACTGAAATGGATGGAATTGAAATTAAAGAAGGTAACATGTTAGGTCTTATTGAAGGTAAAATCAATAAGGTTGGAGATGATTATTTTACTGTAGCAGAAGGAATATTAGAATCTATGGTTGATGAAGATAGTGAGCTTATAACTATTTTTTATGGCAAAGATGTAGATGAAAATAAAATAGAAGAATTTACAGAAAAATTAGAAGAAAAGTATGAAGATTGTGATATCCAAATGTACAAGGGAGATCAACCTTTATACTACTTCATAATGGCTGTAGAATAATTTTTAAAGTGCAAGGAGATACAAAGTCTTCTTGTACTTTATTTTTATGTAAAATTATAATAAAATTGTATTTATGATTTTATTATAATTGTTTATAATTAAAAGAATTATAGTTGGAATTTAACAGATTGGAGAAGTGTTATGGATATATCACAAGATGTAAAATGCTTAAAGGGAGTCGGTCCTAAGCTTTTAGAAAAATTAAATAAATGTGGCATATTTTCAATTTTAGATTTACTTTTATATTTTCCAAGAGATTATGAATTTTTAAGAAGCAATATTCCATTTAATGAAATTGATGAAGAAGATAAACAGGTTTTATCTTGTATTTGTGTTGGAATAGATAGGGATGTAAGAACTAAAACAGGAAAAGTATTAACTACAATTAGGCTTAATTATTTAGGAAATTTGGTTTTAGCAAAATGGTTTAATCAAGGATTTATCAAAAATACATTTAAAATAGGGCAAAGCTATGATTTAATGGGAAAGTTTAAAAGGGTAGCTAATAGATTAGAAGTTATTAATCCAATTATAGGAGTTAAACTTGCAAAAGAAAATGAAATAGTTCCTAAGTATAGTTTAAAAGGTGAGTTAAGCGATAAAATTTTAATAAAGCTTATAGGAAATTGTTTAGAACAAATTACTATTAATGATAATTTACCTAAATATTTATTAGAAAAATATAAAATGACTAGCTTAGATTTTGCAATTAAAAATATACATTTTCCTAGTGGGAAAAGGGAACTTGAGCTTGCAATTAACAGATTAAAATTTCAAGAGCTTTTTACTTATTCAATGAAGCTTTTAATGTTAAAAAAGAATTTAAGAACTAAAAATGGCATTGAATTTAAATTAGTAGATGAATTAAGGGAGTTAAAGATGGCACTTCCTTATAGCTTAACAGAGGCACAAACAAGGGTTGTAAGAGAAATATTAAGAGATCAAAAAAGTCCTTGGCCAATGAATAGGCTTGTACAAGGTGATGTTGGAAGTGGCAAAACAGTAGTTGCATTAATTGCAATGTTTAATGTAGTTAAAAATAGGTATCAAGCTACATTAATGGTACCAACAGAAATATTAGCTAATCAGCATTATTTAGAAGCAAAAAAATTATTAGAGCCTTTTAATATACATATAGAATTATTGACAGGAAGTACTCCAATGAAGGAAAAAAGACGTATTAAGGAGCTTATTAGCACTGATGAACCGCTTATTGTTATTGGAACTCATGCTTTAATTCAAGAAGATGTAGATTTTAAAAACTTAGGATTAGTAATTACTGATGAGCAGCATAGATTTGGAGTTGAACAAAGAAGTAGGCTTATTAATAAAGGAAGAAGAGCAGATGTAATGGTAATGACAGCTACACCTATTCCAAGAACACTTGCCTTATATGTTTATTCAGATTTAGATATATCAGCAATAGATCAGCTTCCACCAGGAAGAAAACCTATTGATACAAGATTTTTTAATGAAAATGAAAGAAATTCTGCATATGATTTAGCTTTAGATGAAATAGATAAAGGAAGACAGGTTTATATAGTATGTCCTTTAATTGAGGAAGATGAAGATAATAAGTTAAATTCTGTTGAAAAACTTTATAATGAATTAAGTCATGGAATGTTTAGAGGAATTCCAATTGAAATTCTTCATGGTAAGATGAAGCCAAAGGAAAAGGATGAAATAATAGAAAGATTTAAGAAAAATGAAACTAAAGCAATAATTTCAACTACAGTTATTGAAGTTGGTGTTAATGTGCCTAATGCTTCAGTTATGATAATTGAAAATGCTGAAAGATTTGGTCTTGCTCAATTACATCAGTTAAGAGGAAGAGTTGGCAGAGGTAGCTATGAATCTTATTGTTTCTTAATTGCAAAAGCAAAAAGTGAAAACACTAAAAAAAGAATGGAAATAATGATATCATCTACTGATGGATTTTATATTTCAGAAGAAGATTTGAAATTAAGAGGCTCAGGAGAAATGTTTGGAAGAAGGCAAAGTGGAGATGAAGAGTTTATTTTAGCTAACATATATGATGATATGAATATATTAAGATGTGCTAAAAGTGAAGCAAAGCTTTTGCTTGATTCAAATGAGCCAGAAAAAGTTGAGTTCTGCAAAGAAATTAAAAATTCTTTAGAAAGATGGAGCAAGTATATTTGCTTTAATTAAGTGAACCTCCAAATTTTAATTTGGCAAGGTGAACTTACTCATCCGACCGAAGAGAGGAGGAGTTTCATAATTAACCTCCAAATTTTAATTTGGCAAGGTGAACTTACTCATCCGACCGAAGAGAGGAGGAGTTTCATAATATAACCTCCAAATTTTAATTTGGCAAGGTGAACTTACTCATTCGACAAAATGGATAAGGGGTAAGTTAAAATATTGTGAGTCTTATTATAAAGATAATAAAAAAATTGTTAATAAATTAATTATATGTTAGAATTATAATGTTAATGACAAAGGAGGAAATTAAATGAGAATTATAGCAGGAAAAGCAAGAGGACGTAAATTAATACCTCCAGCGACTATGGAAACTAGACCTACTTTAGATAGAGTTAAAGAAGCAATGTTTAGCACTATACAAAATTATTTATTAGATGCAGTAGTAATTGATGTATTTGCTGGAACAGGAAGTTTAGGATTAGAAGCAGCAAGTAGAGGTGCAAAGGAAGTTTATTTAGTAGACAAAAGTGCTGTAACGTTTCCTTTATTAAAGGAAAATGTTAAAAATTTAAAGTTTGATGATTTTTGTTTTCCTTTAAATAAGGATTCATATGATGTGTTAAGAGATTTAGCCAAAAAGGGAAAGGTTATGGATGTTATATTTATTGATCCACCTTATTGTAAAGAAATGATTCCTGAGGCAATGAAAATCATAGAAGAAAATAAAATGTTAAGTGAAGACGGTATTATAGTTACAAAAATAGATTCTATAGAAGAAATTTATGAAGGATATGGTAGTATAAAGTTATATAAATCTAAAAAGTATGGCAATACAACTGTATGTTATTATAAAAAAAATTAACTTGGGGAGAGGAATATGAGAGTAGCAATTTATCCGGGAAGTTTTGACCCAATAACTAATGGTCACTTAGATATTATTACAAGAGGAGCCAAGGTTTTTGATAAATTAATAGTTGGAGTACTTGTTAATATTGATAAAGTTGGATTATTTTCTATTAAAGAAAGAGTTGAACTTATAAAAAGAGTAACACAACATTTGCCTAATGTTGAAGTTGTTAGTTTTAATGGTCTTTTAGTAGATTTAGCAAAAGAATATGAAGCAAAGGTTATACTAAAGGGGTTAAGAGCAGTAACTGATTTCGAGTATGAGTTCCAAATGGCACTTATGAATTCACAACTTGATAATGAGGTAGAAACATTATTTATGACTACATCAGCTGCAAATTCTTTTTTAAGTTCATCATCGGTTAAACAAGTTGCTAAGTTTGGTGGTAAAATAAATGGATTAGTTCCAGATGAAATAGTTGAAGATGTTATTAGAAAAATTAAGGAATAAGAGATAGGGGGAGCATTTTTTGGATAATGGAGATTCAAGTGTATATGAATTATTAGATTATTTGCAGGATATGATAGAAAGTTCAGCCAAAATGCCTATTACAGGAAAATCAATGATAGATAAAAAGGAATTTATAGAAGTAATTGATAAAATAGCACAGTGTTTACCTGATCAAATAAAAAAAGCTGAGTGGATTTTGAATGAAAAAGATAGAATCCTTGGGGACGCACAAAAGGAATATGATAGTGCAAAAAGGGAAAGTGTTGAATTTTTTAAGCAACATGTTGAAAATCATGATATTGTTAGAGAAGCAAGGTTAAAAGCAAGTGAAATAATAGCTCTAGCAGAAAGAGATGCTAAAGCTATTAGACTTGGTTCAAGAGAATATTCTAATGAAATATTAGTTCAATTAGATCAAGAAATAGAAAAACAAAAAATAGAGTTAATTAAATGCAAGAATCATTTGAAAAAGTAGCAAAAGATATAGATGAAAATTTAACTAAAAGAGGCACAATAATTAAAGAAAATATAGCAGAATTAAGAAGTATGTAATTTCTTATAAACCGCAATAGTTAATGTACATATTAGTACTAGTAAAATTAATAAGTAAATAACTAAAGAAATATTGTTGTTAATAGAAACAAATGTTGATGTATAAGTAGTATATTTAAATATAAA
>OATX01000741.1_pt1 | contig 18348 bp, 16 predicted proteins | sample 1516741 | NCBI WGS metagenome assembly OATX01 (sample SAMEA2579984, study PRJEB22360) | human gut metagenome | biome: human gut; feature: human-associated habitat; material: faeces | place: Denmark | collected 2008/2010
ATAATAATTGAGGTTTGATTGTATTCGCTGCCGCAAAGCTACAATCAAACCTCAAGGTGTAAAAGGTGCATTTGTCCGAATGCTTCCTTTAGAATTATTATTGGATGATCAACTAATAGTAAGCCTCCAATAAAGTACACATTGCAGATTCATTAAACGACAAATTCTTCTTGTCAACAAGTATAGGAAGAGTTTGCTATTCTATTAGGCTTCAATTGGATTTTCGTTAGACTTCTTCAACTTCCAGACATCTGAAGAAGTAGTTCCTTGGTCTTTTGCCGAAATCTTTTTCCTGATGGTATGGGAGCCAGACTTGTTGTCTTTCATAAACAGACAGGAACTCTTCTTTTTTATTCATTTTTTGCTTCATAGTCTTTTTATTGTCAAAATAGCAAAAAAGTAGATAGATTTAAATATGTACTTTATCAGATGATTACGAAAAGATAATATTTACAAATTTTATTTGTTTGATGTTTTGTATTTTTATTGAAAAGAAAATGAAAATGTTATATTTTTTTTGCTATTTTTTTATTAATCATAAAATAATATATTATATTTGTGGTGGATCTCTTTTATATACTAATGGTATGTCTATGCATTCTTCTAAAAATAAGAAGTATAATAACGAAGAATTAGTATGACTGTTTTATTTTAGTATGGATGAGATTTTTTTTGAGTAAAATTTGTAACTGCTTGATTGTTAATTTATAATATGATCTTGCAGGATTGGGCGTATCTGCCTAAATTGAAAAAAGATCAATGAACGATGATGAAAAGGTGCAATGGTTTGTTATGCGTGATTTGAAAAGACGGAATGCCAAATTGCCAGCGTATAAACAACTTGCTGATAAGGGGATAAAAGTATTTGTTCCTATGAAGTGGCATACTATAAAGCGAAAGGGAATTGTTATTCGTGAAGAAATTCCTGTGATACAAGATTTACTCTTTGTTTATGCTTCGCGTTTACATCTTGATCCTATTGTAGAAAAAATACCGACTCTGCAATATCGTTGGTTGCGGAATACCTTTCGGAAACCGATGACTGTACTAGACCTCGAAATGGAAAAATTTATATCTGCGGTTAGCTCCTCAAAATCTCCCCAATATTATTTGCCTGAAGAGATAACTCCCCAAATGTATGGACGTAAAATTCGAATTGTCGGAGGAAATCTCGATGGGTATGAGGGATATTTGCTAACTACACGCGGTAGTAAAGTTAAGCGTTTACTTGTTGAATTAGAAAACTATCTTGCAGTTAGTGTAGAGGTCCTTCCTGAGTTTATTCAATTAATTTGATTTAGCTTATAATTGATTATTCTGCTTAGAAGAATACATTTTTGTAAATATGATGTGGAATGATGTTGAAAGAATTTAGAAGTAGACTAGAAGGTAAATACAAGGATTATGAGATTTAGATACAGAATTGTCTGAAGTAGATTGTTCTCTTAAGGATTCTTTATCAAATGAATATGTGGTCGTTATTTTCTAAACAAACAATTGTTGAGAGTAATATCTTGAACGGAATGACTGATTATCATTCACATGTCCTTCCAGGTGTGGATGATGGAGTGTCAACATCTGAAAAGGCTTTTGAATTATTGGCTTTTTATGAAGAATTAGGTATACGACATGTTTGGTTAACTCCTCACATCATGGAGGATTACCCTAATAAAACAGATATATTGCGACAGCAATTTGAAAAATTTTTTACTGAATATGTGCGATACAGCAAGAATCCTGTAACATTGTCTCTTGCTTCGGAAAATATGTTGGATTCACTTTTTATGCAACGATTAAGTGGAAATGACTTATTGCCCATTATCGATTCATCTCATTTATTGGTTGAAACTTCATATTATATTCCTCCATTTCATTTTAAAGAATTGCTTGAACAGATAAAGAATAAAGGATATACTCTGATATTAGCTCATCCGGAACGTTATCACTATTTGTCTACTATGCAGGAATATGAAGAGCTTTATCATAGAGGGATACAGTTGCAGCTGGATATAGCATCGATTGTGGGAGCATATGGGGAAGAGGCACGTAGTAAAGCCTTGGTATTACTTCAAAAAGGATATTATTCATTGATAGGAACAGACGTTCATCATAGGGAAAATTTTGTAAAATGGATAAATATTCCTATACAGAAGACCGTTTTAAAAAAAATGAAATATTTAATAGATAAATAAATATGAAACACTTACAAGAGATTTCGACTGCATTTTTCTTTTTAGTATTTGTATGTCTACTCATATTCTTTTCGTCTTGTAAAACGAATTCTAAAGTTGTCTATTTGCAAGATATTCAGTCTAATATAGCCATAGCATTACAAGAGGTAAAAGAAATAACTTTAAAACCGGGTGATAAATTAAATATTGTTGTATATAGTCGTGATCAGGAATTGGTGAAAATGTTTAATTTGATATCTATGTCGGAAGGAAATAATTCCAGGGAAAATTCATATTATACTGTCAATAAGGAAGGACAGATAGATATGCCTATCCTTGGACTGATCTCTGTTGAAGGACTGACTCGTTTGGAAGTGGCAGACTTGATAAAATATCGGTTGTTAGCCGGAAAGCTCTTGCGTGATCCTACTGTAACGGTAGAATATGCAAATATGTATTATTATGTGATGGGAGAAGTCGGAAATCCGGGAAAGCATGAAATAGAACATGATCAAATTACTTTGCTTGAAGCTTTATCGGAAGCTGGTGACCTCACTATACAAGGTCGACGTGACAATATTTTAGTTCTTCGAACGGTAAATGGTGAGCAAACTCCGTATAGAGTGGATATTACTCAGACAGAAAAGTTATATGGTTCACCAGCTTTTTATTTGCAACAGAATGATTTAATTTATGTTGAGCCTAATACGATGCGCGTTAACCAATCCCAGTTGAATGCAAATACGCTCCGTACTCCGGGCTTTTGGTTCTCAGCAACCTCCTTTGTGCTTTCTCTTATATTACTGCTTACACGATAAAAGTATGGAAAGATATCATTTAAAAACAGATAATCAACAGAGTTCTACGGGTAATAAGTTTCGTGTAAAAGATTATTTTTTTCTCTGCATAGGTCATTGGCCGTGGTTTATTATATCTTTGCTTATAGCGATGGGAGGAGCCATATTATATTTGAAATGCACTCCTAAAGTTTATACCCGTACAGCCTCTATTCTTATTAAGGCAAACGATAATAGTTCAGGTTCAGATCAGCAGTTGAAAGAGCTTGGCATCATACAGAGCCCATCGAATGTGACCAATGAAATTCTTTCTTTACAGACTACACCTGTTGCAAAAGAAATTGTAGGTTTGCTAAGTTTAGAGGTTAATTATCTGCGTGAAGGAACTTTTCATGATGAAGTGATATATGGCATTCACAGGCCTGTTACAGTTTTATTTGCTGATCTAAATGATAATGAAACGGCTTCTTTATATATTCATTTAAAAGCAGACAGTTCACTCGTCTTGAGTGACATGAGGCGTAACAATGAATTGTTTGAAGATAAAATAACCATGAGGTTAGGACAGACCAAACAGACTCCTATCGGAAATCTTACCATATTGCCTTCTCCCTATTATAAATACGGTACAACAGACCAGATAAAGGTCTCTCGTTCACCTATAGATGCCGTGGCGAATTCTATTAAAGGAAAGATTTCTGTTAAATTGCGGGATAATAACTCGACTATTCTTGATATCAGTTATACTGATGTATCTGTTAATCGTGCAGAAGATGTATTGAATGCACTTGTGACCGTTTATAATGAAAACTGGGTAAAAGATCGTAATCGAATTACGGTTAGTACCAATGAATTTATAAAGGATCGTTTGGGAGTGATAGAACAAGAATTAGGAAATGTAGAACAAAATATATCTAATTATAAATCGGAACATTTGGTTCCTGATGTCCAACAAGTTGGAAGTATGGCTATCAGTCAGGCTAATACAGCAGAGCAGGAGTCTAATGCATTAAGTAATCAAATTTACATGATACGTTATATTCGTAGTTATTTGTTGGATGGACAGCATGAAAACCAATTGTTACCTTCCAATTCAGGAATCGGAAGTTCTACGATTGGAAGACAAATCGAAGAATATAACGAGATTCTACTTCAACGCAATAATCATTTGGCCAATTCCTCTCTTCAGAATCCGTTAGTAATGGACTTGGACCAACATCTGGCAACTTTACGTCGCTCTATTATACAGTCGCTCGATAATGAATTGGCTATTTTAAGTACCCAGCAAAAGAACATACGCTCCGATTATGATCAGGCTATTGCAAAGATAGCTTCCAATCCTCAACAAGCAAAATATTTGTTGTCTGTAGAACGTCAACAAAAAGTGAAAGAGTCATTGTATCTTTTCCTTTTGCAAAAGCGGGAAGAGAATGAATTGTCTCAAGCCTTTACAGCATATAATACCCGATTGATCGAGCCTCCGCATGGAAGTATGGCTCCGACCTCACCGGTACAAAATACCATTTTGTTTTATGCCTTCTGTTTAGGATTAGCCTTTCCTGCATTTATTTTGATCGGGAAAGAAATTTTAAATACGTCTGTCCGTAGTCGGAAAGACTTAGAGTTGCTTAATGTTCCATTTGTTGGAGAGATTCCTTTGGCACAAACAGAGAAAAAAGGTTTTCAATTGGTCCCCAAAAGAGAAAAAATAAAAGAAAAATCAAAGATTCTGATAACCGATAAAAGCCGGAATATTATGAATGAATCTTTTCGTGTTGTACGTACTAATATGGAATTTATTTTGGGCTTTAATGATAATCATCACCGTATTATCATGCAGACTTCTATCAATCCAGGAAGTGGAAAGACGTTCATTACTGCAAATTTAGCGGTAGCAATGGGACTTAAAGGTAAAAAGGTGCTGGCTGTTGATTTAGATCTCCGTAAAGGTTCGTTGTCTGTATACGTTGATTCTCCTCATCGGGGTATCTCAAATTTTTTAAGTGGACAGGAACCTGATTATAAAAGTTTGATTGTTCGTCAGAATGGCATTGATTTTTTACCTTGTGGTACTCTTCCTCCCAATCCATCCGAACTCTTATTTTCACCTCGTTTTCAAAAGATGATGGAGGAAATTCGCGAAATATATGATTATGTTTTTATTGATTGCCCGCCGGTAGAGATTGTTGCCGATGCTACTATAATCAGCCATTATGCAGATTTGACTCTCTTTATCATTCGGGCAAAGATACTGGATCGTTCGTTCTTACCTGATATTGAACGTTGGTACAATGAAAAGAAGTATAAGAATCTGTGTATTATTTTGAATGGAACAGAAAATTTTTCCGGATATTATGGATATCATAAGTATGGATACTATTATGGGAAAGATTATGGCATAAGTAATTCGTAACGCCGTTAAAAGACTTTAGAGCCTATATCATGATGCTTTATGGAAGCTTCGGTTTATCAGCCTTTATTCCTTATTATAGTAACGTTGCTTTGTTTAATAACCGGTTACCGTTATATTTCTTCTTATGGTGATATCTTGCAACGAACACAGGAAGGATGGCTGTTTTCTCTTGTATTAAGTATTGTCTTTGTACTATGGATAGGTATGCGTCCTGTCAGTGGAGTATATTTTGGTGATACTATTAATTATGCCCTAATCTATGCTAATATGAATCTGGAGACAGTAAAAATAGATTGGCATAGTGAATGGATTTGGCAATGGTTTACCATGGGATGTAAGAAAGCCGGTTTAAATGTTCACATATATTTTGTCCTGATTGAAGCTGGTTATATACTGTCTGCTTGGATAGCGGTAAAAAAATTCTTGCCGAATCATCCTATGTTGGGGATGCTGTTCGTCTGGTCTTCTTTGATGTTTTTTTCATTTGGAACCAATGGGTTACGTAATGGACTGGCTTGTCATCTGATCTTATTGGCTATGGCTTTTTTGTTTGATGACAAATATATTACTGGAAGTCTTTTATGCTTAATAGCTTTAGGCATTCACCGTAGCGTTATGCTGCCTATTGTTGCCATAGTGGTTGGTCTGTTTTTGATTAAAGATGTAAAAATCTCAATAGGATTCTGGTTCCTTTCGATATTAGTCTCTTTGATTGCGGGTGATACGGTTACTTCGTTTTTAGCTTCCTTGACCTTTGATGATCGACTGTCCAGATATACAAGTTCTGATGCAGATATGTCACAATTCTCGTCTACGGGTTTCCGTTGGGATTTCCTGCTGTACAGTGCTATGCCGGTTTGTATGGCGTGGTATGTATGTGTAAAGCGGCAGATTCAAGACAACTGGTACAACGCTTTATGTGTTACCTATTGTTTATGCAATGCTTTCTGGATTATTGTTATACGTTCGTCATTTAGCAATCGTTTCGCTTATTTATCGTGGTTTCTATATCCGCTCATGATTGCATATCCACTTGTAAATCTTCCGGTATGGAAAGATCAGGATCAAAAAATTGGTTTGATACTATTGTCATATTGTGGTTTTACATTGTTTATGCAGTTTATTTATTGGTAATAATAGAAGTATTCATTTTTTAAATTATAGACTATGTATATGAACTTAAAAAGAATGGCAAACTATTTCTTTTTAATGATCTGTTTGTTTTTGTCGCTTTCTGTAACGGCACAGACACAGACCAAACCACTTTGGGTTCAAAAAGGAGAAAAGTCTTTAGAAAAAAAGCCTACAAACGAAAGCTATTATTTCAAGATTTTCAACACTTATGGAATGGATGTCAACCTTTTAGAGAGACAACGTTTCCAACCTCTTTTAGAACACATCCGTGACCGTTATCAGGCAGATCCAGCCCAAATAAAACTGGATAGTTTGTACTTAAGTAATGATTCATCGAAAATGACTTATCGCATTACATTTACCGATTCGATAGGTAATGCTGTAGTATATGCCGAAAAAGTAGATGAGTATCGTGCTTTTGAGGATTATGTGGATAATACCTACCAATTTGAATATTACCAGTTGTATGCCATATCCAAACGTGATTCAGTTCCTGTATTTGATGAATTTACGCTTTCAAGAACATACAATTATAAAGCTGTATGTCTTTCTTTAATTCCTGGACTTGGACAAATCTATAAAGGGCAGAAAATAAAGGGATATGCTATTTTGGGAATGGAAGCAACTTTGGTCGTTTCTGCTGTCGCGTTTCATTTTAAGAAACATTATTGCGATAAACAAATCAGTGAACAACCGCAATTTGCAGATAGCTGGAGAAGTAAATCTTTAGGATGGAGGCAAATGCGTAACTTATGCTTTGGAGTTGCTGGTTGTCTTTATGTTTATAATCTGATTGATGCGGCACTTAGTAAAGGTAGTAGGCATGTTGTCGTGAAGAAGCCCAAACTGCAAGTTTTGCCTTCTGCTTCACCAGAGGGAGCCGGCATGACTTTATCATTCAACTTCTGATTCAATATGGCTGATATAAAAATACATCTGTGTCTTGCTCACATGAGTGGTCTGGAGCAGCATTATATTCGTTCAGCTATTGAAAGCAACTGGGTAGCTCCGTTAGGTCCTAATGTAGAAAAATTTGAAAAAGAGCTGGAGACTTTTGTTGGATACGATAGACATGTTACGGCAGTTGCATCAGGTACTGCAGCTCTCCATCTTGCTCTGATCTTATCTGGGGTAGGCAGGGGAGATGAAGTCATTTGTCAGAGTTTTACTTTTATAGCATCAGCTAATCCTATTTTATATCAGGGAGCAACTCCGGTCTTTGTAGACAGCGAAACTGATACCTGGAATATGTCTCCTTTGCTTTTGAAAAAGGCTATTGAAGAACGACTTCGGATAACGGGAAAGTTACCTAAAGCCATTGTAGTTGTTCACTTGTATGGAATGCCTGCCCAGATGGATGAAATCATGGATATAGCAGATTATTACGCTATTCCCGTCATTGAAGATGCTGCAGAAGCTATGGGATCTACCTACAAAAGCCGTCCTTGTGGCACCTTTGGGAAATATGGTATTTTCAGTTTCAATGGAAATAAGATGATTACTACCAGTGGTGGAGGAGCGTTGATCTGTCCCAATGAAGAGATGAGCCGTAAAGCTTTATTTTATGCTACTCAGGCTCGTGAACCCTTTCCGTACTATCAGCATGAATGCGTAGGATATAATTATCGCATGAGTAATATTTGTGCAGGGATCGGGTGTGGACAAATGAGTATACTTCACGAACACATTGCTCATCATAGATATCTGGCAGCTTGTTATCAGACATTGTTGAGAGATGTACCAGGCATTTCTGTGCATACCAATCCTGATGCTGATATTTCAAGTAATTATTGGTTGAGTACAATCTTGATTGATCCTATAATTACGGGTACGAACTATGAACAAATCAGGAAGCATTTAGCGGAAAAAGGTATTGAAAGCCGCCCGTTATGGAAACCTTTGCACTTACAGCCGCTTTTCAGGGAAGCGCCTCGTTATGTCAATGGAGTTAGTGAGAAGTTTTTTGCTGAAGGCTTATGTTTACCGAGTGGTCCGTATGTACAGGAGAAAGATGTACTATGGATAACTAATGAAATTAAGAAATGTATAAGAAAATAACAGATTGGTTTTTGTTTCGTAAAACCTTTCCTTATTGGTGTGTATTCTTAACGGATTGTTTGATTGTTCTGTTTTCGGGTATAATGGCTTATGCCATAAACCATGGCTTGTCTGTTTGTGTACAGAACTTGGGAACATTATTATACACATTACTGATTTATGAAGTTTGTTTTATAGTAGGTTTCCGCATATTTCATACTTATAGTGGCATTATACGGAAATCATCTTTTATAGATTTGCTCCATTCCGTATGTTCTTTGTTGATCGGTCTGGTTATCATTATGTGTTTACGTATATTTCTACATACCGATCTCATATTCCTGACCATCCGTTTCCGAGACTTGTTACTTCAGGTGATACTGGCCACTATTGGTATGTGCGGATTACGTACGATAGCAAAAGTCTTTTATGATTACTATTTAAAGCGTCGTGTAACGTCGGGGAATGCCTATGGCTGGGATGATAGTGCGTTATTCGAATGGGAGATGAAAGCCTTATTACCTCGTGATCCCATTACTATAGACATGAATGCGATCAATCAAAAATTGAATGGGAAACGAATCTTAGTTACGGGAGCAGCTGGTAGTATTGGCAGTGAACTGGTAAAATTGCTTGCTGACTGTTCACCTGAAGAACTTATATTAGTTGATCAGGCAGAATCTCCATTACATGAGGTATTATTGGCGATGACCTATAACTGTCCAAGTTTAAAGTGCCATACTATTGTTACTAATATATGTCATAGCCACCGTATGGAACATATTTTTAAAGAATACAGACCTCAAATAATTTTTCATGCGGCAGCTTATAAACATGTTCCCATGATGGAGGACAATCCTGTTGAAAGTATATTAAATAACGTGGATGGCACCCGTAAATTAGCAGATTTAGCCGTAAAATACGGAGTGAATGAATTCGTGATGATCAGTACAGACAAAGCTGTCCGGCCAACAAGTGTGATGGGGTGTTCCAAACGTATTTGTGAAATCTATTGTCAGAGTTTGGCTAAATTCAATAAAAATAATTGCAAGTTCATTACCACTCGTTTTGGAAATGTGTTAGGCTCTAACGGTTCTGTTATTCAGGTATTTCGTAAACAGATACGTTGTGGCGGACCTGTTACAGTTACTCATCCAGATGTGGTGCGATATTTTATGTTGATACCCGAAGCTTGTCGGCTGGTATTGGAAGCTTGCCGTATGGGTAAAGGAGGGGAAATATTTGTATTTGATATGGGATATCCAGTACGTATTTCCGATTTGGCACGTCAGATGATAAAGTTAAGTGGTAATAGAAATATTCAGATTAAATACACAGGATTACGTCCGGGAGAGAAACTTTATGAAGATCTGTTGAGTGACAAGGAAAATATGATGTCGACTTCACATGGAAAAATCAAAATAGCCCAAGCTCAGGAGTACGATTTTGATACTATAAGCAAGAAGATTGATCAGTTAATAGAAACGGCAAAAACGTACGATGTACAAAAAATCATTATGTTGATGGAGCAAATTGTTCCTGAGTATAAGCATGCAATTTATAAGAAAAACAATTAAAAATATATGACTATGAAGCTGATAGATGTAGTACGTAAGGCAGCTGCGTCTCTCTTAGTTTGGGGAGTAGCATCTTTTAATTATGCAGTCTTTGCACAAGAGGACAAGTACAAGGATTACAGGGAAGTGTACCGTGATACGACCGATTACGTAGCTCCAACAGAATTAGGAATTAAAAAAGATACAATTGTAGATCCTTTACGTGTTGTTACTAATAAATTTGGTAAGAACTGGTTCATATTTGCTACAGGTGGTTTGCATACTTACCGGGGAGATTATTCAACTATGGGAAAGTTTTCTGGAACGCTTTCTCCCGACTGGAGTATAGGTATCGGTAAATGGTTCACTCCTGGAATTGGTTTAAAAGTAGAGTTTATCCGTTCAAATTCTCGTGGATATACTGGGTATACCACCGGACATTATGGATATGGCGATGTTTTGTATAAAGAAGATGGTACTCCTTACCGGAAAATGAAGACAGGTTGGTGGGATATTAGCGGAAGTGCCGTTTTGAACCTATCTCGTTTATTTATGGGATATGAAGGATATAATAGTCCCAGACTGATGAATCAATTTATGGCTAATGTAGGTATTGGTGGAGTTCATCACCTGGGATATGAACATAGTCATGGATCTGATAATGAGTGGAGTGGACATGTAGAACTGCAATACAGCCGTTTCTTTAATCGTAAAAAACGATTCTCGTTGGATATAAAGGCCCGTGGTATTTTTTATCAGACAAATTTTGATTTGGAATATGGTCAAGCTGATCATGCAGCCAATAAATGGGATTGTAATTTGGGTATAGATGTCGGGTTTACTTACTATTTGGGTAAACAGCGTTCCAATGGTTGGGGACGTGCAACAACGCAGTTATACAAACGTGATTATAGAGAACGTAAAATCTTAGTTGTACGTGAAAAAGAGCATCCGGTGAAATATGGAACAATTACTTTCTATGTCTTTTATCCAAATAACTACTCCGGAAGAAATGATGCACCGCAGGTACAAAGTTCAGTAGTCAATGCTTTGGATTATTTGGCAGGCGGTATCTTCACTCAAAAACAATATGTAAACAGCGATGCTGTAACTTCATGTATCGAAAAAGGTACATCCATGAACTCTTTGGCTATTCAGGATTTGCCAACTGAAACGGCAGATAGAGATTTTGAAATTAATTTTGTTCCTCGTGGTTATGAAATGTTGAAAGACCAGCCTCTGTCATATAGTTTGGAAGCAAGTGCAATGACCGATTTTTATAAGAAGGCAGGATATTATTATGCCCCAATATACGACGGTTTACATACTTGGAAATATCGTATCGATAACGAAACGCTCAAGCAACAATTATTGAGTTATGATAATTATACAGAAACAACTTCTTATGGTTTGAATTCTCATGACGGTCTGGATATCATCCGCCAGCACATGGATATTGATAGCAATGAAGAACTGGTAAGTTTTGCTGATGTATATGCTGTTATGAATTCAGACAAAGGTTATATTTCGCAATTCACAAATGCGGAAAGTGTATCGCATATCCAAAATGTATTTAAAGATGGCGTAATCACTATGATTCAGGTAGAAGGCTTGGCTACCAGTCAGGATAACTATACTGGTGCTAATGCAGAACAGGTTGGTATAGAACGTAATACGGCTCTTTCTCAAAACAGAGCACAAACTGTTATTTCATGGTTGAAGACCAACGAACACATGAAAGAGGTCGCTTCACAGATTTACCTGGTTGGTCACATGAATGGAATACGTACGGTAAATGATAAGAGTACTCGTGGTTTGAATGCTAAATTGAACAGATGCGTTAAAGTTCGTATTCATTATATGATAAGATAAGGATTACAGGTATCCTGTAATTGATTATTTATACAGATGCCTGTGGAAAGAATTGCCATAGGCATTTGTTTTTAATACATGATAAAATCTGAAGATTTTATGATATAATAGTGAAGATGATGTGAACAAATATTTTTTCTTTTCGTCCTTAATGCCTTATATAGCAGGCTTATAGGTGTATGAATAATAAGTTGAACTATGAATATAAAAGATCGTGACCCTGAAAAAAAAGAATGGACAATAGAAATTAGACCAAAGAAAAGATTATTGGATATTGATTTGAAAGGTCTATGGTTATATCGGGATTTATTTTATATGTATGTAAAACGGGATATTATAACTGTTTACAAACAAACCATCTTGGGTCCTCTATGGTTCCTTATACAACCTATACTAACAACTATCATGTATATGTTTGTATTCGGAGGATTAGCTGGGATATCTACCGATGGAGTTCCACAATCACTTTTTTATATGTCAGGAATTTTGCTGTGGAATTATTTTAATACAGTTTTTATGCTTTCATCCAATATATTTATAGCTAATGCAAATATTTTTGGAAAAGTATATTTCCCACGACTTGTTGTTCCTTTATCTGGTATTGCTTCTAATTTGGTAAAGCTGGGTATCCATTTGTGTCTGTTCATTGTGATTTATTTGTATTATTACATACAAGGAGCAGATTTAACTATCAGTTGGACTGTCCTACTTTTCCCTTTTCTGATTTTTATGATAGCATTTCATGCCATGTCTTGGGGACTAATAATCTCTGCATTAACTACAAAATATAGAGATTTGACTCAATTGATATCTTTTGGTATACAATTGTTTATGTATTTAACTCCTGTCGTTTATCCATTAAGCGCTACGCCACAAAAATACTATTCATTTATATCTTTAAATCCGTTAACACCAATATTTGAAACATTCAGATATAGTTGGATGGGAAGTGGAGCACTTGATTGGGGAGGGTTAGGGTATAGTTTTATTATCCTGTTGTGCTCTCTTTTTTTATCTGTTGTCATATTTAGTCGGGTAGAACGTAATTTTATGGATACTGTATAAGAATAATTATGAGTAATATAGCTATTCAATTCGATAATATAGGAAAATTATATCATTTGGGAGCCGTTGGAACTGGAACTCTGTCACACGATTTAAATCGATGGTGGAAAACGGTTGTATTAAAGCAAGAAGATCCTTATCTTAAAGTAGGAGAAACAAATGAACGTTCTAAGAAAGGGCATTCAGAATTTGTATGGGCATTAAAAAACATATCATTTGATGTCAAGCAAGGAGATGTCGTTGGTATTATCGGTAAAAACGGTTCAGGAAAGTCCACTTTGTTAAAACTCTTATCTCGTATTACGGCTCCTACAACAGGCGTTATTCGGGCAAAAGGGAGAATCGCTTCTTTGTTGGAGGTAGGAACTGGATTCCATCCAGAGATGACAGGGAGGGAAAATATATATATGAATGGAGCCATAATGGGAATGACCCGTTGTGAAATTAAACATAAAATAGATGAGATTATTGATTTTGCGGGCATTGAAAGATATATTGATACTCCCGTAAAAAGATATTCAAGTGGTATGACCGTCCGTTTAGGTTTTGCTGTTGCAGCTTTTTTAGAGCCGGAGATTCTCGTCGTAGACGAAGTTTTGGCTGTGGGAGATGCCGAATTTAAGAAAAAGGCAATGGATAAGATGCAGGAAGTATCGAAACAGGAAGGACGTACTATTTTATTTGTAAGTCATAATATGCAAAATGTACAAAGCATTTGTAATCAGGGAGTCATACTTAGAAATGGCCAAATTGACTTTATTGGAAAGATAGGGGATGCTGTAAAAGTCTATCAAGAGGATAGGTAGACATATTGTATATGTAATTGTTTGTAAGCCAATTTTGACGTATTGCTCCAAAGAATAAAAAATATGACCTTCGCTGCTGTAACAAAAAATATTAAAAGTATGTACAGCAGCAGTGATTTTGAATTATTCGGTTAAGCGAGAGAAAAGGAAATTAATTTACTTTTCAGAGCGAAAGAATAATCAAGCATTAAAGGCTGTTCATCCGCTACAAGGCGGAAGCAATGCCACAAGGTGAGTCCATCCAGGATTTCTGTTTGAAAAACAAGGTACCCTACAATCTCTTTCACAAATGGTACAAGGATATAAGACATCAAATAGTACCGGTACAGGTCCAAGGACAACCGGAAACGGAGGCCAATCTCCAAAAGGAAGTGTCCTCTTCTCCTACTCCGGAAAGAAAGGAGAATACGGACCCCTGTCCTGTAAGGATGATGATAGACATCCGTATGACAAACGGAATAAGGATACAGCAACGAAACTTGACCTACCGGAACTTGAGAAGTCTGATAGAGAAACTGGAGGGACTATGCTGAATGTTATAGGAATGAACAGATTCTACTATCTGCGTAAATTTCATGATATGCGCTGTAAGTATGAACGGGCTGTCAGCTTTGGAATATCTGAAGAAATTCTTCCACGAAATTGTCAAAGGGAGAAAGGATTATGAAAATCTCCTGCCTATGACAATCGAAATTAATACTAACAAATATTTATAATCACATTCAATTTTTGATTTTTTTAACAGGAAACTGCTGAAAAGCGGCTTTCACTATACTACACGTCAAAATTGGACGCTAACAATAATACATATCTAAATTTTATAACAACTAAAATGATACCTAAGATTATACATTATACATGGTTTAGTGGTGAGAAGTTTCCTGATAAAATAAAAATTTGCATTGATAGTTGGAAGCGTTTAATGCCAGATTGGGATTATAAATTATGGGACATGGAAGCAATCAAAAATATTGATTCAATTTTCTTAAAAGAGGCATTAGAAGTTCACAAATGGGCCTATGCTGCTGATTTTGTCAGAATATATGCTCTATACAATGAAGGAGGAATATATTTAGATACAGATGCTTTATTACTTAAACAGATGGATAGCTTTTTAGTGCATAATGCTTTTATAGGTAAAGAAAATTCTATTCATTTTATAGGCAATCATTCGGCTCAATACCTTTCCTCTCATTGTATGGGGGCAGAGAAAGGTCATCCTTTCATGAGAGATTGCCTAGCGTATTTTGAAGATAGACACTTTATAACCTCTAAGAACAAAGAACTACCTATTTCACTTAGATATAACCAAGTATTACTACCCTATATTCAAGCTGAAATTGCTAAATTATACGGATATGATTGTCGTCCTTTAACACAAAATATTCAAAGATGTAAAAAAGGCTTGGTTATTTATCCATCAAATTTTTTTGATGCAACCAAAAAGAATAAAAATAGTGTTTGTAAACATTTAGCACTTGGTAGTTGGCGTGAAGAATTCGATAAAGTTCAATATAACTATTCACTCTCATATAAATTAAAATGGAGATTTATTGCTTGTTTCCAGTGGATTCTTAATAAATTCAATTACGTAACCATGAAAGTCGAGTAATACAGACAATGAAAAAAATATTATTTGTTATAGAATCTCTCAAGTGTGGAGGAGCTGAAAAAAGTTTAGTTTCTCTTTTGCCTTTGCTAGATACATCAAAATATGAAATTTATTTATGGATTATGTATAGAGGTGGAGTCTTTGAAAAACTATTACCTCAAAATATTCATTTAATTCAATTTGATCTTTATAAGCACAATTCAATAGAAGAGAATTTATTTTATTTCTTATGTAAGATAAAGTATTCGATTGTTTGTCGACTTAATAAGTATTTCAGAATTAAACGGCATAATGCAGAAATTTTATGGGATTGTATGCATTCTGCATATCGGAAGCAATCGGATATATATGATGTTGCGATAGCCTATCAACAAGGATTACCTACTTATCTTTTAAAAGATCATATAATAGCAAAGAAAAAAATAGCCTGGATAAATGCTGATATCTTTTCGGTTGGATATAACAAACAAGTAAATTATGATACATACAAGAGATATAATTATTTAGTGACAGTATCTGATATTTTAAAGAATAAATTGAAGCAACAATGGCCGGATTTAGGCATCAAAATGTATACAATATACGATACTATAAATCCTAATATTATTCGTTCACTTGCACAAAAAGAAATAACAGAAACTTTTCCTCATAAATCGTTATCTCTTTTAACAGTAGGACGTTTGGTAAAACCTAAAGGATATGATTTATTATTACAGGCTGCTTCGATATTGAAAAATAGAAATATCCAATTTACATGGTATATAATAGGAGAAGGTCCAGAAAGAACATTTATCGAACATGAAATCCAGATAAATGATCTAAAAGATTACGTATTCCTTTTAGGATTAAAAGAAAATCCTTTTCCTTATATGAAAACATGTGATATATATGTACAGACCTCTAAAGTTGAAGGATTTGGAATGACTATTGCAGAAGCTAAGACCCTGAATAAACCTATCATAAGTACGAATTATCCAGTAATTTACAATATTTTACAAGATAAAGTTAATGGACTAATTGTTGATATGACTGGAGAATCATTAGCAAATGGCATTCAATCTTTATCTAGGAATCAAAATTTAAAGGAATCTTTAATAAGGAATCTTCAGAATGAAGAAAATATTACATGTAAAACAGAATATTTAAAACTAGAATATCTTTTAGATGAAAATTAAGACGATAACATGTCACGATGTCTACAATTATGGAGCTTCCTTGCAAGCTTATGCTCTGATGTCATATTTGAAACAATTGGGGCACGATGTAGAAATAATTGACTACAAACCGGATTATCTAAACAATCATTATAAATTAAAAGTTGTCAATCCTGTTTATGATAAGCCCATTATCAAGCAACTGTATCTACTAGCCAAATTAATACCACATTTACGTTCGTTAAAAAGAAAGAAATTATTCGATACATTCAAACATAATTATTTGAAAATAACTTCAATATGCTATGCAAATAATGAAGAATTAAAAATAAAATTACCTGATGCTGATTTATATATCGCTGGAAGTGATCAAATCTGGAATACCTTATTCAATAATGGGAGAGATCCTGCTTTTTATTTGGATTTTGCTCCTAAAGATAAATTAAAAGTTTCTTATGCAGCTAGTATGGCAACCTCTAAAATAGCTCCAGGTTTTGAAAATTTTGTATATTCCATGGTAAAAAGATTGGATTACATAGGAGTGCGAGAACGTTCAGCAGCAGAAATTCTAAATAAATTGGATATAACAAATGTGCATGTAGTTTGTGATCCAGTTTTTTTATTGACCATGCAACAATGGAAAAGCTTTATAAATGTGAATAAACCTATTTATACCAAACCCTATATTTTGGTATATGATTTTGATCACAGTAAATCTATATATGACATTTCTTGCTTTCTAGCGCATTCTGAGAATCTAAAAGTTATTGCTATAGGTCTGACAAAGTTTGGAAAACTTGCAGACCAATCCATAAAAACAGGACCAATTGAATTCTTAAATTTAATTTATCATGCACGTTATGTAATTTCTAATTCTTTTCATGCAACAGCTTTTGCTCTATTATTCCATAAAGAATTTTATGTTGTGAGACGAGAAGAATCTCTCAATGAAAGAATGGTTAATTTATTAGAAGATTTGGATTTAAGAACTCGATTAGTTTCTTCTGTCAGTGAGCTTACAAAAAAAAATATAGATTACACGCATGTACAAGAGTTATTGAATAATACTATTCAAAGATCAAAAGATTATATTACATTATTTACCACAAGATGAAAAAAAAACGTAAGCTATCCATTATCTAAAAATTGGAGGAGCTGAGATCAGTTTAATTGGACTATTAAATGCTATCAATTATAGTCGATATGAGGTAGATCTTTTTGTGTATAATCATCAAGGAGAACTAATGAAAGTAAGCGTTCATCCAATTTTGACGTATTGCCTCAAAGAATAAAAAATATGACCTTCGCTGCTGTAACAAAAAATATTAAAAGTATGTACAGCAGCAGTGATTTTGAATTATTCGGTTAAGCGAGAGAAAAGGAAATTAATTTACTTTTCAGAGCGAAAGAATAATCAAGCATTAAAGGCTGTTCATCCGATACAAGGCGGAAGCAATGCCACGGAAGAGTATGGTAGAAGAATACAAGACATCAAATAGTACCGGTACAGGTCCAAGGACAACCGGAAACGGATACACAATCCTCAAAGGAAGTATCCTCTTCTCCTACTCCGGAAAGAAAGGAGAATACGGAACCCTGGTAAGGATGATGATAGACATCCGTATGACAAACGGAATACGGATACAGCAACGAAACTTGACCTACCGGAACTTGAGAAGTCTGATAGAGAAACTGGAGGGACTATGCTGAATGTTACAGGAATGAACAGAT
>OATX01000764.1_pt1 | contig 17927 bp, 9 predicted proteins | sample 1516741 | NCBI WGS metagenome assembly OATX01 (sample SAMEA2579984, study PRJEB22360) | human gut metagenome | biome: human gut; feature: human-associated habitat; material: faeces | place: Denmark | collected 2008/2010
TTTTTACTGAATGAGGGCGGAAGCCGATGCACTTGCGCAGACATACGATTACGATGGAGCCATTGAAAAGCTCCAGAGCGTAGAGGGCGCAGCAACCGACGCGGATATCATCACAAAAGTAGCAGAGTACACCAGCACGAGAGATGCCTGTGTGCGCGTCAACATCAACGAAGTAACCCACATTTTCTATCATTCTCTTGTAGTCGATCCGCAGAAAGCGTTCTATCAGGACAACGCACAGACCGCAGGCTTCTGCGAGTGGATGACCACCGTGGATGAGTTCAACGCGATTACCCAGCAGATGTACGACAGAGGATATGTCATGGTTTCGATCAACGATCTCGTGAAAAAGACCGTAGATGATGACGGAACCGTTCATTACGAGGAAGGGGACATTTACCTGCCGGAGGGCAAGAAAGCATTCGTTCTTTCTCTGGATGACCTTTCCTATTACCACTCTTACGACGGACGCGGCATTGCCAGCAAGATGGTAGTCGGCGACGACGGAAAACCGACCTGCGAATACATTCAGGATGACGGAACTGTTGTGACCGGTGCTTACGACTGCATCCCGCTGATGGATCAGTTTATCGAAGCGCATCCGGATGCCGTATACCACAATGCGCGCGGAACCGTAGCACTGACCGGCTACGATGGAATCCTCGGATACCGCACCGACGGTGATTACAAGACGAGAGAAGATCTGACGGATGATCAGGTAGCATGGCTTGATGCACACCCGGATTTCGACTGGGATAAAGAGTGCGAGGAGGCGAAAAAAGTAGCCGATGCGATCAAAGCAGACGGCTGGACATTCGCAAGCCATACCTGGGGCCATATCCGTGTCGGCGACAAACCGATCGAGACGATCCAGGCGGATACCGAGAAATGGCTGACGTATGTTGCACCGCTCATCGGCGGAAGCGATATCATCATCTTTGCACATGGACAGGATCTTTCCGACTGGCACGATTACACGATGGACAATGAGAAGTTTGCTTACTTAAAGAGTCAGGGCTTCAACATTTACTGCAACGTAGATTCCTCCCAGTATTTCGTTCAGGTAAGAGACAATTACCTGCGTATGGGACGAAGAAACCTGGATGGATACCGTCTGTACCAGAACCTCTACGGAGGCGGCGAGGACAGAACAAGCGATCTGTTTGATTCTGCCTCTGTTATTGATCCGCAGCGGCCGACAGATCCATCTCTTTACAATTTAGGTTAAAGAATTTTGAAAATGAAAAAGATCTCACAGAACTTTCTATTATTTATAGAAGAAAGTCTGTGGGATCTTTTTTTCAGCAGGGCGAACCGTTTACAGATATTTTTCTACGAGCGGAAACGGCAGAGGCCCGAGACGGAGCAGTTTTTCATGGAAACCGATCAATGAGAATGAGTCACCTTCCTGTTCCCGCACTTCCGAGAGGAGCTGCGAAAACGAGAGCGATCCGACACAGTATTTCAGATAGTTCGCCGGTGTCTCGAGAATATACTGATATAAAGAGGCAGCGGCCGACGCATCCGTGATGCCGAACTGCGCCAGAAAGGCTGACGCATCCGAGAGGAGCCATCCCTGGCTGTGGATTCCGAGATCCAGCAGCGAGCAGAGGGTAAGATGCACCGAGCGGTTCAGATACCAGAGACGGCAGAGCGCCTGCGTGTTTGCATCGAGATTACGTGCGGCGTAGCGGCAGGCATATGATTCAACGTAGGTTGCCCATCCTTCCACATAACCCGACGGCGCGTAGAGATGGCGGATCAGAAGCGGGTCGGAGCGCGAGAACGAGACGGTCTGGTACAGATGGCCGGGAAAGCCCTCGTGGGCAAGTGTGGAATACAGTTCGATGCCGGTCATCTCATCCGCGGGATTCAGGTAAATGGAGTTGGGTGAATTGATATCGGCGGGCGGTGTGAGATAAAAGGCGGGGCTTAAAAAATCCTTGAGGGAGTCATCCACGGTCTTTACTTCGTATGCGATACCCGAAAGAACGGGAAAATCTTCAGAAACGGCATTCTGCAGATCGGCAAGCATTTCCTCCGGCGTGGAGAACGGCAGCACGAGCGCCTGCTCGGAGAGGGAGAGCGACGGATTCTGATCGAGAATGATCTGCATTTCGGCACACTGGTCCGCAAGCTGCTGTGTTAAAAGGCGGGTCAGCTCCTCCGGTGAAGCATCAACACCGACGCGGCTGCGGAGAAGATACGCATAGTAGGAAAGTCCGTCTTCCTGCCGGGAAAGACCGCCGGCGTTCTGCGTTCCTTTGCCGCGGAGTGAAGAAAGCGCATCGGAAAGAGAGCGGTAGGCGGGAAAAACACAGGAGGTAAGGAGTTTTTCATGCGTCTGCAGACAGAGATTCCTTTCCGCCTCAGAAAACAGTGAAGACGCCTGCAGTTTATTCTGAAAAACGGTGTGGAGCAGATGGATTTCCGGTGTATCCGCGTCGGCGAGAAAAGCACTGCACTGGTGGATAATGCCATCGACCGCAAGGTCATTCTGAAACACGCCCTGCCGGGATTTTTCCTGTTCGAGTGCGATGAGGTCGGAGAAATAGCGCGGGAGATCCTGCAGAAGATGGAGGTAGTCGGCGATATCCTGCTGTGTGCGGAACGGGTACTCTGCGAGCAGAATGGGAAGCTGTGCCTGAATCCCGAGCGACGGACCGAGCGGTTCCGCAAGAAGGCTGGTGCTGCCCGGCATTTTCTCGCAGTCCAGCTCGTAGAGCAGAAGATCGAGCGTGATCTGATTTTCCGCGGAGAGGCGGTTGCGATGAAAGGATGTGAGCGTTGTTTCCACACTCTGCAGCAGGGCATCATACGAGGTGCGGTAAGGGATGGAAACCGTGCCGAACGAGGCGGTGCCGGGGGCAATTCCGCGGGAAGCCGGATCAGCGAGGGTATAGTGGAGCGTGATGGCAGAAGAGGTTACCTCGGAGTGGAACCGTTCCTCCACATACGCGGAAAACCGGCGGTTCTCACCAGGGGAAAAGAACGGGGAAAAATACCAGAACAGCAGGGCGAAAAGAAGTCCGCCGCACAGAAGCAGAGGGAACAGGATGCGGCGGTGCAGAGAAGCTGGTTTCATAGAATAGGCTCCGGTGCGGACAGTTATCATAAAGTATGTAAAAAATGCTGATTTTATGCGCTTTTTCCGTGGCCTTTCATTTGACTTTCCAAAACGGCTTTGCTATAATCAGTAACGAATGAAATAAGGGACTTTTCAGTGCGGAACGGATTTGAAAAAGAATCCGCGAAGATAAAAGGGAATCAGGTGGAAATCCTGAGCGATCCGGTCACTGTAAGCAGGGAGTGTTAGCTGCAGAAATGCCATTGTGCGAAACGCATGAGAAGGCGCGGCTGCCGTGAAGATCTGCGAGTCAGGAAACCTGCTGGAAAGGTTAGTGAATCGCTTCCGATGAAAGCATATATTCATGGAAAGATGTACGAAGCAAAATCGGACATCTGCTTTTTTGTCGCCATGCGTCCGAAAAAGAGCTCCGGTGGAGAAACTCTTTTGCAGAAAAAGCAGATGTCTGTTTGTCTTTTCGCAGAAAAAATGTGTCCTCAAAAACAAGATTACTTGCAGGGAGACATCATTGACGGGGACAGGCACCGCCCAGTTGCCTGAAAAAGTCAGACGGAATCCGGAGCAGATGCGCGAAGGAGATCCGAAGAAAAGGAGAAGTTATGAAAGGAAATTCAAGCAAATTTCTGGCACTGCTGCTGTCGGCGTCCATGATCATGAGCCCGACTGCCAGCGTATTAGCAGATACGCAGGAAAAAGCAGCACAGACAGAAAGCAGCGCAGCCGCAGAGGAAGCGCTGCAGAGCGAAGAAACAGCAGAGACGGCAGAACCGGAAACAACACCGGCAGAAACCGAGAGCAGTGAAAGCACTGCAGAGACTCCGGCAGAAGAGCCGACGGAAACACCGGTTGCGCCTGCAGAGGATCAGACACCGGCAGGATCTGACGAGACCGAGACACCATCCGCAGATGAGGATGCTTCGGAAGATACTGCAGAGGACACTGCAAAAGACGGTGAAGAGACTGCCGATACCACAGAAAAAGAGCCGGAAGCAGCAGATGAGACTTCCCAAGATGCTGAAAAAGAAACACCGGCAAAAGAAGAAACCAAAGATGCTGTAAAAGAGAATACCAGTCCGGCGGCAGAACAGCCGAAAACGGAAGTAAAAGAAACAACCAAAAATGAGGCATCCAATACAGCCGAGGAGAAAGAAACAAAAGCAGCGGAAGCAGCAAAACCGGCAGATGGTGAGTATGAGACTTCTGCAGAAGCAACCGGAAGCATGTTCCGTGTGATTTCTTCCAGACTCATCGTAAAAGATGGAAAACTGAAAGCATCCATTCTGCTGAGTGGAACCGGCTATGATTACCTGTATACGGGAACAGCAGCAGAAGCTGCCGCAGCAGATGAAAAGAGCTGGATTGCTCCGACAGGAAGCGAAACCTATACGGATACGAAGACCGGTGCAGAAAAGACCGGATATCGTTTTGAAATTCCGGTGGAAGAGCTTGACAAACAGATGGATGTTGCCGTCCGCTCAGCCAAGAAAAAAACATGGGCTGATAAAACCGTTACGATCCACAGCACCGATGCAATCCCGACGGTAACACCGGAACCAACCGAGACTCCAAGCGAAAATCCAGGTGAGGATTCCTCGAATAAGCCAGCCAGTGTAGAAGCACCGGTTACCAAAGAGGACGGCAGCGTATTCAAAATGTTCGTCATCTCCGAGGCAACAATGATCAACAAGGGCGATAAACTCGTTCTTACACTGAAAACAAACAACGTATCATTTGATAAACTGTATCTTGGAAAGAACGATGACCTTGCAAAAACACCGGCTATCCAGGGAATGCAGGAAGCAAACGGCGGTTATTCCTTTACATTTGAAGTAGATGCGGACAAAGCCGGCACAACCGTTCCGATCGTTCTTGGAAAGAAAGACGGAACCTGGTACACCAAACAGCAGCTTTATCTTGCAGTTCCGGGAAGCAAAACACCGGAAGTAACTCCGATACCGGAGCCGACCGAGACTCCGGTCCCGACTGCAACCCCGACTCCGAGTGAGACTCCGGTTCCAACCGCAACTCCAACTCCGGAACCGGCGAAAGTAGAAAACGGTATCTACAGCGGAACCGCGGAGACCGGCGCAGCTATGTTCAAAGTAGTCGGCGTAGAGCTGACCGTAAAAGACGGCGACATGAAAGCACGCATCACGTTAAGTGGTGTTGCCTACGATTATCTGTACATGGGAACACCGGAAGAGGCAGCTGCCACAGACAAGAGTGCATGGATTGCAGGCGTCGGCACCGTTGATTACACAACAGCAGACGGCGAGACGAAAACAGGAATGCAGTATGATATTCCGGTAGCAGCACTCGATCAGGCACTTGTTGTTTCTTCCCATTCTGCAAAACGGGATAAATGGTATGCAAGAACCATTACTATTGCATCTTCCAGTCTGAAAAAGACCGCAGATCTTCCGGCAGATGAGACCAATAAAGTAGCAGATGGTATTTACAGTGCAGAGGCAACAACTAATGCAGCAATGTTCAAGGTAGTCGGCGTAAAACTGACCGCGAAAAACGGAAAAATGACAGCAGTTATCACCTTAAGCGGAAGCGGCTATGATTATCTGTATATGGGAACCGGAAAAGATGCGGCAGCAGAGAGCGGCGCATGGATCGCTTCCACCGGAAAAGTGGACTACACCTTAGACGGTGAAACCAAAACCGGAATGCAGTTTGAAATCCCGGTAGAGGCACTTGATCAGGAACTTGCTGTAGCAGCTCATGCAGTAAAGAGCGGCAAATGGTACGACAGAGCCATCACGATTGCATCTTCCAGCCTGAAAAAGACCGGAGACCTTCCGTCGGATGACAACAAGGGCGATACTCCGAAACCAACCCTCGTTCCGACCAATACCCCAACCGTATCTCCATCTGAGACACCGGTTGTAAAACCCACCAGCACCCCGACTCCGGCACCGACCCAGAAACCGGCCGATACCAAACCGGAGCAGGAATCCAAATATGAGTCTGACTTAAGCGGCGGCACATCCAAAGTAGACAGTGCAACCACACTGGCAGACGGCGTTTACACACCAGACGGATTCTCCTTCTCCGGCGGATCCGGAAAGGTAACCATCTCCTGCAGCAAGATTACTGTAACGAACGGACAGGCTTATGCAACGATCGCATTCAGCAGTCCGTACTACGGATATGTAAAAGCAAACGGAAATAAATACATGGCAAATGTCAGCGGCGGAAGCAGCATCTTCACCATTCCGGTTGAGCTGAACAAGAACAATACCATCATCGGTATGACCACCAGAATGTCCGTTGCCCATGAGATTTCCTACAACATCTTCATCTCCCTGGCAGCAGCAAAGAAGGGCGGCAGCACTTCTTCCAGCACAGGATTTGTAAAAGCAGACGGAACAACCTCCACGATCAGCACCGATAACTCCAAGCTGGATACCACCGCTCCAGAGATCATGGGACTGGAATACAAAGCAGAGACAAAACTTGCTTACGCAGAGTACTTCAAGATGTATCATTACGACGAAGGCATCACCCTGCTGGAGATCGATATGACAAAAGATACCGAGCGTGATCCGGAGAAACAGAACGAGGACGACAAGAAAGCAGAAGATACCGATACCGCAGCAGCAACCGACGAGGAAGAAGCGGCAGCAGCATCCGATTCCAAAAAGACCAGCACTGAGAAAGCGAAAGATCTGACCGAAAAGACAAAAGAGCTGTACGAAGGCAATGTTGTCAAATATCTGATCGTTCCGAAAGATGTTGAGATTCCGGCAGGACTGGACAAAGATATGATCGTGATCCAGCTTCCGGTTGAGAAAACATACGTAGCATCTGAGGATGCCCTGAAACTTCTCGATGAGCAGTTAGACGCAGCAGAGAGCATCAAAGCAGTCGGCATGGAGCAGAAAGACTGCCAGATCGAAAACATTGCAAAAGCAATGGAAGACAAAAAAATCTCCTTCGACGGAGCATTCGATGATCTGGACTACAAAGCTCTGGTAAAAGACGAAATCGACTTTGCAATTCTTCCGTCTGAGTTCCTTCCGGGAAATGCAAAAGATGAGGAAGATGCTGATGCAGCCGACGAGACCGCAGATACCAAAGCTGAGGATCAGAAGGACGATAAAGACGATAAGACAACGGATGAGAAAGCAGACGAAGACAAGACTCCGGAAGAACTTCTGAAAGAGGAAAATGAGCGTCTGTCCGACACCGCAGAGCGTCTGGCAACCCTGACCATTCCGATGCTGGTTGACCGTTCCGCAGACGAGAAGACCGATCTTGCGAAAGCAGAGTGGCTGAAAGTCTACGGCGTGATCTTCGGATGCGAGGATCAGGCAAACGAGCTGTTCCAGCAGATGGTAAAGGCAGAAGAGAATAAATAAGTACAATAATTTGCAGCAAAAAATGAGAAGGGGCTGCTGCCGTATGGCAGCGGCTTTTTCTTTAAGAAAGGAATATCAAATGACAGGAAAAAACGAAAGAAAGCTGAAAAAATGGGCTGCACTTTTTCTTGCAGCAGCGATGTCACTGACGGCCTGCGGCAGCACCGCATCAACGGGAAGCAGCACATCGTCCGCGTCGGGAATTTCAGCAGTTTCTGAGAGCAGCACATCCACAGCATCCGCAGCAGACGTTTCCGAAAGCCAGACGGAGAGCACATCCGTCTCGGAAAGTACGGCTGAAAGTGAAAGCACCTCCGAAGCCACTGCTGCGAGCAGCACCTCCGGGAGTGATACCGCATCCGCCGATGGTTTCGCAACGACAGACGATGTCAGCGACGCACCGGACATCACCGGAATCACCATCGAGAGCAAGATGGTCCTGAATTACGCCGAGTGCTTTAACGTATACTACTGCACAGACGGCTATAAACTGATCGATGTCAAAGACGGCGCGCAGTATCTGCTCGTCCCGGACGGAAAAGAGGCGCCGGATGACCTCGATTCCGACGTAATTGTAATCCATCAGCCGCTGGAACGCATCTACATGGCAGCAACCTCTCCGATGGCGTTGTTCGATGCCATCGACTCCCTCGATACGATTCGTCTCTCCGGTGAAACCGCAGACAACTGGTACGTACAGGATGCCGTTGACGCGATGAATGCCGGAACGATGATCTTCGCCGGAAAATACAGTGAGCCGGATTACGAACTTCTGGTCAGTGAGAACTGTGATCTGGCCATTGAATCCACGATGATCCTCCATTCCCCGAAGGTACAGGAGATGATCGAGATGCTCGATATTCCGGTCTTCATCGACCGTTCCAGCTACGAATCCCAGCCTCTTGGCAGAACCGAATGGATCAAACTCTACGGTGCCATGCTGGACAAAGAGGAGGAGGCAGCCGACTTCTTTGCAAGTCAGGCAAGTGTTGTGGAAAATCTGAAGGATTTCCAGAATACCGAAAAAACGGTCGCTTTCTTCTATATTAATACGAGCGGAGCTGCCGTTGTGCGGAACCCGGAGGACTATATTTCCAACATGATCGAGCTTGGCGGTGCGCGCAACGCCTTCCGTGATCTCCAGGACGACAGCGGAAAAACATCCGTGCCGATCACGATGGAGCAGTTCTACGATACGGCCGAAGATGCGGACTACCTGATCTACAACGCAAGCATCGATTCCACCGTCAAAACCCTGGACGACCTGCTGGCAAAGGATTCTATGTTTGCCGATTACAAAGCAGTCAAAGAGGGCAATGTCTGGACAACCGAGAAATCGATGTATCAGGCAACCGATAAAATTGCACAGTTTACCAACGACATTAACCTTCTGGTAACGGGCGGCGATCCGGATCAGATGGTATTCTTAAGAAAATTATCCTGATGGAGGAACGTATGTCAGAGAAAAAAAATATGACAGGAAAAGAGAACAGTTTCCATATGGAAAACTTCCGGCGCCGTTCGCGGTATGCCGCTGTGTTTCTGGTGCTGATTCTGGCGTTCGCTGCCATCACCGTGCTGAATATCAATTCTGGAAACGTAAATATTTCGATTCCGGAAATTTTCCGGATTCTGCTGCGGCGGACCGGAGAGGGGAAAGAGTACAATATTATCTGGAAAATCCGCCTTCCGCGTATTCTGATGGCGGCAATCCTGGGCGGTGCTCTGTCCCTGTCGGGCTTCCTTTTACAGACTTTCTTTGAAAACCCGATTGCCGGTCCGTTTGTTCTTGGAATTTCCTCGGGAGCCAAAATGGTCGTGGCGCTGACCATGATCTTTTATCTGGAGTGGGCGCGCAATATCACATCTTACACGATGATTGTTGCAGCATTCTTAGGATCCCTTCTCTCCGTCGGCTTCATTCTGCTGATGTCCCGACGGATCAAAAATATGGCAGGACTTCTCGTCGGCGGTATTATGATCGGTTACATCTGCTCGGCGGTCACGGATTTTGTTGTCACTTTCGCGGAGGATTCCGATATCGTCAACCTCCACGGCTGGTCACAGGGAAGCTTCTCCGGCATGAGCTGGAGCAACGTAGCGATCTCTGCGGCTGTGATCGGCATCACCTTTGTCATCACGTTCCTGATGGCAAAACCGATCGGTGCATACCAGCTCGGTGAGGCGTATGCGCAGAGCATGGGTGTCAACATCAAAGTATTCCGCATCGCGCTGATTCTGCTTTCGAGTATTCTCTCCGCATGCGTCACCGCATTTGCCGGTCCGATTTCGTTTGTCGGCATTGCCGTCCCGTTCCTCGTTAAACAGAGCCTCGGCACATCGCGTCCGCTCGTCGTAATCCCGGGAACGTTCCTCGGCGGAGCCGTCTTCTGTATGATGTGCGACCTGATCGCGCGTATGGCGTTTGCACCGCTGGAGCTGTCCATCAGTACGGTCACATCGATCTTTGGTGCGCCGGTCGTCATTTTCATGATGCTGCGCCGGAAAAGGGGGTAAGAGAATATGAATGAATATTATTTTCATCTGGACCACCTGACGGTCGGCTATGATAAGAAGCCGCTGATCAAAGATATCTGCATCGGCATCGAAAAAGGCGAGATCGTTACGCTGATCGGACCGAACGGTTCCGGTAAATCAACGATTCTGAAAAGTATCACCCGCCAGTTAAAGCTGGTCGGTGGAAATGTGGAGTTTGACGGGAAAAACCTGCATGAGCTTTCGTTCCGCGAGTTGTCCACGAAGATGGCCGTTGTGCTGACGGAGCGCATGAAGCCGGAGCTGATGACCTGCCACGATATCGTGGCAACGGGCCGCTATCCGTACACCGGACGGCTCGGCATGCTGACCCGCGAGGATGAGGAAAAGGTCGAGAAGGCGATGCGCGCCGTTCATGCCGAAGAGCTCGGGGGCCGCGATTTCAACGCTATCAGCGACGGCCAGCGCCAGAGAGTGCTTCTTGCGCGTGCGATCTGTCAGGAGCCGGAGGTCATCATCCTCGACGAGCCGACTTCTTTCCTCGATATCCGCCACAAGCTGGAACTGCTCGCGATTCTGCGCCGCATGGCAAAGGAGAAGGGCATCACCGTCATCATGTCGCTGCATGAGATCGATCTGGCACAGAAAATTTCAGATAAGATCATCTGCGTCAAGGGCGATGCTATTTCCCATTTCGGCGCACCGGAGACAATTTTCCGCGAGGATATCATCCGCGAACTGTACGAGATTGACAATGGTTCGTTTGACCCATGCTTCGGAAGCATCGAGCTGCCGCGGCCGGAGGGAACACCGCGCGTCTTTGTCCTCGCAGGCGGCGGAACGGGAATCCTGGTGTTCCGGAAACTGCAGAAGGAAAATGTCCCGTTTGCGGCAGGCGTCCTGTATACGAACGATATCGATTACCAGCTCGCCCGCATTCTGGCGATGGAGACGGTAACCGAAGCACCGTTCCAGGAGATCAGCGACGAGGCATTTGCCCGCGCCTGCGAGCTGATGAAGAGCTGTGAACGTGTCATCGACACCGGCGTCCCGGTGGGCATGTGCAACCGCCGGATCGAAGAGCTGAGGGCAGAAGCAAAGCGGCTTGGAAAGCTGGCAGAGTAAAACAAAGAAAAATCCAATCAAAATCTCCTGTCTGGGAACGAAACAATCGTTTTCCGAACAGGAGATTTTCTTTTTGCAGCCATTGTAAAAACAGCAAAAGAACACGAAAAATGTAATATTAAATTGTACGAAAAATTCACACAATTCAAGTCAAAAACCAACAGAGATTGACACTTAAAAAGTCAAGTGCTTTATAAAATCTTTTGGCGAAATAACGGTTTTCTCTGTTATGACCAAAACACGCGTTCTGATTTCGCAAGATTTAAACACATGCTTTCCACACCGTTTTTCGTGGATAATGTGGATAACTCGGTGTATAACTTGTTTTTAGGCATGTTTTCGGTGGTTAACTATGTGGATAACTTGTGGACGAGATGTTTATAAAATTGGCCCGTGTGGAAAAACCCCGGTTTCTTTGTGCAATTTCGACAAAAGAGGTTTTAAAGTTTTATACGACTGACATGAAAGGTTTTTCAGATTTCAGAAACTACGGAAAAACAGAAAAAAGCAGGCAGTTCTCCGTACAATACGAAGAATGCCTGCTTTTGCTGTATTCTATTCGAAAGAAGCCATCAGTGGCTGATCAGATATTTCTCTACCGAAGTCACACAGTTCGCGCCGTCGGCGGCTGCCGGGATGATCTGACGGAGCTGCTTCGTGCGGACATCGCCTGCGGCGAACACGCCCGGCACGCTCGTCACACCGTCTTCGCCGGCTTTGATGTAGCCAGCCTCATCGGTTTCTACGGTGCCTGCGATCAGTGCGGAGACCGGAACGATGCCGACGGCAATAAACACGCCGTCCACCGCGATCTCACCGGCTTCCCCTGCCTTTTTGTTCGTTACCTTCACGCCGGACACCATCTCGTTTCCCTCGATGGAATCCACAACCGTATCCCACACCATTTCCACATTCGGCAGTGCCAGCAGTGCATCCTGGAGAACACCGGCTGCCCGCAGTTCATCGCGGCGGTGGATCACGTAAACTTTTTTGCACGTTCTGGCAAGGAAAATCGCATCCTCCACGGCGACATCGCCGCCGCCGATAACGGCAACGGTTTTGTCTTTGAAAAATGCGCCGTCACACGTTGCACAGTAAGAGACGCCCATGCCGGAGAGCTCCTTTTCACCAGGTACATTTAACGCGCGGTGCTCCGCACCGGTTGCAAGAATGACCGTTCTGGCATGATACTCATTTTTTCTCGTGCGGACAATCTTGATCTCTTCGTCAAGAACAAGCTCCTTCACACGCTCGCGGGAAAATTCCGCGCCCATTTTTTCAGCGTGTGCGCGCAGCGTGCTTCCGAGATCCATGCCGCTGATGCCCGGAAGGCCGGGATAGTTGTCTACTTCATAGGTATTCAGCACCTGGCCGCCGCTTGCAAAGTTTGCCTCAATCGTAAGAGAGGAGAGCTTTGCGCGTTTCGCATAAATCGCGGCAGAAAGACCCGCCGGGCCGGAGCCGATGATGATAACGTCGTATAAGTTTTCCATAAAAATCCTCGTTTTCGTCTGTAGTAAGCTGCCATGCAGCCATTTTTCTGAAAGTATCGTTACGGAGCCGGTGTTTCGGACGGTTCCTGACTGTCGGAAACGGAAGATGAATCTTCCGCGGAAGTTTTTTCAGCTTCTTCTTCCGGCGCTTCCGGCTGGTTGTGAACCACCTTGATGCTGCGTACCAGCTTCAGATCGTTGTCGATGCCGATTTCAGTGTAGTCCAGCTTTTCGTCATCACTATAGAATGTGTAGAGTGTCAGGTTACTATCCTCTTTTTCCGTTTTTTCTGATTTGGCATCCCCTGCCTTCGCCAGAAAATCGCTCTCGGAAGTGCCGAGCGTGATGCCGTTTGTGATTGAAATCGGAATCTTTGTCGTATCGAGATCGCCGTACAGCGAAGTAACGAAACAGTTGCGCACTGTCGTCGCCTCCGCGCCGTAATTATGTACGGTGCAGTAAAGCTTCTGACCGCCCTTTTCCAGCGTGACGTAGCCGTATTTTCCGTTTAAAACGGCCGTATCGGACTCTTTCGTATTGACGGTCCAGTCGTGGTCCAGAAGTTCACTGACCGGAACGGGAAGATGATAGAGTACATCGTCAAAGCGGACGGTCCAGTCGTTGATTTTACTGCTGTCGGCTTCCGGTGCCTGGTAGGCCTCCACTTCCGGTGTTGTGGCATCGCTGACACCATCGAGCGCTTCTGCATCAGCCGTGGTCGTAAAGTTCTGCATATCGAGGGAATACAGAATTCCCGTTTCGTTATCGAAGCCGAGCGTGATCGTCTGGTACAGCCCGTACTCATACGTGAACTGCACAGAGGTATCGGCCTCATAACGGTCCTTTGGCGCACCGTAGATGCTTTCCACATCCTCCATCAGCGACTGCTGCAGGGTGACGCCGTTCGGCAGGCCGACATAGATATTCTGGCCCTCAGCGGTCGAGGTATCGATGTGAATGCCTCCGATCAGGCATTCCGCCACTGGCTTTGCCGTGGTGTCCGGATTGGCAATATCGACGGTAATCTGGTTTCCGTCCTTTTCAAAGCTTTCGCCCTCTGAGAAGGATTCCGGCTGGATTTCCTTTGTGTCGTCACCGCTGTAGACCCAGCCAAGCGCTGTAAAATCCGCGTAGGATTCCGGAATTTCGTATGTATCGCCCCAGATGGCAAGCTGAAAACTGTTCAGGTTCTTCGAGAGATCCACATCGTATTCCGGAATCTCATCGGAATCGCCGGAGGCCGCCAGATTGTCTTTGGGGTCGTCATCGTCGGTACTCTGACTGATGGTTGTGATCGGAATCGTTTCTGTTTTCTTTCCGCAGCCGCTCGTTCCCACGAGGAAAGCGGCAAATACTGCTGTTAAAACCCAACGGTATTTTTTCATCAAAACCTCCTCATAATAAATGGTTAAAAATATTTGAGAGTTACTTCATGTAAGTAACGATATCAGTTCCCCCTATTCTATCACATTCCGCTTCGTTTTCCAATGTCTGAAGCGGATTTGAGAAAAATGGTTTTTCAAAAGCGCGGTACGGAATACATATTTAGTAAGGAACTGGAAAGGGCAGAAGTCTGGGAGGAGGCTGTGTATGCGTTTTACAAAAATGCAGGGCTGCGGAAATGATTATATCTATGTAAATGCCATGGAGGAGCGGGTGGAGAGTCCGGGACGGCTGGCAAAAGCGGTAAGTGACCGCCATTTCGGCATCGGCGCGGACGGGCTGATTCTGATCGGGGCATCCAAAACAGCAGATTTTTCGATGGAAATGTACAACGCCGACGGCTCGAAGGGCGCGATGTGCGGCAACGGCATCCGCTGTGTGGGAAAATACGTGTACGAGCATGGGCTGACGAGAAAAACGACGCTGACTATCGAAACCGGCAGCGGAAACCGTGTGATTCATCTGCAGACGGGGGAGAATCCAAATGAGATCTGTCAGGTGACAGTGGAGATGGGAACGCCGGAATTCCGCGCCGCACAGATCCCCGTTGTTTCTCTGGGGGAATATGTGCTGGAGCATAAAATTACCGTGTGCGGGGAAAATTATACGATGACCTGCCTTTCGATGGGAAATCCGCATGCGGTGATTCCGGTGGAAGATGTGGAAAAAATATCCATTGCAAAGACCGGTTCCGCTTTTGAACACCTTTCCTGCTTCCCGGACCGTATCAATACAGAGTTTATCCAGATTTTAGATCAACACACAATAAAAATGAGAGTCTGGGAACGTGGGAGCGGTGAAACGCTGTCCTGCGGAACGGGAGCGTGTGCGGCAGCCGTCGCGGCGATGCTTTCCGGCTGTGTTTCGGAGGGAGAAACTGCCGTAGAACTGCGCGGCGGCAGGCTTTTCGTTACATGGGACCGGACGAAAAATAAGGTCCTTCTGACCGGCCCGGCCGAGACCGTTTTTGAAGGAACGCTTGCAGAACGAATTTGAAAAATGCAGATTTCTGTCTGCACGAAAGAGCAGTATGCAATATTCTGAAAATAAAAACTTACAGGAAATGCCTTTTCTTTTCAAAAGAAACATGCTACAATATGTGGTACCCGCTACAAGAAAAGGGTGGGGGACACACAAGATATAGTGTTTGATTTGGAGGACACCACAATGGTTTATATTATCAAAAAGGACGGAACCAAAGAAGAATTCGACGCGCAGAAGATCGTCCGTGCCGTAAATAAATCCGCACAGAGAATCCTGTATACCTTCTCACAGCAGGAGATTGACTTTATCTGTAAGTTCGCAACCGAGCACGTATATTCCCTTGGAAAGACCGAAATTCCGATCAGCGATATGCACAATATCGTGGAGGGAGCACTCGAAAAAGTAAACCCGGCTGTGGCAAAAAGCTACCGCGATTACCGCAATTACAAAACTGATTTTATCCATATGATGGACGAGGTCTACACGAAGAGCCAGTCCATCCGCTACATCGGCGACAAGAGCAATGCCAACACCGACAGTGCCCTCGTTGCAACGAAGCGAAGCCTGATTTTCAACGAGCTGAACAAAGAGCTGTACCGCAAGTTCTTCATGAACCGCAACGAGCTGCAGGCCTGTAAGGACGGCTACATCTACATCCACGACCAGTCCGCACGTCTCGATACCATGAACTGCTGTCTGTTCGATGTCGGAAACGTTTTAAAAGGCGGCTTCGAGATGGGAAATGTCTGGTACAACGAGCCGAAGACACTCGACACCGCATTTGATGTCATGGGCGATATCGTCCTCAGCACCGCTGCACAGCAGTACGGCGGCTTTACCGTGCCGGAGGTGGACAAGATCCTTGCTCCGTACGCACAGAAGAGCTATGATTACTACGTAAAAGAGTTTCTGAGATATACCGACGCATCCTGGGAGGGTGCACAGGAGAAAGCCATCGAGTATGCGATCGACAAAGTAAGAAGAGAGTGCGATCAGGGATGGCAGGGAATTGAGTATAAACTGAACACTGTTGGATCTTCCCGCGGTGATTATCCGTTCGTTACCGTGACCCTCGGCCTTGGAACGAGCATGTTCGAGAAGATGATTTCCATCTCCCTTCTCGAGGTCCACAAAAACGGACAGGGCAAGAAAGGCCACAAAAAGCCGGTGCTCTTCCCGAAAATCGTCTTCTTATATGACAAGGCAATTCACGGAGAAGGCGGCATCGCAGAAGATGTCTTCGAGGCAGGACTTGACTGTTCTTCCAAGACGATGTATCCGGACTGGCTGTCGATGAGCGGCGAGGGCTACATCGCCGAGATGTACAAGAAATACAAGAGAGTCATCAGCCCGATGGGATGCCGTGCTTTCCTTAGCCCGTGGTACGAGCGCGGAGGCATGGAGCCGGCAGATGAGAACGACAAACCGGTCTTTGTCGGACGTTTCAACATCGGAGCCGTTTCCCTTCATCTTCCGATGATCCTGGCAAAATCCCGTTCCGAGAACCGCGATTTCCACGAAGTGCTCGACTTCTACCTCGAGATGATCCGCGATCTGCACAAACGGACCTACGATTACCTCGGCGAGATGCGTGCATCCACGAACCCGCTGGCTTACTGCGAGGGAGGTTTCTACGGCGGCCACTTAAAACCGTCCGACAAGATCCGCCCGCTGTTAAAGCCGATGACCGCATCGTTCGGTATCACGGCGCTGAACGAGCTGCAGGAGCTGTACAACGGAAAATCTCTTGTTGAGGACGGACAGTTCGCACTCGACACGCTGAAATATATCAACGACAAGGTTGCCGAGTTTAAGAAAGAGGACGGCATCCTCTATGCGATCTACGGCACACCGGCAGAATCCCTGTGCGGCCTGCAGATAGAGCAGTTTCGCAAACAGTACGGCATCGTCCGCAACGTTTCGGACCGCCCGTATGTGAGCAACAGTTTCCACTGCCACGTAACCGAGGACATCACCCCGATCCAGAAACAGGATCTCGAGGGACGTTTCTGGGAGCTCTGCAACGGCGGAAAAATCCAGTATGTGCGCTACCCGGTCGGCTACAACAAAGGTGCGATCAAGACCCTGATCGAGCGTGCAATGGAGCTCGGCTACTACGAGGGCGTCAACCTGTCCCTGGCTTACTGCGATGACTGCGGCCACCAGGAACTCGACATGGATGTCTGCCCGGTCTGCGGTTCCAAGAACCTGACAAAGATCGACCGTATGAACGGCTATCTTTCCTACAGCCGTGTCCATGGCGACACCCGTCTGAACGAGGCGAAGATGGCAGAAATTGCGGAAAGAAAATCGATGTAAAATCATTGCGATATTTGTAATACGATAAAAGAACGAAATCCCCTGCGGGAAATCCATTCGGTTTGGATTTTCCGCAGGGGATTTTATAGTTCGGCAATTATTCTTCGATATCGCGGGTGATGTTGCGTACCCAGACGTATTTTTTATAATGAAGATAAACCGCAGGCAGTTTCACGATCTCATCGAGGTTTACGATACAGTAGACAACCATGACCGGCAGCTTCAGCCAGAACGCGGCGAGGAAACCAAGCGGTACGGAAAAGCACCACATCGCGCCGATATTTCCCTGCATATCGAATTTCGCATCGCCGCCGGCACAGAAGATGCCGTCGAGAACGGTGGTGTTGACCGACTGTGCCATCAAGTTCAGACCGCAGAAGAGAAGCATGTACTGCAGATATTCTGCCGCGGTATCGGTAAGCGGAGCGAAGTGGACGATTGCAGGAGAGATCAACATCAGAAGACCGCCGGTCACAACGCCGATGGCAATTGCAAGATGCGTCAGGCGGCCGCCGTATTCGCGTGCTTTCTCGAGTTCATCTGCACCGAGCAGGTTTCCGATCAGAACACCGGCACCGCCGCTCACACCGCGGATCAGGCAGGAGAGGA
>OATX01000788.1_pt1 | contig 17448 bp, 12 predicted proteins | sample 1516741 | NCBI WGS metagenome assembly OATX01 (sample SAMEA2579984, study PRJEB22360) | human gut metagenome | biome: human gut; feature: human-associated habitat; material: faeces | place: Denmark | collected 2008/2010
TAAAGCAGAATATCTGTATTCCCCAGCCTAAAACGCTGCGGACCTAAAATCTGCCGGACTGGTCCCACTCTCGTACCATTCGGATGAATCAGCGAGACCGCAATCTCATCGGAATAATTTTTCCAAATTTGAAGATTTAAAGACGGCTCATAACTGCTCACGGCGATTTCCACATCTTTCGTGATATTTTCCCGCAGGGTTCCAGACGCATGCACCGCCGACGCCCCCTCATTTCCGCTGCCGGCAACAATCGACGTCCGCCAGTAATTCGCCATATCATCAAGATAACTCTCTAACAGGGAGTTGCCGGAGTGGGAACCATAGTTATTCCCAAAGCTCAAATTTATAACAATGGGCATCCCGTATTCCTGGGCTTTTCTGATACAGTAATCTACTGCCTGCATCAGTTCCGTCGTTCTTGGAAAAGATCGTTCCCCCGGCGTTCCCAATTTTACGATCAGAAGCGGACTTTCATATGCCACTCCGCGGTATCTTCCCTGTGAGGCTCTGCCATTTCCGGCTGCGATCCCCGTCACATGGGTGCCATGCCCGGAGATGTCACGGCTGGGGCACAACGCAAACCGCTCTCTCTCCGTTGTCTGCTCTAAAGCGCGGTCTATCACCGCTCTCGTAAATTCAGTTCCAAGAAAGTACCCTGACGGTGCCCCTAAAAATGACGTTTCTCCATTCTCCGCAGGAAACGGATCTGCCACGCTGTCTGCTGGTATCGTCTGATCCCACAGATTTAAAATCCGGGTGGTTCCGTCTGCATTCCGAAAATCCGGGTGTGTATAATCGATGCCGGAATCGATCACTGCCACGATCACGCCGGTTCCACTTAAATTTCTGCCAGACGACAATGTTCCCTGCTCCGTCCCCACCGTCTGCAGCTGATTGATGCATGATACACGTCTGCCGTTATTCACTGCAAAAAACAAAAGTTTCGGTTTCTCCATGTATTCGATCTCTGTCAGTGCCGCCACCAGTTCCACAATATGCTCTGGCAAAAGCAGGATCGCATATTCATTCCGCAGATTTGTAATCCTGATCCGGTCATACTCCTCCGGAAATTTTTCTGCAAACAGTCCCCTCAACGCTTCTTCCGTGCCTCCGAATTTTACGATAACTTCCCAGGTCCGTTCCGCTCTGTCATACCCGGTATCGAGATCTAACGATTTTTCCCTCTCCCGCTCTGTCGCATCGAGTGCAAGATTTAACAGATTTTCCATTTTCTCATTGGACATAAAAATCCCCCGCAAACGCACTCCTTACTTATTAGAAATGCAGCTTGGGGGGATTTTATGACTCTTTTGGGGTAAATTTAAAATTCTACCGACTTATTATTATTTTTTAATGCATGATACATTCTGGGGCGTGTCAGATATATGTAAGGTTCTACATAAAAAACAAGAAGAATACCAAATGTGCAGACACCTAACAGCGTCCAGCCGATAAATGAAAGATCTAACACAAATGCATCCCATTTGTTTCCATCCATCATCTGTTTACTTTCTGCAAAGGCTTCCTGTCTGGTCATCTCCGGATGCTCTGCTAAAAGATATGGGATCATCATATACTCATAACTTTTCACGATACCCGGAATGATAAATAATAACATCCAGAGTCCTGTAAACAGCCCCCGCAGGAACATGATCATGCCGATGTGCGCATATCCGTTTTTAAATCCGTATGCAATATCGCCTAATTCCGCGTTACCATACTTACAGTTAATGAAAAATTTCTGACATCCCACTTCAAGCGGATTCCAGATAAAAATACTAAGCAGGATGCTGATCACCATGGCAACAAATACTGCTGCCAGTATAATCCCAATCACAGTAAATACCATTACCGGATCTATATCCGTCAATCCATCCGTTGATGACCTTGCCGAATTTTGGGCAGCTGTTGAGCCTGAACCTAAAATAAATGACAGAATCAGTCCCACCAGCACTGCTTTCCAGTAATTCGCCTTCAATGCCAGCTTTGCATTGCTTTTTAACTCACTTCTGTTCCACATGTTAAACTCCTCCTGATAAAAACATTTTACACTTTTGCAGTTTAACACATTAACGTTTTTTTGTCATCCCTCAAACAAAAATCCTCAGAAAATCTTAAGAATTAGACCTCAATTTTCCCTTCTTTTAACAATTCAATAAATGCCTCTGCCAGTTTTGGATCAAACTGTGTTCCCTTATTGTGTTCTAACTCACTGATTGCATAATCGATCGACATAGCTTCCTTGTAGGTACGCTTTGTTGTCATCGCATCAAACGAATCACATACCGCAAGAATACGCCCTAACAGTGGAATATCTTCTCCTTTCAGGCCTCTCGGATATCCCTTTCCGTCATATCTTTCATGATGCGATAATACAGCCGGTATCACATAGTTCATATTCGGCAGAAAATGAATCATCTCAATGGAATTCGTGACATGTGTTTTCATGATCTTATATTCCTCATCATTTAACCTGCCCTGTTTTTTTAAGATACTCTCAGGAATACCAATCTTTCCGATATCGTGAAGCAGTCCTGCCTCCTTTGCAATTTCAATGTCATTCGGCTCAAGACCTATTTTTTTTGCGAGAAGAACCGCATAATCCGATACATGGCAGGAATGTTCAAAGGTATAAGAATCCTTTGCATCGATTGCTGCAGTCAGTGCGTAAATCGTTGGTGCAATCTGTTCATAATGCTTTTGTACCTGCTGATCCTCAAGTTCATCTTCTGTATGTGCTCCATAAATTTTAATACAGTTTTTTCCGTCCCGTTTTGCATAAAAATTTGCACGTTCTGCCTGACTGAGCAGCTCATCCGCTCCCGAAGCCGTATCCGGATAAAATGCAATTCCGACACTTGCAGTCACCGGTTGTAGAACATCCGGTTTTTCTTCATCCGCGAGCAGAAAATTCTTCTGTATCTTCGCCGCAATCTGTGCCACCTTTTTCTTTTCATCCGAATTTATCAGCACCACATATTCATTTGATCCAAACCGGAATGTTTCTCCCTTACTTCCTACAGTATTCTCTATGATATGCCCGCACCATTTTAATATGCGATCCCCACATTCTTCCCCGTACAGCTCATTAAAAAGCTTAAAATCATCCAGATCAAGATACATCAGAGCTATCTTCTGCTCTTCTTTCCAGTTCTCCACCAGAAACTTTTTAAAATATCCCCTGTTATAAAGCCCTGTCAGTTCATCATGGATCGATATCTGATATACTTCCTGATAAGTACGGATATTCTTAAGGCACACACCCGCATACACACCAATTCTCCAGTAGTAATCTCTCTCTAAATAATTTAATCTGGTTCTTTTCTCCGATTTTATATAGATAAATCCCTGTATCTCATCATCATACTTCATCAATGAAATCTCAGAGCACTCACCTGCCCCCGATCTTTCCAGCATAGCCGTGATTTCATCCTGCTCTGCCTGATCCGGCATCTGTCCACCGGCTGTTTTTACAACCGTAAACTTTTCTCCATTTTTGATAAAAACAAAGATGTCCTTTACCGCACCAACCAGCAGCTTAAACAGATCTTCCTGCCGCAATATAGACGCCGACTCATTCTGAAAACGACGTAATACCTCGATCTGCTTTCTGTTCTGCCTCTGCATGATTCCCTCTGCCATTTTTCTTGCCAGATAAAATACAAACAACGACCATCCTGTAAATCCAAGTACGAGCACTATAACTTTTTGCTGTATTTCCGGCAATACACTGCCAAGATACCACTCCGCATTGTGATTAAAATTGAACACAGGAAGAAGACTGACCGCCAGTGCAACCGAGTAGATACATCCGATCACGATACGGTTCGAGATATCAAACAGATACTTGTGCCACATGATATATAACAGGCACAATGCCATAAAAATACCGCCCAGCATATCATACGGGAAAAAATTACCCGGCAGTGCAACAAAAAGATTGCCTGTCAAAATTGCAACTGTTCCAAGCAGCAGTGGAAATAATTTCTTTCGTTTTTCAAATTTATTGCCGATTGCCCTGTGCGCCAAAACTGTCGTATAGACGATCACACCTGCCTCCGCAGCTGCAAATAAATAACTTCCCCAAGATAGATGACAGGCATATCCAATGCTTTCATCTGCATACCGGATAATATCCGGTTCCGGGATAAATACTTCTGTGACAACATTGATCCCCATTGCCACCACAGTAGCTATGCAATATCCGGTCAGGAAACCATTCTTTTTGATCTCCAACATATAAAATAAAAATGCATACATAAAAATCGGTACCGTCAAAAATCCGAATACCGACACATGAAACCAGAACCGCATCCCCGGCATGATCTGCATACGCATCATTACTACACCGCCAGTCCAGATCAGACAGGATAAAAGAATCTGTCTGAAATACCTGACCGGTTTTGCATCCCCGGCATTCAGGAATGAAAAAAATATAAATAAAAAACAGAAAAACGCTCCGATTGGAACTCCAATATATAAACTATCCAGCGTCAAAGCCGTTTCCTCCAAATTGAATGTAAAATTTTTCAAAATCAATCATTATATTCATGTGCAAAATCGGCACATGATCCAATTCACAATTCGTCAATCATACAAGCATGTTGACTCTCTCTCGTTCATTATAGCATATTTTAACCTGCAATTCCATTTTTTTCCATCATCCATCATCTTTTTGATGGGAATCCATCATCTTTTTGATGGATTTGCATACACTAACAGGGATTAAATCTGTTTTTTAATGGAGTGACCTTATGTGCGGAATTGCAGGATTTTGCAGCCTGAAACGCTGTTATACGGACAGACAGTCCTTTTGGGAAAATATACTGGTGTCCATGCACGAAAAACTCATCCACCGCGGCGGTGATGCTTCCGGCATTTATCTGACACCTCATGCCGGTCTGTCACATCAGAGACTTTCTATCCGTGATATCACGCACGGTGCACAGCCTATGATACGTCACCGGGACGGGGCAGATTATGCCATCGTCTACAATGGGGAGATCTATAATACCGATGAACTGATCCCGGAGCTTACTTCTGCCGGATATAATTTTCTCACAACATCCGACACGGAAGTGATCTTATATGCCTACATGCATTTCGGTGCTTCCTTTGTCTCCCGCTTAAATGGAATCTTTTCCTTTGCCATCTGGGACGGTGCCGCAAAACAGCTTTTTCTCTACCGCGACAGAGTAGGGACAAAGCCGCTTTTTTATCACGCAAAAGACGGTGAGCTTGTCTTTGCCTCAGAGCCAAAAGCACTGTTCTGCTTTCCGGATCTTTCACCCGCTATTACCGAAAACAGCCTGAGAGAACTGCTTGCGGTCGGGCCGGCGCGCACCCCCGGATGTGGGGTTTTTCAGGATATCTATGAAGTTCTACCCGGACATTACCTGTGTTTTGATGCCATGGGGCTCTCCGATACCACCTACTGGGATCTGAAATGTCTGCCCCACACGGACTCCTACGAGGACACCGTGGCACATGTATCTTTTCTCATGCGCGATACCGTAAAACGACAGATGATCTCCGATGTGCCGGTCTGTACCTTTTTATCCGGGGGCATCGATTCAAGCATCGTCACAGCCCTTGCTGCCGCTTACCAGAGGGAACACGGTGAAGTCTTAAATACGTTTTCCTTTGACTTTACGGAAAATGATATTTATTTTCAATCCAATTCCTTTCAGCCGGAATGCGATCTTCCCTATGTAAACTGCATGTTAGAGCACTGTAAAACCAGTCATACTTACCTGGAATGCACCCAGGAGACGCTCGCCGACATGCTCTATGCTGCCGTGGACGCAAAGGATATGCCTGGCATGACAGACGTCGATGCCTCCTTACTTTACTTTTGTTCTCTGGTCAAAAACCAAAACAAGGTCACACTGACCGGGGAATGTGCCGATGAAATCTTCGGCGGATACCCGTGGTTTTACCGCCCGGAACTGATGAACCGGGATGGTTTTCCGTGGTCTGCGGATATCGATGCCCGTACTGCCTTTCTTGATGATGATGTTATGAAAAGCCTTGATCTCTCTTCTTACTCCCATGCAAGGTATGAAGAATCCCTGAAAAAAACACCGCATCTTCCGGATGAAACCGCCGAAGAATACAGACGCCGTGAGATCGCCTACCTGAATATCAAATGGTTTATGCAGACACTGCTCGACCGCATGGACCGCACCAGCATGTATTCCGGTCTTGAGGCGAGAGTCCCCTTTGCTGACCACCGTATCATCGACTATGTGTACAATGTTCCATGGAAAATGAAATACCAGAACGGTGTGGAAAAGGCTCTGCTTCGTGATGCCTTCCGCGATCTTCTGCCGCCGGAACTATTGCACCGCAAAAAAAGTCCTTACCCGAAAACCTACCATCCGGGTTATGAAAAGATCCTGATCGCGCGGATGACGGATATTTTAGCAGACAGCAATGCTCCTATCCTTCCGCTTATCGATAAAAAGAAAGCAAAAAAATTCATGGAAGCACCAAAAGAATACGGAAAGCCGTGGTTCGGGCAGCTTATGGCTGGTCCACAGCTTCTGGCTTACTTTATCCAGTTTAATTACTGGATGCAAAAATATCATCTTTCTGTGTGACAGAAAAAACACCCCGGTGCTTTTACTTTGTCCGGGGTGTTTTTTGTATATTATGATTCTAAAACTTTTCTATGTTTTTTCTGATACACCCTGCATACCAGCACTGCGATCAGTGTCCCCGTGATCATTCCGGCAAGAACGTCCGTCGGATAATGCACTCCGACATAAAGTCTTGAAAACATGATCAGAAATGCCAGGATCAAAGCCGGCACCCCGATCTTCCTTGGGCATGTCAGAAAGATCACAACAGCCGCTGCAAAAGAACTGCCGGTATGCCCGGATGGAAATGAAAGATCCCTCTGCGCTTCTATGATACGCTGCAGTCCATCCACAGCCTCATAAGGCCTTGTTCTGGCGACCAGATTTTTTAAAATGAGATTATTAACGATCAGAGATCCCAACAGGGAACACGTCATGAGCACACCTGTTCTCCGCATCTTTTTTACAAGTAAAAATACGATTGCAAGAGCAATCCAGATCCATCCCGCATCGCCTAAATGCGTAATAAATGTCATGACCGGCGTCAGAACAGCATTCCTCACATGCTCCTGGATCCACAATAAAATATTCCCATCTAACTGCAATAAAACATCCATCTTATGTATTACCCCGTTTTTTTATGTTTTTACATACATTTTATGTTTCTACTGCTGCCCCGTCAATACTTTGTTGAGCAGATCGGCAAGCGGTACCATCGCATTTTTTGCCTCCGCCAGTGTATTTGTCTGCGCCCCCACCTCGATCAGAAGTGTCTTCGGGCAATAGTGCATATTGTAGCGGTATCCCTTCAGATAAATTCTTCTGGTAAATCCCGGGTAATATTCTGCCGCCTTTAACTGCATCTGGAACGATATCGCCAGATTATCTGCAATATAAGGATTATAAAGATATTCGATATCGCCTGTTTTCGTCGTGCGGCTCAATCCATTAAAAAACATGATCTGCGCCATCGGCACGCCGTTTTGTTCCGTAACCAGTCTCGTATTGTTTCCGACTCCGTCACGGTGCAGATCGATCACAACCTCAATGCTTTTATTTTCCGCTAAGATCTGTTCTAACGCAGGGCCTGCTTTTGCATAGGCATGATCGCGGTCTCCGACATCATACTGCCCGGTGTGATGGATCACGGAAAAGCCATATTTTTGTGTCAGAAGCTCCGTCAGATAATCACCGACACCGACGACCGACATGGATGCATCACCCGGAACGGAATCCGCATACCCTTCCTGTGAATGCGTATGATAGATCAGTATCTGCGGTGTGGACGCATCATGGCTCAAACGTACATCCTTTCCGAGCAGGGCATCCGCGTTGAGCTGTGTGCTCCCGATCGTCGTCGTATTGTCCACCTGATAAAAATTCTGGATCAGATAATCAAAATCATTCAGCTTTTCCCTTGCAAATGTCACTGCTTTGATGTCTGCCACAGCGGAAGCTGCCTGACTTTCTGCTGCACCTGCCTCTGCAATCTGTGCCTGCTGATTTTCTGCTGCATCTGCCTCTGCCGGCTGCTCTCCGGTGTTCTCCGCCACACCTGGCTCTGCCGGCTGCCCTCCGGTATTCTCTGCTGCACCTGCATCCGCCGTCTGTCCTCCTGCATCTTTTTCATCTGACAGGCTCGTACCATCTGCGCTTCCGACCGATGGTATCACTTCCCCCGTCTTTTCATCCACATAATTTTCATCTGCAGCCTCCCGCGCCAGAATTGCCTCATAAGAGAGATCACTCTCGATCTGCGTCTGGTATGATCCACTTTCAGGTTCATAGTTTTCCCCGGAAAAAAGCACATCTATCACTTTTTCCACAAAAGACCACTCCGTCTCATCTTTTACACTGTAAGACAAACCGGGCAGATAAAAATCAAGTACTTTTTCGCAGCAGCTTTTTGCCCCCTCTTCTCCAAGCTTTGCAAAGAAAGATCTGTTTGTCTGTAAAAGTATTCCAATGACAGCCAGCAGCAATCCCCCCAGCCAGACGGCACCATTTATTTTTTTCTTTTTTAAATGTCGATAACGATAAGCATACATACTACACTGTATGCACTTCTATTTTTCATTATACCATGAAGCTTTGCTTCTTGATCGTGATCTGCATGAGTTTCGCCCGGCAGTCTTATTTTACTATAATCCCGCCTGTCTATTATGCCGGCAGTCCTTCCCCCATAAATGCAATATTGATGCCTTCCGAGATCGTGTAGCTTAATCTTTTGACCGACTCATCAATATCTTTTGGCGTCACAAACATCGCATTTAAATTCGGTGAGAGAAGTTCCCGGATCAGTTCATATTTTTCTCCATCGTTTAACTCTTTTAACGAATCCCCAAGCATATCAAATGCCTTGCTCTGGCTCATCGCAGCGATCAGGTTAAACATTGTGTCATTGACGATCGTTGCAGCATCCACAACTGTCGGTATCCCGATTGATATCACGGGAATCCCAAGGCTTTTTTTATTCAGTCCGTGTCTATGGTTTCCAACCCCGCTGCCCGGATTGATCCCGGTATCCGTGACCTGAATCGTCCGGTTTAACCGCTTGGTGCTGCGCGCCGCCAACGCATCAATGACAATGACCAGATCAGGTTTTGTCTCATCGATGATTCCATGAATGATCTCAAGACTTTCCATTCCCGTCTGCGCCATAACTCCCGGGACAATACTGCTGATCCGGTTCACATTTTTTTCTCCGAAAGCATACTTTCCATACTCTTTTACAATGTGTCTTGTGATAAAAAGATTGTCCACCACACGCGGGCCTAGTGCATCCGGCGTAACTTCACGGTTTCCAAGTCCAACGACCAGCACCGACAACTCCTCATTTTTTTCCTGGATCAACTGACGGATGATCTTCGCAAGCTGTACGGATATCTCTCTGTGATAGTCTTCATCCTCCTCATCCATATTTCCCGCCTCGATCGTTATATAGGTTCCCTTGGGTTTTCCCATCGTCTTTGCACCGTTTTCCGTCTCAATGACCACTGTGCTGACTGTGATATTTTTGTCAACTTTCTCTTCTAAGAAACGGACTCCCTTCAGATCAACATGATCTTCCTGCATTTTTTCCTGCGTTTCAAGCGCTAAATCCGTTCGTATCTGATACATAAATTTTCCCCCATATTCCAATGCCCTGCTCCGGCATCTGTTATCTTTGCCTATATTATTTCTGGTCTGAAAAAAAATTATCCATAATTTCTCATTATTTTACTGTTTTACACTTGACAACCACAAAAACCTGCCCTATAATATACCAGTATGTTTACATTGAACTGTCCGTGTCCGGCTTTAATGTAACAATCATGAACAATAACGATTACAAATTGGAGGTGTACGGATTGGCTAACATTAAATCTGCAAAAAAAAGAATTTTAGTAACAGAGACAAGAGCTGCTAGAAACAAAGCGATCAGAAGCGAAGTGAAAACTTCTATTAAAAAAGTTGAGGCTGCAGTAGCTGCAAACGATAAAGAGGCTGCAAAAGCTGCTTTAACAGTTGCTATCTCAACTATCGAGAGCGCTTCTTCTAAAGGAATTTACCACAAGAACAATTCTGCCAGAAAAGTTTCCCGTTTAACAAAACTTGTTAACGGTTTAGCTTAATTTTTGAAACATAGATAAAAACATATATGCGGCCTTAACCCAGCCGCATAATAAAAACACCAGTACCGTCATACTGGTGTTTTTTTGATTCATAGGAATTTACGTCCTATGAATCAAAAAGCCCTCCGGGCGGGATCACACTGCGTCGGAGATGAATTATGTCGCAAAGCGACCCGCCGCAGGCGGGGAATCCTGTGAAACAGAATTCTTTTTATGTTATTTTTCTGACCGGCTGTACTTCATAATAAAAAGCTCTACCGCCATCTGATCATTCATGCGTCCTGTTTTTACGGACTCCTCTAAGTCAGCTCCATCATAAAGCGCCCTCTTTAACTGCGCCATTGTAAATCCTTTTGCCTGTGAAATATTCCGTTTTACCGCAAACGGCGGGATTCCCGCATTTTTGGCAATCGACTGATTGTCCATTCCACGCCCTGCCATATCACGCACATTTAAAAGGATCTGAAACTGTCTGGTAATCAGAAACATAATGCGCATCGGAGGTTCTTTTAATGTCAGAAGATCATAATACAGATCCAGTGCCTTCCGCTGGTTATGCTCGGCGATTGCATTGACCATCTCAAATATCTTATTGGTCGTCTGTTCCGTCGTGACTGCCATCACATCTTCCGCTGTGATCACATCCCGGTCTAAGGCATAACAGATCAGCTTTTCTAACTCCCTGTCAATATTTCCCATATCCGTTCCTGTCCTGCTTAAAAAAAGCTGCATCACGGATCCGGTGATGTTTTTTCCTTCTTTTTTTAATCTGGTCAAGATCCAGCGCGTCAAAAGTTCCTCGCTCTGTGCTGAAAACTCTACGATCTTCCCATTATTCTTGACCGTTTTATACATCTTCGAACGCTTGTCCACTTCCTCTTCCACAAAAATAAAATGTGTCGCCGGTGCCACCTGCGTGAGATATTCAGCAAGATCCTCACAGGAACTTTTAAAAAATCCGCTGTCCTCGATCAATATCACTCTCCGGTCTGCAAAAAAAGGCAGTGTTTCGGCAAGATCAATCACTTCTTTCGGATTGATATTCTTTCCCTCAAACGTCGTAAAATTCATGTTGTCATCCGGCGCTGCCATTGCATTTTTCAATTTGTCTTTATACTGCTTTTTTAAATATGCTTCCGTTCCATACAGCAGGTAGATCTGTTTGAAATTTCCGCTTCTGATATCATCATCGATCGTTTTCATTTTATCTGATTCCTTTTTATCACTTATCCAGATACAAAGCACTGATATTGCATTACACTTCGCTGCATTTTCGCTACATCGAATTACGCAGCGCTGCACTACGCAGCTTTGTACTAAGCTGCATACCACAGTATAGCATACATTACCTGACAAATACAAACCGCTTGTCCGGAAGTAAAAATTTTTGTACTGCCAGCTCATTTTTCTTTAACCGGGTCACTGTGATCTGTCCACCCTCCATCGTGTAAAACAGTGCACTCCCCGTATCCCGGATATTTTCAACCGCCGCTCTGCCCGGATGTCCGTATCGATTCTTTTCTGCGCAGGAAATGACCGAAATCCGTGGCGAAACCGCATCCAGAAAACTTTTTGTGTTTGAATATTTTGAACCATGGTGCGCCGCCTTGTAAAAATCTATGTCATTGATTCCACCCCATTTTAGGATCTGTTTTTCCTGCTCCTCCCCGATATCTCCGGTAAATAATGCTGAAAAACCTTTTTCCTCATACAATAATACCAGTGATTCCCCATTCTTATCAGTACTTATTTCACTTCTCTGTTCATCTCCCACATGGTACTCCGGCGAAATAGCTGTTATCTTTGCGCTTCCAGAAAAAAGTGTATCTTTCCGGCTCATCATACAGATTTCTGTTCCATGTTCTTTTGCCAGTGAGACCAGTTTCTCATAGCTCTCATCCCGCATCATCCCCCGGAAGAGCACCAGATTCCTGATCCGGTATCCCTCATCGAAAATCTCCAACAGACCTGAGATATGATCCAGATCCGTATGGGAAACAAACCAGTAATCGATCTCATTCACACCGTTTGACTTTAAATACGGCAGGATACGGTACTTTCCCACACTCTGCACATTTGTACTGCCACCATCTATAAAAATATCATAGCCGCTGTCTGTATGCAGATAAATCCCGTCTCCCTGTCCGACATCAAGCACAGTAAGTTTCATCCCTTGTGAAACTGGTGTAAACAAAAAAACAAGCAGTCCCAACCCACAGGCAAACAAACTCCACTCCATGGTAACTCTTTCTTCTCTTTTGCCTTCCGTTTTCTTCTGTCATCTGCTGCATTTCTTTCTGGCGCTTTGTCACATGAGAAAGCAAAAAAAGTCCCACGGCAAGCAGCAGATAGTATACGGTAATTTTTACTGCGGATGGTTTTCCGGTAATCAGCAACGCATGAGGCAGACCCGATGCGATCGTACAAATTTTTTCATAACCGCTTAAAATCACATGGCACGGCAGCAATACGATATGCACGAGTACTGCCTGCGGCATCACCGCACACCCCAGCAGACCCCCGGCAATTCCGGACGCCAGTACAATTCCAACAAACGGCAGCACAAGCAGATTCAGCAGCATCGCATATACCGGGATTTCATAAAAATACCATGCCGTAACCGGCAGTATCACAAGCTGAAGCACGAATCCTGTACCAATTTTTTGCAGCACCGCATGCCTCTGGTATGCGCTCTGCACAATTTTTCCAGCCCATACCACACCAAGTACCGCAATAAAAGAAAGCTGAAATCCCGCATCATATAACGCAAACGGCTGTTTCCATAAAATGAGCAGTGCGGTAAAACCCATTGCATTTAGGGAATCATAACTTCGCCCCACCGCCTGCCCAAGCAGGAGAATGCAAAACATACTGACCGCACGGAACGACGAATATCCCATTCCGGTCATCATGCCATATAAGATCATAAACACTGCCGCAAAAATTCCCGATCCCCAGAAACCAAAGCTCCCTTTTCGCAGCAATCGGTACAATGTCATGCCGATTACTGCGATATGTAATCCCGATATCGCCAGAATATGTGAGATCCCGGCAGTGCGGTAAAGCTGTTTTACCTCCGCATCCAGAAGATTTTTTTCTCCGAGCAGCATCGTACTTAAAACTCCACCCTCCCGCACGCCAAGTGCCTGTTCATACAACCCTGCCAGATAATATTTCCATTGATACATTTTCTCCGCAATAAAATTCGCTTTTCCGTATGCAGACACTCCATCCACATCACTTACGGCAAATGCGGTCCCACGTGCCTTATAATAAGCCGCCTGATCAAAATTTCCCTCATTACGTGCCCGGTTAAATAATTTTATTTTTCCATGTAAAACAAGCGTTTGTCCAATAGAACAGGTGTCGGACTCACAATAGATGATGATGCTTGCAGATATGCGCTGCCATTCACTGATTTTAGAATCCTGTCTGATCTGACAGGATGATAGATTGTATAAATACTGTTCGTTTTTTTGCTCTTTGCCGGTAAGTTTCCCATTTAAAAGGATCTCTTCCCCATCTTCCAAATACGGCAGATATTGATTTTGTTCCGCCTGCACACCCCCGCAGTGATGCCAGCCTAAAAATAATGCTGCGGCAGAACATACCGCCATACACCACCGCCGTTTCCGAACCGGATATCTGTCACTCTCCGGCATCCCTCTGTCATGTCCTGTCACGATTGCAGGCCAGAGCAGAATTCCAAAAAATAAAAGCCAGAGCGTCCACGGCTTTCCATACACGGCAATGGAAATACCGCAGATAAACCCTGCTGCCATTTGAAGAAATGGTCTTTTCCCCAATTTATTCCTCCTCTGTTACTCCTGTCTCTTCCAATGAAACGACGTAATCAAGATTTCTGTCATACATGTCGCTCAATTTAAAATTATCACGGTAAGTGCCACTGGTATCCCCATTGACCGAGATCTGTACTTTACTGATCGTAGACAATTCTGTCAGGGAATCCACGATTGAATAGATGACAACCGCCTCATTCACCTGATAATCCTGATTTTTAAAGTTTTCATCCAGACTCACATAGCAGACACCGTCCACCACGGATACATTGATCAGTTTCGTTCCCGCCGGAATCGCAGATTTTGCCCCCTCTGTCTGCGGTCCCTCCAAAAGCTGTTCCATGATCAGTTTTTCCATCGACACGTTGCTGCTGTAATAGACATCGCTTCTTGTCTCCTCCACCAGTCCGTCACCGGTTTCATTTGCAAAATAAAGTTTTAATGTCGTACATTGGATTGAATTGATCTGTTCTCCTGGATTCTCAATAAAACTGTCCTGATTCATGCTTCCGACAATATTGCCCCTGATATCCGTAAGCGGTGCATCTGCCACATAAAATGATACACAGTCCACCCCTGGAATCTGTGTCATGGTAAGAACCACCGCAGCACGGCACAATACTTCTTCAACCTCCGTCATACTGCTGTAATCCGCATCAAAATGGATCGAGAGCATCACGCCGTCAAGCGAATAATCGGTAACCTCCACCCCGTTTGGTATCGGTTTGCGGTACTCAACATTGTCAGAATCTGAGCTTAACTTTGCTAAAAATTCTTTGATCATCCCATCCGTATCCGAAGCCTCCGGCTCATAGGGAACATCTACGATCTTTGTTTTGTCCTTATTCAGATATTCGATATTATATTCGCTGCTCACTTCATCATTTCCGCATCCAGCCAGCAAAAAGACTGCCAGGATACATCCTGACAACAGCACAATGATTTTTTTATCCATAATCTGACCTTTCATTTTCAATAGATCCAATCTGTTATGAAATATAATTGAGCGGAATACGAACATTAAAGATCGTTCCCTCTCCCTCTGTACTGAACACCTTGATCGCACCACGGTGCATCAGTACTGCATTCCGCGTGATGGCAAGACCAAGTCCGGTTCCACCGATCTCCCTGGAGTGTGACTTGTCCACACGGTAAAAACGTTCATAAATATGTCCTAACGAATCTTCCGGTATTCCGATTCCGGAATCTTCTACTTTCAGGTAAAAATATTGATGATCCGCATTCAGCGAAACATGTACCCAGCCGTCTTCCTTGTTGTATTTGATCGCATTTTCAATCAAATTGGTAAACGCCAGAGTAATCTTTACCTCGTCAACATCTGCGCTGACCGGGCGGAAACTTTCAAGCACAAGCTCCACTTTCTGCTTGTCCGCGATCGGACGCAGACGTTTTAAGATCTGCTCTAACAGTTCATTGATATTGATGTTTGTGATATTCAGATCTCCCGCCTTGTCCATCTTGACTAATGAAAGCAGGTCATTGATGATCTTCGTCTCACGGTCCACCTCATTGCCAATATCTCCCATAAACTCTTTGTAGAGTTCGATCGGGGCATCCTCCATGCTGTTGATGGAATCCGCCAGCACCTTCATGGAAGTAAGCGGTGTTTTTAATTCATGTGACACATTCGACACAAACTCCTGTCTGGAATCATCTAGCACCTTCATTCTTCCAAGCATTTTATTAAATTTCTCACTGATCAGCTTCGTCTCTGTATAATCATTGACAGAAAGCGCATCCTCGCCATAACCCGTCTGGATCTCATCAATTGATTTTGACATCTTATGAAACGGTCTTACCATCTGTCCTGCAATGATGACGCTTGCGAAAATAACTGTAAAAATGCAGATCAGTTCAATGATCCTCGTGTTCGTTGCAAGATAATCCAGGTTCAGGCTGATACTGTCCGTTGACACGCTCACCATCATGACACCTATCACCTGTCTGCTTTCATTTTCCTGATCCGTGCGCACAAGTGGTATTGTCATCTCAATATAACGATATTTTGAATCATATTTCGTAATCTCCTCCCCGTAAAAGCTTTTGATGACTTCCTCTGAGATGATCGTCTTTTTTTCATCAAGCTTATAAGTATCTTTCACTACCTGAAAGGTGTCACTGATGATCATGACACGCCCGTCATAGATAGTGGAAAGCTGCTCGAGCTGTGCGTTAATGGTAGGAGAACCGGAATTTTCCAGATAATCATTTGACACGATCTGATTCGCTAAAATCTTTGCCTGGCTTAAGATTTCGCTGGTTCGAAGTGAAACAGCCCTGTTTTCATAAGAATTGAGCATCCCGATCCGCAAAAGAACACATGGGATCACGCCTATAAGAATAAGTAAAAGAACCAGCCTGAATCTCAGGCTGTTCATAAAATCTGTAAATTTTTTTAATTTTGTCATGGCTGCACCTTACTAATTCTGAGAATAATAATACCCAACGCCCCATTTGGTATGCACATACTTCGGCTCGCTCGGATTGCTCTCGATCTTTTCTCTCAGACGCCGCACATGAACATCTACCGTACGCACATCTCCCGGATATTCGTATCCCCACACAAGATTCAAAAGATTCTCCCTGCCGTAGACTTTGTTCGGGTTGTTGACAAGAAGCTCTAACAGATCAAACTCTTTCGCGGTAAGATTCACTTCTTTCCCTAAAATAAAGAGTCTTCTGCTCTCACAGTCTAATTTCAGATCACCTGCTTCTATGACTTTGCTGTCCTCTTTTTTCGGCTGGCTCGCCGCAGTACGCCGCATGATCGCTTTAATTCTTGCCTTTACCTCAAGGATATTAAACGGTTTTGTGATGTAATCATCTGCACCGTACTCTAACCCTAAGATCTTATCCATGTCATCTCCCTTTGCGGTGAGCATGACGATCGGCATATTCGAAAACTCCCTGATATGCTGGCATACCTCAAATCCATCCATCTTCGGAAGCATGATATCAAGAAGCACCATGTCATAGGCATTTTCCGTTGCCATCTTTAATGCTTCCTCCCCGTCATATGCGCAGTCCACTTCCATTCCGTCCTGCTCAAGACTGAACCGGATTCCCTTTACAATTAACTTTTCATCATCTACAACAAGAACCTTTTTTGCCATTTTACTTCACCTTTATATGATCTTTTATTCGATTATAAACGCCCTCTTTGATCCCCTCTACCTGCTTGATTTCCTCCACAGAAGAAAAAGAACCATTTTTCTCACGGTAACGGATAATACTGTCCGCCTTGGTCTGACCGATTCCGGAAAGCGTCATAAGCTCCGCTGCAGTTGCCAGATTAAGATCTATTCTGCCATCTGAATCTTGGGCTGTTTCGCCATCCACTCCCGTCTCCGTTCGTTCCCCTGCTTCTTCTAAACCATCCTTAGCAGCTTCCTCCTGCGTCAGAATGCGTACCATCTCTCCGTCCACGATCTC
>OATX01000790.1_pt1 | contig 17346 bp, 27 predicted proteins | sample 1516741 | NCBI WGS metagenome assembly OATX01 (sample SAMEA2579984, study PRJEB22360) | human gut metagenome | biome: human gut; feature: human-associated habitat; material: faeces | place: Denmark | collected 2008/2010
TAGTTACAAAAAAAAGAAAATAGAAAATATCTATAAAGAAACAAATAAAGATAGAAAAAATAAATGGAACTTTAAAGAAAGAACAAAAAGAAAAGAAGAAGAAAGAAAGTAACAACAAAGATAACATCAAAAGAATATGAAAAGAGAAAGAAAGAGAATTGAAGATAAGGCAAAATGAAAAAAGAAAATGGAAGAAACAACAGAAGGAAGAATGAAGAAAACAAAGAAGGCAAAGAAAAAAAAAGAGCGGAGCGGGTATAGTTTAGGCGGGCTCGCGGTCTTTCTCGCAAGAATGCCATAAAAAACAATGAAAATCGCCCTAAAAATGCGTAAATCCTATTTTTCCTGCATGGTTTAGCGCTATATTAGGGCTTCCAAAACACGGAACGAACGAATAAGACGCGTTTTAATGCTAAATTAGACGATATTTTATATCAATGTATACATATGTACCATTTTAGCTAAAAAGCCTCTATTTCCCCGATGTATTAGCGTCCTCGTTGATGTTTGACCCTCTTTTGTTTCTGGCTATCCCCGTGGCACTCACCCCCTCCCGTCTTCCAGGATGACGGTTCAGTCTACCCTTTCTCGATTTTTTTACTTTTATTTTTTTTTATTTTTCTGAAAATCAGTTTGTTATTCATATTTTATGTATTCTACGCTTTATTTTCTCTTCATTTCTTTTAAATTTTCAAATTATTGTCTATATTTGCATTTGATTTGTCCATAGTGAGTTTTTCTAATAGTGCACTGTTTCGTCTTGAATGGGGCTACTGCACTTAAAAAGAGTAGAGGATTTCGTTTTTTTTTGCGTTATCCTCTTTTTTTTCTTTTTAAATTTGCCGCTTTAATCTTTTTCTCTATCTTTGCGCAGTAAACTTATCTTTTGCGTTTGAAATAAGCCTAATACATTCGTATTTTAGAGACTTTCTGACGTTTCGTGATAGTTTCCTTGTTTTTCTTATTAAAGTTGAAAATTAGCTATAATGCAGTATTAATTAACAAACATGTTTTTATGAAAGAGTTAGATTTAAAATTTGAAGGTCGTGGTGAAGTTAGCGGCTATTCTTTTGTTCAGTTGTCCAAGTCTCCTTTTGGTTATATCTACGAAAAGACGCATTCGGAGAGTGGTGTTGTGAGTTACGAGGTTTTTCGTCGTATGGAGAATGTTCGTTTTGACTGTGTATGTTATCCTCGGAGTAAGTCGTTTGGTGTTTGGGCTTTTGAGTTTGGTGATTTGAATCGCGCCAAGCAGCGTTTTGAAGAGATAAACCTCCATGGAGCATCTAAATTATCCGAAGATGAGGTTGTGGATGATGATTTTTAATTTTTCTTTTAAGGATCTATTGTATCCCTCTAAATAGTTCTTATATTTGCATCGTATTAGATTCTTCATCACCTTTCTTTCAATTATGCAGGCGGACATTGGATTTATTTCTGATGTCCGCTTCTTTTTTTGTGTGTATATGTGTTAAATTGTAGTTAAATACCAAATTGTGTATTGCGAATTACAAACATTGTATTATCTTTGCATCATAATCAAAACGATGAAAGGAATGGAATTTAATTTAGAAAAAGTTGGCGAAACTATAAACGCAAAAGAAACTATGAGTTCTTTGCAGATAGCAGAACTCACAGGTAAACAACATTCAAATGTGATGCGAGATATTCGCAATATCCTTGAACAATTGGAAGAAAAACATAAATTCAATTTTGAATTGATGTTCAAAATCACAAAGTTAGGGAATAACGCAGAAAGAAAAGACCCTTATTATCTTCTTACTAAAAAAGACTGCCTACTTCTCGCAAGCGGATATGATGCAAATCTACGTGCTAAAATCATCAATCGTTGGGAGGAATTGGAGATGGAGAAGCGTTCAAACGTAATTCAATTGCCAGACTTTACAAATCCTGCTGAGGCGGCTATTGCTTGGGCTGAACAATATAAAGCGAAAGAGGCTGCTTTGCTTGAAGCAAAAGAGGCTGAGGCTCACGTGAAACTTCTCGTTCATAACGGCAAGACATATACATCGAGTGAGATTGCCAAAGAACTTGGGATGAAGTCTGCGATAGCTTTAAATAAGCTGCTTGAAGAAAAACGTATTCAGTATAAGCAGAATGGCACATGGTTGATGTATTCCGAGTACTCTGAAAAAGGATATACTTCGGTAAAACAAATACAGCTTGACAACGGAACAATTCAATATGATAGACGTTGGACTGGTAAAGGAAGAGATTTTATTATTAACTTGTTAAAAACAAAGTAATTATGGAGAAAAAGATGTATGACATTAGTAGATTGGTAACTGTTCGTCACTATGCGGAGCTTCGCGGTGTTGTTCGCGAGACTGTGGCGCAATGGATTCGGAAAGATGCTGTTGATTCTGTTATGATAGACGGTGTTAGGTTTATAATCTTAAAGCCGGACGAATATGAAGAATCTGAGAAAGGATAAGAATATACGTCGTGCGCTGTTGTGTCAGCGATTGTTGTCTGCGGCCGCAGTCTTGCAATATTACGAAGATTACTTTAGATTTGTCGTTTGTGCTACTTTGGCTAAATTTGGTGGTGTTAGTTATTCTGACGCTGAAGATTTTTCTAATTTCATGGGGAATGTCTTTGATTGCGATGTTGACCCATCTGATTATGTTTCCAGTGAGGATGAACTATCGAATGAAGCAATTGAATCTTATAAAGATCTTCAAGCGGTTTTAGGTAAATATGATGATTCAGGCAAAAGGATTATATCTGGCACTGCAAAACAGCTTTTTTATACAAAGTTCTATATGCGTGCTTATTGTCACTTCTTCATTGAGTATCTTCATCGCGTTCTTTTTTATGTTAATGATTCTCTGACTAATGGTGAAGAAGGTATTATAGAAGATTTAAAAGACGGTAGTATATGGTTTAATCTTTATGATGGCACTCCTCGAAAAATGGATACCCGTTTGTTTAGGAAGGCACTAAGGGATATTGATGTAGTTTTCAATGAAAACATTAAAAAAGTAACAAAAAGAAATTTGAAACAGGAAGAAGTATTAACCATCAAAAAAAAATAGAAATGAATGAACTTATAATCATTAACGGCTATGAGTATACAAAGGATGAATTTGATACCATAGCGGCATTTGTAGGAAACGATATTAATTAACTAACAAATAATTTATAAAAATGACAGAAAAACGTTTAGCAAAGTTTATAGAAACGAATCATGTAACTCTTCGTCTTTACGATCATAATGGTGTTGAATATAACACTTTCGATGATGTCCCAGAGGAGATGTCTGACTTTGAGTGGGAACAATGGACAATGTTTATGGATGTATATGCTTATGACCTGGATTCTCTCTCGCATATTTTAGGGCACGAATTCTTTAAGTATGGAGTACAGATTATATGGCATCATGGTTATGTCAGTATTGATTTGAAGGATATTATCGAATATTTTGATTTGAACTATAAAAAAATAGCATAATTATGAAAATAGTATTTAACAGAAAAAGTTTAATTTCCGGGCTTATAGTCGGAGGTGGTTATGCAGGAAGTAAGAAAATTCTTCCTATTTTGGGATGTGCTAAAATAACAATAAGGGGCAATGATTGCTGGATTATGTCTTATAATGGTAAAAATGCTATTAAAGCAAAATGCCCAGTAGAATCTTCGGAAGAAGATATTGTGTTTTGCATTGATTCTATAGAATTGAGAAAATATATTTCTTTGATCAATGATGATTTAATTGAAATCAATATTGAAGAAGAAAAAATAGATAAATATTCATATAAAGGCATTGCAGAGATTAAGGCAGAGAATGGTTCAATTAAATTCCCTCTTGAAGATGCTCGCGAATTCCCTGTATTAAAAATAGATACTACTACTGAATCTTTCCTTTTTGATGCAAACATGCTATTATATTGGATTGAAAAGAGCAAACCTTTTTTGTTGGAAGATGAATTTTCCCCAAATAAACAATGTGTGCATATCGTATTGTCAGAAGGTACTGCCAAAGTATACGCTTCTGAGGGACATAATATTTACTACGATACATATACAGATATTGATTATAAGGGAGAATGTACACTTTCTATTGATAAAACGGCTTTTGATGGGTTAGAATCTGCTTTAAAATCAATTAAGGACAAGAATGTTAAAATAACAAATTCAGAAAACAACATGATGTTTGTTTGTGGAGATGTGATGGTTCTGATTCAAAAATTAGAGAAAAAAGCTCTTCCTCCATTTGACAAACTAATCAATCTTCCTGATAAAACATGTATCAATGTTGATAAGAAAGCATTAATTTCTGCCTTACGACGTATTTCTTTGCTTTCGGATAATATTAACAGCGTATGTGATGTAAGTGTTAGAGATAACAGCATTTATATCTATGCCGAAAACATTGACTATAATAAAAAAGCAGAAGAATTGATACCTTTTGACTCTGATGGAGAAGTAGTTCCAATAACTCAAAGATTTAGCATAAGCTATCTTTCTATGGTAGTCAATTCTATTATGTGTGATAAGGTGAATTTATGTTTTACAGGAGAAAGTACTCCCATTAAAATAAAAAACACAGAATATGATTCTGAACTTGCCATGACATGTCCATTCCGTTAATATATGAACAAATTTAAAAGAGGAGGTTAAATTCTCCTCTTTTTTTGCTCTTTTTGTTTGGTTATTGACAATTAACCATTATATTTGCAGAGTAATTTAAAATATTAAATATGGAATTAAAGATTTTTGAAAACGAGCAATTTGGACAAGTAAGAATTGCAATGGATGAGAATGGAGAACCAATGTTTTGTTTGGCAGACCTTTGTCTGGTATTAGATCTTACTCCAAGTAAGGTAGCCCAACGTTTGGGAGAGGATGTACTTTCAAAGTACCCCATCATAGACGGTTTGGGTAGAGAACAACAAGCGAACTTTGTCAACGAAGACGATCCGCACGACGTGGTTGAGCGCAATTACAAGAGTTGTAAAGCAATACGTTATTTTAATAAAAACACAATTAACATTTAAACATAATAATTATGGGAAAAGAACTAACAGTAATCAACAAGAATGGGGCACAAGTAATTGATAGCCGTGAAGTGGCTGAAATGATAAATAAACGACATGATCATTTAATTAGGGATATTAAAAATTATAGTGAAATTATATTTGGGTGTACTCACCCCAATATTGGGGTGAGTGATTTCTTCATTGAATCAAGTTACAAAGATAGTACTGGCCGGGAATTGCCTTGCTACTTACTGACAAAGAAAGGCTGCGACATGGTAGCAAACAAAATGACAGGAGAAAAGGGGATATTATTTACAGCAATGTATGTTACTGCATTTGAGCAGATGAGAAATGAATTGCAGCCTAAATTCAACGTTCCTACTACATTTGCTGAAGCTTTGAGATTGGCTGCCGACCAACAAGAGAAAATAGAAGAACAGGCGAAACTCTTGGAAGAGCAGAAGCCAAAAGTAGAATTCTTCGATACTGTTGCCGACAGCAAGACTGCAATATCCATGAATGATGTATCTAAAGTTTTAGGTATTAAAGGAATGGGACGAAATAATCTCTTTGAGTTTTTAAGAAATGAAAAGATATTAATGTCGAATAATGTTCCTTTCCAAATCTATGTTGATCGCGGATATTTTAGAGTTATAGAGCAAAAATACATGAAAAATGGAGAGCCATGTATGAACATTAAGACGCTTGTTTACCAAAAAGGAGTTGATTTTATAAGTAAAACCATTAAAAACAAAAGAAAGTAATATGTACGAAAATTTAGTTAGAATTAGCACTTATGCAAAAATGTTGGATTTGTCTAAAGAGATGATCCGAGTGAGAATCTTAAAAGGTTTAGTTAAGACCGTCACTATAGATAAAACCATTTTTATAAAACTAACCGATGAAGAACTAAAAAACAAAAAGCCATGAAGTTGTTTAAAAGTAAATCAAAAAAAGAGAGCATCAAAAACTTGATTCGCGAATTTTTCAATTCTCAAGAGTGTAGTTTAAATCATGGGACTGATAAGATCGAATCTGATATTGAGTCTTTGAAAGTTCGGGTTCATAGATTAGAATGTAGTTCAAGTAGTGCTAATAATGTAGATACTTTTGCGGGTAAGACTAAAAATGAACTGAATGATTGTATTAAGGATTACGACTTAAAAATTTCTCGAATGCTTGCTATTGCTTTTGAAGCTGGTGCTGAATGGCAGTCAAATCAATCTTCGTGGATAAGCGTGGAAAAACGATTGCCAGAAAAGCCAGAATATGACTGGGTGCTTGTCATTGTCCGTGATAAAAGGGATGGTTTTATAGGTATTCCGCAAATTGGAGAATTAAGAAGTGACGGATTTTGGCATACTGTAACGAGCGACTCTTTCAATACGCCAGATTTCATGAGGATATACAACACTACAGATGTTCTTGGGGAGCTCCTCAAACAAGAGGTTGTAGCTTGGATGCCAATCCCGTCTTTCGATGAAATACTGGAAGCCAACAAAGATGTGTTGAAACGAATTAAAGAGAAAGGAGATTGAATAATGAGGTTTGTATTAATTATACTTATGATAACCATGCTATTATCTTGTAAAGATGATATGGCTGGTCGTTTAAAAGGCGGAACGATTATCACTGTTAAAGGAGACACTATTGAGTTTTATGGCGGAACGTTGACTTATAGAGCATTTGGCACTAGAAGTATTAGGGATATTGCAATTAATGACTTAAAGGAGAAAGGAGATTGAAACATGGAGATAAAAAATGTAGGGCAGCTTAGAAAAATCATTGAAAATCTTTCCGATGATTACGAAATTGAGATGAGAGTTAGGCGTAAATTATCTGATGAAGAATTAAAAGAGTGCAGGTATCCCTATCCTTACGATACCGAATATTTGACTTTGGAATTTGACGATATAGGCGTGTCTGACAAAGTGTTATGTTTGGGTGTAACTTCTAAGATTAATTAGCATAGCGTTAAAGAGAAAGGAGACTGATTATGGCAGCAAAAGAATTAAGTAATTTAATCACTACTGGTAGAAAACTGAAAAAGTTTATTAAAGAAACTCTCCCTAAAATCAGAGAAGAGTTTCAAAGCCATAGTAATAGTGAAATAGATAAGCATACAGATGGATTTGACAGAAAGGAGAGTATTCAGAGTATGAATATAAATAATCTTTGTTATTCTTCTTTTTCTGGCAATTATGGAAATGGAAACACATTTTCGGATATAGCAAATATGGATACTAATTTGATGCAGAAATACTTTATCAAATATCTGAATAAGCATAAGGATGAAATAATGGAGGGAGTAGCAGATTTAATGATAAATGATGCAAAATCAAATCAAGAAGATGCTATTAAGGAAATAGACGAGTATAAAAAATCACTGCTAAAACTATTGGAGGAATAAAGAAAGGAGATTGAATATGGAGAATAACGATATTAAGAAATTAGTGTTGGAAGAAGAGAAGAAAGGCAATATTGTATACAACACTCCATTTGGCTTATATAGTGAGAAATTAGACACCTTCTTGTTGCAGAGCACCGAGAGCATACTTTATGATTTAAATCGCGATTTTGGGACGATATTGACGCAAATAGGCGATGTTAAGTGGGTTAATGATTACGCGCTGTCTAAAGTCGTCATAGAACTAAAGAAAAGATTGGCTGAGGCGGAAGAAAAATTAAAGGAGAAAATGGAGAATAACAAATAAAGTGCTATCTTTGCAGTACTAACATTTTTTTTGAGGGGATAGGCGGCTTAATTACCCGACCGAAAGAGGTCTTACCATATCCCTCTTCCCCTCAATTTTTTGCATTAATAATAAACCAAAAAGAGTGGAAGGCATGGATTAGCTACCCTGTTGAAAAAGGTTCCCTGAATTTTCCTTTATCCACTCTTTTTTTTAAAAAAAAATCAGGTGTAATATTATTAATTAAAATTCGGGAATTATGTTAAAAGAACAAAATTACGATTCACATTCATTTTCAGTAGAATTGGCTTCTAAAATAGGATTAGTAGAAGCATTGGTATTAGGTCATTTGTATCATTGGTGCGTAGGGAATTCAGACAACGAAGACGTGTTCAAAGATGGACATGTTTGGGTGTACATTACACGTAAAAGAATAAATGAACAATACCCATATCTAACTGAAGATAAAATAAGAGGTGCTTTAAATAGATTGGAGAAGAAAGGACTTATTCTTGTTTCTAATTACAATAAAATTAAAATAGATAAAACTAATTGGTATGCGTTAACAAATGAAGCTTATGGTCTTTTTGGGACATCGCTGGGGAAAATAACCGACCGTTGGGGAAAATCCCCGTCTGATTGGGAAAACACCCAAGCAATACAATCTATAGAACAAAACTATAAAGATAAATCTATAAATAAAGAAATTTATAAAGAAATTGTTGATTTCTGGAATGAGAACACCAAATCGTTTGCTAAAGTCCATGTTATTTCAGAGAAAATAAAGTCAGCAATTAATTCAAGAATCAGGGATGGATATTCGGTTGATGATATTAAAAAAGCTATATTGCTTTGTGAGTCGTTGCCTGATTTCTACAAGGGAGGAGATAGTGGGAAATTGTGGAAAGCAAGTTTCATGTGGCTTATAAGTAATACAAAAGGCAATTTTGATTCCATACTATCAGGAGCGTTGCATAATTCTCCTTCTGCTAAAAGAGACTATGATATGATTATCAATTTGGGAGACAAGGCTTATAAAGAGGCGTACACTCCATCATGTGATGGTATATCACTGTTTTGGAATGATAATGTCAATGCCTATTGTACAACTAATAATCCTGAATGGGGAGTATATGATGGATATAAGCCCAATGAACGCCCTAATGGAGCAACGGTGTACTGCCAAGGCGTTTATTATAGTTGGAATTTAGAGAAAAAAGAGTGGAGAAGAAAACCATTGAACCATGAATAACGAAGAAATAAAAAAGAGCCTTACTCTATTCAGAAATGATGGAGAATTATTTGAAATACGACTTTTTAATCCACTAAACAAGAATGACATCTATTCAGGTGTGTTTAGAGACGCAAATAAAGCCGTAGAATCAATTCAAAGATTCGATGATAGGTATAATATCTATTTTACCTTTAACGAGCTAAAAAACGCCTTAGATGGCCTGACACAGTTTAACACTATGGTGAAAGGTGCACCTACTATCAAGGATGCTGATATTCAAAAAAGACGTTGGGTGCTTATTGACTTTGATCCAATACGCGAAGGTGGCGTAAAGGATGTAGCAAGTACCGATGAAGAAAAAGAATATTCTCGCAAGACAGCAAACGCAGCAAGAACTTTTTTGAAAGCAAATGGGTTTAATTATCCAATTGTTTGCGAATCTGGTAATGGATACCATTTGATGTATAAAGTAAATTTAGAGAATACTGATGAAAATACAACTATTATCAGGGATTTTTTGAAGTACTTATCTTCCAAGTTTACTGATGACCATGTTGATGTTGATGTGAAGGTATTTAATCCAGCGAGAATAACAAAGCTCTATGGCACGTATTCGAGAAAGGGAGGCAATACGCCTAATAGACCACATCGAATTAGCAAAATATTAGTCGTACCGCAAGAAATTAAAGAGAATGATATATCTTTATTCAAAAGACTCGCTGATTATATTCCGAAAATAGAACCAATAGTTCGATTTAATAACGGTAATAGGGAACAATTTGATATTGATAACTTTATCAGCAAGCATGGAATAAAAGTATATAAAGATACCTTGCTTGGTGATGGAACAAGAAAGATCATATTAGACGAATGTCCATTTGATTCTTCTCATAAACATCCTGATTCGGCTATTTTTGTATCTAAAGGCGGGATAGGTTTTACTTGTTTTCATAATTCGTGTAGCCAATATACTTGGAGGGATTTGCGCTTAAAATACGAGCCTAATGCTTACGATGTTACTCCAAGAAATAATATCCAATATGGGAACAATAACTATCCAATTCCTGCAAAAAAAGAAATAAAAATCAAGGAGGAAACGGAGGAGTTAGGCAAGAAATGGTTTAGCATGAAGGATATTAAAAAGATAAATCTGACAGAAATCATAAGTCTAAAAACAGGTTTCCATGTCTTGGATAGGGCTATGGTTGGGTTAAATCTTGGAGAAGTATCTATTTTGTCTGGTAGTAATTCCAGTGGAAAATCATCATGGCTAAATACATTAATTCTCAATGTTGTAAATCAGGGATATAAGGCTGCATTGTGGAGCGGAGAATTACGTCCGGATATTCTAAAAACTTGGATTCAAATGGTTGCCGCAGGCAGTAGGAATTTAGTTGAACGAATACCTGGCGCTGGAAAGTATGATGTTTTGCCTGCTGCTGCTGAAAAAATAGATAATTGGCTTGATGGGAAGTTCTTTTTGTATAATAACGAGTATGGATCTAAGTTCGCGCAGCTTTTTAACGACATGAAAGAAATGGTTGATAATGGCGTAAAGCTTTTGATTCTTGATAACTTGTTTTCTCTTGATATTGATTTATTTGATGGAGATAAAAACAATAAGCAAAAAGAGCTAATTTTGAAAATATGCGAGTTTTCTAAAAAGAATCAAATCCATTTAATTCTGGTCTGCCATCCACGTAAACAAGTTGAATTTCTAAGAAAGGATTCAATTAGCGGAACAGCCGATTTAACAAATGCTGTTGACAATGTATTTATAATCCATCGAGTTAATAATGACTTCATTAAACGTGGAGGAGAGTTTTTAGGGAAGGATAAGGTTGCCGGATATACTGGATTTGGGAACGTAATAGAAGTGGCTAAAAACCGAATGTATGGCGTAGTGGATTATTTAGTAGGAATGCACTATGATATACCAAGCCGAAGATTCAAAAATGAAGAAAATGAAGATATACATTATGGATGGGAAGAAGCACCTAAACCATACTCTTTTACATATCCTCAACCCGAATCATGGCATAATCAAGAACCGAGAGATATTAATCAAAATAAGGATAATGGACTTCCATTTGCAAGTGGAGATGAAAGTTGTCCTTTTTAAAAAGAAAATATTTGTATGGTAGTTATATATCAAGTTACACACATGGAAGTTAAAAAACGTATTTCCCTTTGCTGATATACTAAAAAAGACTATCTTTGAGTATGCAACGAGTAGAGCGACATATTGTTATAGGGAATAAGAATTTAGACAAGCTTTGCTTTTTATCTAAGAACTTATACAACTACGCAAACTATCTGATACGACAGGAGTTTACGCAGAACAATAAGTTGGTGTCTGAATACGAGTTGACTACGAAATTAGCCAAAGAGAAACAAGCGGATTATATTGCTTTACCTTCGCAGACAAGCCAACAAGTAATAAAGATACTCTTTAAGAATTGGAAGTCGTTTTTTAAGCTCTGCAAGAAGAAAGACAAATTAAAGGGTAGACCTAAAATGCCTAAGTACAAGCATAAAGAAAAAGGGAGGAATATATCTGTTTTTACTTCTCAACAATGCAAGCTGAAAGATGGATATATTCATTTCCCAAAGAAAGCTAACATAGAACCATTAAGAACCAAAGTGGGCAACGTATGCCAAGTGAGGGTTATACCTCAATGCAGTTGCCATATAATAGAAGTAGTATATGAAAAAGAGTGTATTAAAACCTCCGGATTAGAGCCGGACTCTTATTTAAGTATTGATTTAGGGTTGAACAATCTTGTAACTTCCTACGATTCACTCAATCATAAGAGTTTTATCGTAAATGGCAAAACGTTGAAGTCTATCAATCAATATTTCAATAAGAAGAAAGCCTACCTTATGAGTTTCATAGGCAATAGGGGAATTAGTAATAGGATAGGGAAACTTGCCTTAAAGAGAAATTGCAAAGTGAACGACTATCTTCATAAAACATCTCGATTTATTGTGGATTATTGCGTTGACAATCATATTGAAACAATCGTAATAGGGAACAATAAAGATTGGAAGCAAAATTGCAATATGGGGAAACGTAACAATCAAAACTTTGTAAGCATCCCGTTCGAGAAGCTAATATCACAAATCCAATACAAGGCGGAAGAAGTCGGAGTCAAGGTAGTTATTACCGAGGAAGGCTATACTTCCAAGATTGACCACTACGCAGGTGAGGAAATGTGCCACCATGACACTTATATGGGCAAGCGAATCAAAAGAGGTCTATTCCGTAGCAGTACAGGTAAAGTCCTGAACGCTGACCTTAACGGAGCGATAGGAATTTTAAGAAAAGTAGTTGGCGAAAGCTTTCAGCAAATAGCCAATAGAGGTGAAGTGGTAACACCGTCGAGAATATACATGGTGTAGGCTCGTAAATAAATGCCATTACAGTAATTTTTGCTATATTTGCGCTATAAAACAAATTATTATGATTGATTTAGAACAATTTAAAAAAAACGCTATCGAAAGAGGTCTCTGTCAAGGATATACTGATAAATGGACTTCTGAAAAAAGCAATAGAGAGTTATTTGAAATTGCTTGCGATGCAAACGGAGCAGAATTTATGGCTGCTTCTGTTGCTGAGGGATGGGGAGTGTCTCCTGAATATTTTGCAAAGAAATTTAAAGCCTATGTAAATGGGAAATATATTTGCGAATATAAAAATGATAAAGGGCATGGATACACTGGGGCTATGTTGTGTGAATACAACGACGACAACTTTGAAGTTTCTACTACTCTTTTGTGTATATTGGATAGTAATACAGACCTAAAAATAAAACCTAATCATTTTTGCAAAATATTTATTGCTGGTGATAGTAGGATAGATATAAGCATTGGAGCAAATAGTAGATGTTTTATTTATATATATGGTGGCTCTCCTTTAATCACGGGAGACGTAATTAATAGCCGTGTTATAGTTGAACGAATAATGCCTAAAGACGATGAGTGATCCAGTTTTTTATATGCAAGAAATAGGGAAACCAACAACGCAACCCGTTAAAAACTTAGAGGCGGATTTTCCTGGTATGAAGTATGTATCATGCAAAGGATTATCCACTAAGGGCAAACCAAGAATCTATTCAGAAGTATTCCCTGAAAGCAATGGAAGCAATTACTACATACCAGATACTCCAACTGTGGATACTACAGATATTGAATTCGTATTTGCATTTATAGGAGTCAATCGTCGTGATACTTTCGACAACTTTTATAATTATGTTCTTGGGAAGAAAATATTGTATTGGGATACTATCAGAAAAAGACAAGCAGAGATTATTCTCTCTGATAAAGTAGAGCCATCTTCTGATTATCTGCATGGAAATTCCCCATATATTTTAGCAACATTTAAATTTACTAATATCAACGGTCTTACGACTATTAAAAACTAACAAAAAATGAAGAATTTTGAAGACGTAAAAAAACATTTTAAAGAAAATTATTATCCTAAAGATGTTGTATCAAAAGCTATTGGTTATTTGATAGCTCTTAATGTAATGAATGACGGAGACGGACTTATTTACAGATCAGGGGAATGTAATAGAACTTTTAAGGATTTCACAGACTGGTTTAATGGGAAAGAAAAATCTCAGGAGCTGTTAAGTCTTGAAAGAATAGGTAAAGCTGTTTCAAAGGAAATGGATTTCTTGAGTTCTGATGAATATAAAATTTCGGCTTTTACCTTAAATGCAAGAAATGTTAGTTATGCGATTAGCTTGCGTCGTATTTATGATGAAGTAACAAAAGCATGTAATGAAATTAAAGCGTTGTAATGCTCTTGCGTATATTATCATTATATTATTAGTGATAATAGCAATTGTACCGTATTTTAATAAACCATTAGAGAAGCCTACTACGGTTTTTCAAACAGATACGGTTTGGGTAGTAAAATACGATACTCTTGAATTAGTATCTCCAATATTTAAAGAAAAAAAGATTGTTGATACTATTTACATATACACCTCTGATTCTTCTAAAATAATACTTCCAATAGAACAGAAATATTATAAAGAAGATGGTAGATATGAAGCTTGGGTATCGGGATATAATCCTTCATTGGATAAAATAAACGTCTTTAATAAAACGGAATATAAGACCATAACAAATACGGAAACGAAAACCATATATCCCCCTAAAAAAACACAAGGGTATCTTTATGGACAAGTTTCTTACTTTGATCAGAACTATATACCAACTTTAAATGTTGCTATTACATTCCCAAGAGGATTTTATTTAAATGGTGGTATAGGAGTTTTTGGAAACAAGCCCGTATATAATATTGGCGCAGGATATAAAATCTGGTAACAGAAATCTTTAGTTTAAATTTTGTTCATAATTGTTTTGGGCGGTGAGACTTAGTTCTTGCCGCTTTTTTTATGACCAAATGTTAAAGTGTATAAAATATAGCGTTTTTGTTTGATACATAAACGCATTCGTTATATATTTGCAGGGTCAAATCAAAAAAAATATGTAATATGAATTTAGAAAATCTTTTTAAAATTAAAAATGTCGCAGAGTATATGCGTTGTAGCCCCGCTTGGGTTTTGAAACTAATCAAAGCTGGAAAATTGGAATATGTTAGAATTGACGGAATGTATTTCGTTGTTCTAAGAGGTGAAGAGCTTGAAAGGTATAAAGAGTTCAGAAAAGAACTTGACGAATTGTTGAGCAAATAATAATAGTACTAACAATTAAAAAACAAAAATTATGGAAAAGAAATTCAAACTAACAGACAATTATGTTTTGAACGAATATGGTGTGAAACTATACCAAATCAAATGTACGAATACGTTCGAGTATGCAAAAGAAGGAGAACTAGGAGGATACATAGAAAAAGAAGAAAACCTAAGTCAAGAAGACGACGCGTGGGTGTCCGGCAATGCGTGGGTGTTCGACGATGCGCGGGTGTCCGGCAATGCGCTGGTGTACGGCACTGCGCAGGTGTCCGGCGACGCGCTGGTGTCCGGCAATGCGCGGGTGTCCGGCAATGCGCTGGTGTACGGCACTGCGCGGGTGTCCGGCAATGCGTGGGTGTTCGACGATGCGCATGTGTCCGGCGACGCGCTGGTGTACGGCACTGCGCGGGTGTACGACAATGCGCGGGTGTACGGAAATGCTCAGGTGTACGGCAATGCGCGGGTGTCCGGCAATGCTCAGGTGTACGGCAATGCGCTGGTGTTCGGCAATGCGCGGGTGTACGGCAATGCGTGGGTGTCCGACGATGCGCGGGTGTCCGGCAATGCGCTGGTGTACGGCAATGCGCGGGTGTACGGCGACGCATGCCTCAAAAGCGATGCAGACCATTGCGGTTTTGATTGTTTCGGTTCTTCCAATAGGCACACGCACGCTTATCTGACAAGAGATAACACCGTTGAAATAACTTGTGGTTGTTTTCGTGGTAGCATTGAAGAATTTGAGAAAAGAGTAAAAAATACCCATGCTGGAACAGTCTATGAAAATCAGTATAACGCTATTATAAACGTAATTAAAATCAAATTTGGATTAGATGAAACGTCAAAATAGACAAGTGTTCTTTGTTAATAAGTTGTTGAGTCGCAATTAATAACCATACTCAGTTGTAAATACGACTTAAAAAAGTTATATTTGTGTCGAATTTATAATTTAAAATAAAAAAAAATCATGGTAACGAGAGAAGATGAATCTTTGATAGACATGCTGCTTTATGCAAAAATATCGGAACTTCCCGATGAATATGATGGCTCTAAAGTATGGGCACAGGCAATTGTAAAACTGAAACGTAAATCTGGTTGTGAGGATTATGTTATCGCAGAACACGATTTCTTTTCATGGGAGGAAGTCAATGTAAAGAAAGAATCTCCTAACAAAGGTATTCCACATAGTGTAGTGGCTATTTATCCCTATTTAAGCCTTAGTGCTTCTGACACTCCGGCTGTTGAAACCAAAGAGGATATTATTAACTTTATCAGCCAAAGAGAGCGCGTAGAACGAGATAGCCTAATCGGACTTGACAACGATACGCTGAAAAAACGTTTGTTGAATATCTGTATTAAAGAGAAAATTAGTAGGTTCAACGGAAGAAAAACTATTGCTGATTACATGTTAGGCGTAGAAGATCCTGAAAATCCTACAGAAAGCAAAGTCATAGATAAATCTGCTGCCTCCGAAGTTGATACTGAAACATTAGACGAATCACCCAAAAGAAGAGGACGCAAACCTAAAACTGAAAATGATGGAAACTAAAACTAAAGAAGAATTGAACAAAGAACTACGCGTTAAGATCGCAAAGCTGAAAGGGCTTTGCTATAACGCACATTATGGCGAGAAATTAATCAATGACATCTTATCAATAAAGGAACAATTATGTGTTGAACCTACATTGATACATGTGCCTTGTTCTGAGACTATAAAAGAACTTGATTTTGAAAGTTTTAAACTGTACGAAACAAAATCTGGGATAATAGTAAGCGCAAATGGTTTTAGAATGTATGTAAGACCGTGGTTGCATTCCCTTTATGGGCATTTGAAGTCTCTTATTGAACTGAAAGGGAATTATGACCTCTTAACCGAACAAGAAAAAGAGAATTATGATTTGCTGTTATCTGGAACTTTCTCTATTATACTAAATCCTCTTATTTGCTTTACAAATGACGAATATTGGATTGATTTAGCTACATATATAACTAAAAAGCAAATAGAATTCTTCCAAAGCAAATTAGACGCCCCTCTTCAAGAGGAAACTCCAATTGAAGACGAAGAGTTTAGAAAGAATATTTTGGCGGCAGAGAGATTTAAACAAGAAGTTTTAAAAGAAGGAGAAAATGAAAGAGGAGAATAACAGTAATTTCCCCCATGTATTAGGTAGTGCAAAACCTATTGCATGGGAGAGTAGCTATGCAAAGCCGTTTGGGATGATAGAGTTCCCAGAGGATTTTGAAACAAAGAGCATAGATAAAGTTGCGCAGTTCAAATTAATTGCAAGTTCCCTTGCATCTCTTTATGAAAGGAAAAATAGCGATTATGGAGATTCATTTGGAGAGACATTCAAAAAACTTGGGATTATATCCTCCATTACGCGAATGAGCGACAAAGTGAATCGCATTATCTCTTTAACAACTAAAAAGAATCAAAAAGTTAATGACGAATCTATCGCGGATACATTAATGGACTTGGCTTCTTATTCAATAATGACATTAATCGAATTAGGCTATGGCAAAGAAAAAGGTACAGATAAAGGCAAGTACGAAGGTAACGGAGAATGGGAGAAAGCCCCCAGTGAAGCCGCAACTAAGGTCTAAAGCTCCTGGATTATTTACGGAGAAAATTGTATTCGTAGTCAATTCCAAGAAGAATAAATCCTGATTACATAATATGTTATTTCTTTTATAATTTATAATATAATAAAA
>OATX01000800.1_pt1 | contig 17259 bp, 11 predicted proteins | sample 1516741 | NCBI WGS metagenome assembly OATX01 (sample SAMEA2579984, study PRJEB22360) | human gut metagenome | biome: human gut; feature: human-associated habitat; material: faeces | place: Denmark | collected 2008/2010
TAATTATACATTTGTACAATAATTAAGTTATTTAATACAATCTTCATTAGAATATCCGCCTTAGAAAGTTATATAAGCCATTATTCCATACACCTGCCTCGTGTCCGCCGTGTCTGTAATAGAATATATGGTCAATTGAATGTTCTGTCATATATCTTGAATAATTCTCTGATGATACCCTGCAATATGGATCTTCATCACCTGTTACTATAAGTGTAAGAAGTGGTGCTTCCCCGCTTTCCTTAACAAGCTCAGGAAGAAGATATCCCCTGTTGCCATATAATGTTTCACCGCTTCCTGTATTAACAACTCCTCCAACAGGCTCAAATGCACCTACATACCCAAATATATCAGGGTGTGCAAAGCATAAATAAAGAGCTTCCCGTCCACCTAATGAATATCCCGCAATTCCTGTGTATTCCCTGCCTATCTTAGTTGAATAATGCGAATTAATATATGGAATAAGAGCATTAATCACATCATTTTCACAGGCATCATATCTTGCAGTTAAATCCGAAAATCCATAATCAGATTCCTGCTTTCCGTCAACATCCGTAAATACAGTAAAGCTTACTAATATCATATCGTTGCGGTTGTATTCATACACAATATTCTGTGCTGTTGGTCTTGCACCAAGAACCCTGTAATCTTCATATGTTCCACTCATTCCGTGAAGAAGATATACTACAGGATAGCTTTTACTCTTATCATATCCATATGGAAGATACACATTGGCATTTCTTGTAGCATTAGTAGTTGGAGAATAATATTCTATCTTCTCAATCTCACCATAATTGCCGCCAAGATGTTCTGAATTAAACGCTTCTGGTTCTTCATAATTAGTATCATTCTTATCATAAGAGAACAACATTACCGGATAATCGTGATTAATTCCAGCTTCGTCTGTTGTACTATTATTTTCATTAACACTGTCACCATTAGTATTTTGGTTACCACTACTGCCATTATTATTGTCTACGCTGTTACTACTGCTTACAATGCTTGCATTATTAGAAGCTGTATTCTTACTACCAGTACTATTGCCACAACCTGTTAACAACAGGCTTGCTGATAATGCAAATGCCATTATAAGTGCCTCTGTTTTTCTAATATTATTTCTTCTCATAATTAATCACCTCATATAATTATTAATTAAACCTGATTATTAACTCTACATTTTGATAATAGCATTTAGAGTTAACTTCAAGTCAAGCATAAAATATTCCTATATAAATAAAATATATGAAGCACCTTCTCACACTAAGCACTGTCGCTTGCGACAACCTACATCTTCGTGCAAGTGTGCATCATCGGCACATAGCACCTTTTATGTATAGGAAATTCTATCGAAATTCCCTATTACATAAAAAAACAACAGCTGTCTTTTATAAATAATGCAGACATAAAATGTCATTTGCACTCCTTATAATAAACATACTGTTGTCTTATAAATATTAATAACCCTGCAAAACCATCCTGATTATATTATTAATTACAACTTATAATAATCAACTGCTAGTCTTGCAATACATTGTAATCTGCTTAATCTCTTACAATCCATTTAGTTATCTACTGAACTCTTTAAATCCTCTGCAAGAAGATATATGTTATGTAATATATTCTTACAGTTCTTCATACTTTCAACTGTTGTGTCAGATACTTTTAGGCCTTCAGTTGAAGCAGCTGCTACCTCTTCTCCTGTTGCTGATAAATGTGAAATATTATCAGAAATAACAGAAGTTGAATCCAGTATCTTGTTAATGCTCTGCTCTGCAGAATCTATATTGTTCATAAGATTATCAACTGTTTTTCCTACGTCCTCAAAAGTCACTCTTGTATTATCAATAAGTTCATTCTGCTTATTAACTGACTCAACTGACGCTTTTATGCTCTCATTAGCTTTCTTCGTATCTTCATAAAGATTATTGATTATATCTGTTATGCTTGAAGATGCATTCTTAGTCTGTTCTGAGAGCTGTCTTATCTCTTCGGCTACTACTGCGAAACCCTTTCCGGCTTCTCCTGCTCTTGCTGCTTCTATTGAAGCATTTAATGCAAGAAGGTTAGTCTGGCTTGAAATCTCTACGATAGAACCAATAAATCCCTGTACATCATCAACCTTTTCTGTAAGACTGTTAATCACATCTACGATTATATTGCTTGCATCATGTACATTCTGTGCCTGTTCCTTAAGTTCAACTACTATAGCCTTACTATCATTAACAGTCTCATCTGTTCTGTGTGAGGCCTCAACCATCTCGCTTATCTCTTTTTCAGCAATATCAGTGTTTTCCTGAATCTCTGCACACATAGTGGCCTGTCTTTGTATGGCTTCTGCTGTGCTTTCTGTGCTTTCTGCTATATCTTTCATTGAATTGTGGTTTATATCTATGCTCTTTTCTAACTCATCAAGCATATCCATAGCCTGTCCGAAATGTCTGGTTATATTATCAGCTACAACAACCATCTTCTCGTTATTCTCTTTCTGTATAACTGCTGCTGCCTCTATCTTGTTCATATTCTCTGCAAAAAACTGCTTAAGCAGCTTTGTTACACTAAGAGATATACATGTAACAATAACCAATACTAATATAGCAAGAACCCTGCTTGCCATAACCACTCCATTATACATATTATAATCCATAATAAGTCTTATGACATTAGCAGCTATTGCAACGCCATCAGCCCACAATATTAGTTTTTCATTAAGATATACCATCGAAGCCATAATCAAAGGAAGTACATATGTCCATACACCATCAGTTGAATTAAGCAGTATAAGAACAACATATCCAAGTGCCATTAATACCGCAATCGTTAATTCACACACTCTGGTCTTCTTCCTTAAAATATAAGCAGCTACTGATACAATAATTACAGCAAGTGCCACAACAAACTGTATTAAAATCTTTCCTTTGTTATGTCCGTCACCCACTCCTAATGCTGCCATCAGGGTCAGCGCAATATAACCAAATACTATGAGAACTGTAAATAAAACAGTCCTGTTTGCCCTTATATACTGATTCTCTGTCATAATTTTTCTCCAGTCTTTTGTTATAGTTTTGCAAAGATTTATAAAAAAAGTATATACCCATGATTATTCAAATGCAATATTTTTGCTAAAAAAAAGCTGATAAAGCCATTATTTTCATCCAGATTTCACAAAGTATTGTCTAAAAATATAGTTAAAAAAAGCATTTGAAAATATCCATTAAATACTTTCAAATGCTCTTAAAATATTATTCCTGTTCTGACTCTGTAATTCTGATAGATAAGTCTTCAAGCTGTTTTGCATCTACTACATCTGGTGCATTAGTAAGAAGGCAGGAAGCATCCTTTACCTTAGCAAATGCAATAACATCTCTTATTGAATCTCTCTTAGCCATAAGCATAACAAGTCTGTCAAGACCATATGCAAGACCAGCGTGTGGTGGTACTCCGTACTTGAACGCATCAAGTAAGAAACCAAACTTCTCATTAGCAACTTCATCTGTAAGACCAAGTGCCTTAAACATTCTTGACTGTACATCAGCCTGATGGATTCTTACTGAACCACCACCTATCTCTGTACCGTTAAGTACAATATCATAAGCCTTGGCACGTACTGAACCTGGGTCTGACTCAAGCTTATCAAGATCCTCATCCATAGGCATAGTAAATGGATGATGCATAGCTACGAATCTCTCTTCTTCATCTGACCACTCAAACTGTGGGAATTCTGTTACCCAGAGGAACTTATAATCATTCTTATCAAGAAGTCCCATCTGTCCAGCAAGTTCAACTCTTAATGCTCCAAGTACATTCCATACAATCTTATTGCGGTCAGCAGCAAATAAAAGAAGGTCACCCGGCTTACCTTCCATAGCCTCAACAAGTGCGTTCATCTCATCCTCAGTCATAAACTTAGAGAATGAAGACTTAAGTGAACCATCTTCGTGAATAGCTATATAAGCAAGACCCTTTGCACCATATCCCTTTGCAAAGTCGACAAGTGCATCAATCTTCTTACGAGGCATACTTCCCTGTCCATTGGCATTAATACCTCTTACAGTTCCACCATTCTCGATAGCCCCTGTAAATACGCCGAAACCACAGTTCTTTACTATGTCTGTAACATTCTTAAGTTCCATACCAAATCTTAAATCTGGCTTATCAGAACCAAATCTATCCATAGCTTCCTGCCATGTCATACGCTGGATTGGAAGCTGTACATCAATATCTAATACCTCTTTGAAAAGATATGCTAAAAGTCTTTCATTAACATCAATTACATCATCAACGTCAACAAATGACAATTCCATATCTATCTGAGTGAATTCCGGCTGTCTGTCAGCTCTTAAATCTTCATCTCTGAAACATCTTGCAATCTGCATATATCTGTCATATCCAGAGCACATAAGCATCTGCTTAAAGAGCTGTGGTGACTGTGGAAGTGCATAGAATTTTCCTGGATGAACCCTGCTTGGCACAAGATAATCTCTTGCTCCTTCCGGAGTTGACTTAGTAAGCATAGGTGTCTCTATTTCAAGGAAACCTTCATTAGCAAGAAATGCTCTTGTAAGAGTGGCAACCTTGCTTCTCATAATGATATTAGACTGAATATCAGGACGTCTAAGATCAAGGCATCTATATTTAAGTCTTATATCTTCTTTAGTATTAATATTATCCTCAATTGGAAATGGAGGTGTCTCTGACTCAGAAAGTATTCTTAATGATTCAGCCGCAATCTCAATATCACCGGTCTTAAGATTGTCATTAACTGCTCCACTTCTCTTAATAACCTTACCTACTACAGCTATTACGAATTCATTTCTTAATGTATATGCCTTGTCAAATCCTTCTTTGCCGATAATATTCTCATCAAAAAGAATCTGTAAAAGACCGCTTCTGTCTCTTAAATCCACAAATATAAGTGAACCAAGATTACGTCTTTTAGCAACCCAGCCCATAACTGTAACTGTACTGCCAATATCTGCACTTGAAACTTCTGTGCATCTGTGTGTTCTCTTTAAGCCAACCATTGACTCTGCCATAGTTAATTACCTCATTCTTCTTAGCTGTATTAACAGCCTGTTTTATTTGCCCTAAGGCATAATTAGGTTACTCCTAATCCTGACTGATTTTTAGTATATCACTTATATCCAAATCATCAATATCTAATCTGCTATTATTAATCAATTCTATAGTCGAATCTTCGTGAATAAGCCTCTGGAATAAAAGGAATACTCTGATATCCATATTCTTAATCTCATCTATCATAATTGTAACAGCAGTGTCTATATCAAATGCTTTCCTATATGGTCTGTCTGATATAAGTGCCGCAAATTCATCTGCAACCTTTAATATTCTTGCTCCTAATGGTATCTGCTCACCAACAAGCCCATTGGGATATCCGCTTCCATCAAAACATTCATGATGTGAAAGAACGACATCCATTATATTATCTGAATAATCGTATTTTTTCAATAGATCATAGCTTATCTTTGAGTGCATACTCATATACTGCTTCTCATCTTCCGGAAGTGCCTCATCGGTTCTTCCATACAGATATTCTGAAAGCTTTAACTTTCCAACATCGTGAACCATCGCAGCAATCTTTAATTCGTATGCCTCATCTTTAGACAAACCACACATCTGTGCAAGCTCATATGTCAGATTGGCAACAAGCACTCCGTGCTTAATTCCACTTTTAAAATCATTAATCATATAATCAATGAGTTCATTATTGTTATTCTTCATAATTCTACCATATCAATATACTTAATGCTGAATCAATTCCATTCAGACAATATTATATTATATTTTTATGTGAAAGAAATGTCAATGTCCTTATCGGCTATATTTAAAGAGAAACCTTGTATACACGTTTATTTAAGCTTTGCAAAATGTTCTTTAGCAAATTCCATATCCTGAACTGCCTCAAGAGTTCCAACATAATTTCCCTGCTTGTCCCTTACCGCAATATATTTAACAAGCATAGTCCTTCCTTGTTTATCCATCCAGACAGGTACTTCATCAAGTGTTCCTATCCTGAATTCTTCTATAATTCTTCTGACCTTTGCCTCAATCTTTGGTGGGTGGCACGAGAATACCTCCCTGTCAATTGCCATAACAGGTCTTTTAAATACCTTTGACCCTTCATTAAAATATCTGTTGATATTATCTTCATCAACAAATGTTATCTCCATTGGAATTGCATTAAGCAGTGCCTCAAGCTGCGAAAGTGTCATATGTCCCCCTGCCATATATAACTCATTCTGAACATCTTCTTTCTTATCAGATTGTTCTGACACTTCAGGTTTATACACATTTTCTACTTCTTCTGCTTTCTCCCATCTGTCTGATACTGTATCAAGGCACACGGCATAATCTTTGGAATCGTGATATATTCCAATCCACTCAGCTTCCGTAAAATTAGCGGCACAGTTAGGATATAATATATTATCTTCCTTATATATCATCTCCTCTGCCCTCTTTATAACATTTTCTATTCTTTCAATTAATTTACCGTCCAGACTTTTACCATTATTGTTATCCGCACTGTTATTATTGTCTGCTTTGCTACTGTTATTACCGTCCACGTAATTTAACTGCTTTGCTATGTCTGACAGCTCATCTCTTATCTCATCATCAACTGTCCACATAACCGCCGAAGGTCCGCTGATTTTATATCGTACATTAAGCACCGGATATAACAAATCCCCTTTCTTGGCATAATGAATTGATAACTCCCTGAGCTTATATATCTTCTCTTTCAGTGCCTTTATATCAATATGTCCGCTTGTAATATTTTCTTTAATATCATCAATAACCTGCTGGATTGCCTTATTTTCTTTCACAAAAGTATTTAATGGGTGGCCGCTTATCATAGCCAGTTTATTAAAAATGCTTTCTCTGTCTTTACGCATATCTGCAATGGCACTCTTAGTCATACCTTTCATTGTGTCATCATAGTACTTTTTCATCTCTGATATTTCATTTTCCGCCTTGGCTATTCTTTCTTCCTTAGTCGCACCGTGAAATAATGCTGAGTGAACATCACACAGCTTTGAAACCTCTGATATAGGTGTTCCCTCTGCTATCAACGCCTGCTCCGCTTCCATAATCTCTATTGGATTGACATCATTGAATTCCTTAACAAAATCTTTCTTAACATTCTCAAGACTTTCACCATCACCAAGCCTTTTAAGATAGCCTTTAATCTGTTCTGTCCTGTTCATATAATTCCTCCATTATTTTTATTATATTTTTCAATCTATCTGCTGGTAATTTATCAGCTTTATATATAAGCTGGCTGTTATGCTTATATGTGCATCATATTATAATCTGCTTTATTATCTTGTAAGCTTACAGTCACTCTTACCTGTATATCTTGTAAGACCACAATTACACTTATCTGTATGTGGATTATTAGTATGTCTGGATTGTAACATCTTCATTCCGCATTAATATGTTGTATTTACAACACTTTCAAGGTTAATATTCATATCTTAATTGTTTTGCTTGTTAATAATCCTGCTTTTATAATATAATACTTAGGACGATTAACGATTGTGGGGTGAATATTTTATGAAATATGATGTAATAATTATAGGTGCTGGTCCGGGCGGAATATTCTCTGCTTATGAGCTTATGAAGAAAGCTCCTGATCTAAAGGTTGCCGTATTTGAAGAAGGTAATACTTTAGAGAAGAGAAAATGTCCAATTGACGGAAAAAATATAAAATCCTGTATCAAATGCCCAACCTGTGCCATTATGAATGGCTTTGGCGGTGCCGGAGCATTTTCTGATGGAAAATACAACATTACTAATGACTTTGGTGGTACTCTTTACGAATATATCGGCAAGGAAGAAGCTATTGGCCTTATGAAATATGTTGATACCATCAATACTTCCCACGGCGGTGAGGATACGCATATGTACTCAACTGCCGGTACTAAATTCAAGACTTTATGTATGCAGAACAAATTAAAGCTTCTTGATGCTTCTGTAAGACATCTTGGAACTGATATTAATTATATTGTCCTTGAAAATATGTACGATGAAATGAAGGAGCATATTGATTTCTACTTTAATACTCCTGTTACTAATATTGAAATAATCGATAATAATTACCGCATATATTACAAAGATACCTATATGGACTGCAACAAATGTATTGTGTCAGTTGGAAGAAGCGGAAGCAAATGGATTGAAAAAGTCTGTCAGGACTTAGATATTCCAACCAAATCAAACCGTGTTGATATCGGCGTAAGAGTTGAGCTTCCTGCTGTTATATTTGCACATCTTACAGATGAATTATACGAAAGTAAGATTGTATACAGGACTGAAAAGTTTGAGGATTTAGTCCGCACCTTCTGTATGAATCCTAATGGTATCGTTGTTAATGAGAATACTAACGGCATTGTAACTGTTAATGGACACAGCTATGAAGGCAGTGATAAACAGACTGAAAATACTAACTTTGCCCTGCTTGTTGCAAAGCACTTTTCTGAACCTTTCAAGGACAGCAACGGATATGGTGAAAGTATTGCACGTCTTTCTAATATGCTTGGCGGCGGTGTAATTGTCCAAAGATTCGGTGACCTTATACGAGGCAGACGAAGCACAGATAAAAGAATCGAAGAAGGACTTGTAAGACCTACTCTTTCTGCTACTCCAGGCGATTTAAGCCTTGTTCTTCCTAAGCGTATACTTGATGGAATAATAGAGATGATTTACGCTCTTGATAAGATTGCTCCGGGTACTGCCAATGACGACACTCTTTTATATGGTGTTGAGGTCAAATTCTACAATATGGAAGTTGAGATTGACAACAACCTTGAAACCAAGTACAAAGGTCTTTACATAATCGGTGACGGAAGCGGCGTTACACATTCATTATCACACGCTTCTGCAAGTGGTGTATATGTTGCAAGACGAATAATTGATGAGGAAGAATAATTCCATATTAAAATAATTCTCAATATTTAATATTAAGAATAGGTCAATATATTTTAATAAATAAGCTCTAAACATTTCACAAGTAAAGATTAGAACAATAAACCATTTATATATAATAATATTTGAAGCTGATAAAATCTCCCTGTAACTTATATCTTTCCTAAGCCTTTGCTTCCGGATATAAGTTACAGGGAGATTTATTCTTAATAATCTATCTAGTTCGATGATTAAAATCTACCATAATATCTATTAGTATCTATTTTATTAAGTTAATAATCTACTCAAGTCTTATTTAACTTCTACAAGCTCAATCTTAAAGTTAAGTTCTTTTCCTGCCATCTCGTGGTTAGCATCAAATGTTATGTCATTCTCTGTTAAGGCTGTTACCTTAGCTGGAAATGGCTGTCCATATACATTCTGAAGATATACCATATCATCAACCTTAAGTTCTTCTGAACCTGCAAGCTCGCTGATTGGAACTGTGATAATTGCATCTGGGTCTTTCTCTCCATAAGCTTCTTCTGGCATTAAATGTACATCTATTATATCTCCTACATTCATATCAGCTACAGCCTTATCAAAGCCAAGTATCATCATACCTGCACCACAGGTGAATTCAAGAGGTTCTCCTCTGTCATAAGATGAATCGAACTGTGTTCCATCGTTAAATGTTCCTTTATAGTGTACTCTGCACACCTTGCCCACATTAGCTCCATCAAATAAAGGTGCTCCTCCACCACAACCTGAACAACCGCCACAACCTGATGTTTCATTACTTCCACAGCTGCAGCCTCCTTCATCTGTGTCACTTCCACAACCACAGCTTTCATTTTCTGTATCAGCAGCTCCACAGTTCTGTTCTTCTTCGTGTGAATGATGACTGCAATTAACACCCTCTGATATTAATTCTCCATTAAGGTATGCCTCTAGTGCTTCATCTGCATAGCCTGATACACCTGAATATACTTCTATGCCTGCTTCGCCTAATGCATTGGCAGCACCACCACCGATACCACCACATATAACAGCATTAATATCAAGACCTGCAAGAAGTCCTGCCATAGCTGAATGTCCAGAGCCTTCACTCTCTATAACTTCTTCTTTAACAATGTTCTGTCCATCTGTTTCATAAATCTTAAATTGTCTTGAATGTCCGAAATGCTCAAAAACATTTCCATTCTCGTAAGCAACTGCTATCTTCATATTATCCTCATTTCTATATTTTCTATAATAAGTGTATATCCTGATTTCAGGACACTATATTCTTTTAAATATAATTTAATTCTATCTATCCTAAGGAAATTATTACCAAATAATAATTCCTTTCAAATTGTTATTTCAATAACTATTATTTCTAGAAATTATTTTCCTCAAAGAATTTCTTCTTTCGAGCAATCATTTCATCAATTCTTTGAATATAATTACGAACGTCTTTTACATTTTCTATTCTCTCAATTCTGACTGAATGATTATCATCTGCTTCATTATGAAATACTACCTTGCTGGAAGCTCCTGCACCACAGGCAATTATTGTCTGCTTTTCCTCCATAATAAGAATGTTATATATACATTCAAGTCCCTCAACTGAGTAACCGACATTCTCAAAATTACCTGCCATATTCTTCTGACGATACATATAATAAGGCTCCATTGACAGTCTTTTGGCTGTGTCCTCTGTCATTCTTATTATCTCATCTGTATTATTGGTAGATAACTGCTTATATTTATCTCTCCATATATTAAGTGCCGCCGCTCTCTTTATTGCAAGAGAATGTACTGTAAGGCTCTCAGGCTTCATCGCCTCAATCTCTGATAATGTATGAGCCACCTCATCAACATCTTCACCGACAAGTCCAAGAATAATATCCATATTAATATTATTAAAACCTTCTTCCCTTGCCATAGAATACACATTTTTAATCTGCTCTACAGTGTGCTTTCTTCCTATAAGGTCAAGTGTCTGCTGGTTCATCGTCTGCGGATTAATAGATATTCTTCCAACATTATGTGCCTTTAACACCTTTAACTTATCCCTTGTTATGCTGTCTGGACGTCCTGCTTCAACTGTAAATTCATGACAGCCGTCAATATCAAAAAGCTCCTTTAAAGCCGTTATGAGCCTGTCAAGCTGTGCCGCACCAAGTGTTGTTGGTGTTCCACCGCCAAAATACACTGTATCAAGTCTTCTGCCTTTCATCGCCCTTGCTACAAAGGTCATCTCCTTAATAAGTGCATCAAGGTAATCATCCACATAATTCTTATACGCATCAAGTGCATATGATGAAAATGAGCAGTACAAGCATATACTTGGACAAAATGGTATTCCAATATATAAACTGTAACCATTCTTATAATCTATCTTATTAAGAATGTCCATTTCTTTCTTTGCTACATTTATTGCAAGGCTGGCTTTCTTCTCACTTGCCTTATGCTTATCCATAAAATGCTTCTTTATAGTCTGCTCATCTTCGCCATCTTCAAGCATAACATATGCAATCTTGCTTGGGCGCACTCCTGTAAGATAACCCCAGGGCAGTGTCTTTCCTGTCATCTGGCTGAGCCTGTCATATAAATATGACTTGAATTTATCGTGCATTTCGCTCTTGTTAAGTCCTGTCATATCAGGTACTGTTATATCAATCACTTTATCAGCTTCTGTGGCAACTGTATCCTGCTTATATGCCTTTACCTCCATTCTTGGGTAAAATGAACGCACAAGAACTATTGCGTCATCATAAAATGTATCGTTATCAATTTTAATATATATCATACTGTTCATCTTTCCTACGCACCTATATATGGGTTATGAACCCTCTCATATCCTATGCTTGTTCCCTCGCCGTGTCCTGTATACACCTTGGTATCATCTGGAAGTACCATTAACTTGTCCTTAATTGAATGCACAATGTCGCTCATACTTCCGCCTGGGAAATCTGTTCTTCCAACTGACTCACAGAAAAGTGTATCACCTGAGAATAACACGCCGATTGACCCAATATAATAGCACGTTCCGCCCTCTGTATGTCCCGGTGTGTGAATTGCCTTAATATCAAATCCTGCAAGCTTAAGTATATCACCGTCATTGTGCCATACATCAGCCTTCACAGACAGGTTCATTCCATAAGCCTCACCAAGATTAATATGAGGTGTACTTAATGTATTCTTCTCCTCTGCTGAAGCATACACCTTAACATTATACTTATCCCTCACTTCATCTGCTGCCATAATATGGTCAAAATGTCCGTGTGTTAAAAGTATTCCCTTTAACATACAGCCAGACTGCTCTATCATCTCGCTTATCTTTCCAGCATTATCCGCAGGGTCTATAAGCACGCACTCCTTAGTGTCTGTATTACAAAGCAGGTAGCAGTTCGTTCCTACCATTCCTAATACTCTTACATCTATTTTATACATTATAATCTCCAATCCCTGTGTCAAAAATGCTGCCGCACGAAGCAATATATAAAATATCTTAACTTCGCACGACAGCAGTTATAAATATCAGCCTGTAGCTCTCTCTATATCTGTCACTCCGTCAATCTTTCTTAAATTGTCAATTAATCTGTTAAGCTCTTCCTTACCAGATACAACAAATCCAAGATTGATTGTTGCAAGCTGTTTCTTATTAACACGGCTGTTCATAAATCTTACATCTATATTGGCTTCCGTAAACAGACGTGAAATATCAACAATAAGTCCTTTTCTATTGCCTGCATATATATTAATCTCTGCACTGTACTTCTCATCTTTATTCTCTGTCTGCTCCCACTCAGCTTCAATAAGCCTTGCTCTTTCATTAGCTGGGAAATTAAGAATATTAACACAATCTGTTCTGTGAATTGATATTCCTCTTCCTCTTGTAACAAATCCAACAATCTCATCACCTGGCACTGGATTACAGCACTTAGAGAAACGGACTGCAACATCATGTATTCCTTTTACAACAATACCGCCTTTGCCCTTCTTCTCCTTTTCTTTTTCCTTGCTCTCACTTGCCACAATGCTGTCAAGTACCTGCTTGTCAGTTATCTCAGCCTTCTTAGTCTTCTGATATTCCTCATTAAGCTTATTGACAATCTGGCCTTCCTTTAATGCACCGTGTCCTACTGCCGCAAGAACAGCATTCCAGTCTTTGTAACCATATTTTCTTAGTGCTTTCTCAACAAATTCAGGCTTATTAATCTCAGAAAGAACAATTCCCTTACTCTTACAGTAATTAGATATAAGTTCCTTGCCCTTTATAATATTGTCTTCTTTAAGCTCCTGCTTAAACCACTGGTTAATCTTGTTACGGGCCTGTGTTGACTTAACCATCGAAAGCCAGTCACGGCTTGGTCCTTTGGAATTCTGTGATGTTATAATCTCAATTCTGTCACCATTCTTAATCTCATAATCAATATTAACAAGCTTGCCATTGACCCTTGCACCAACCATCTTGTTACCTACAGCACTATGTATGCTGTATGCAAAATCTATTGGATTAGAACCTGCTGGAAGTGTCTTAACATCACCTGTAGGAGTGAAACAGTACACTGAATCAGAAAAAAGGTTAAGGTCATTCTTAATTGATGATAAGAATTCCTTGTTATCAGACATATCTCTCTGCCATTCAAGAATCTGTCTTAGCCAGCTAAGCTTAGCTTCCTCACTCTTATCAGACTCTCCTGTCTTGCCTTCTTTATACTTCCAGTGGGCAGCAATACCATATTCAGCAATTCTGTGCATTTCATAAGTTCTTATCTGTACCTCGAATGGCTGTCCGTTAGAAGCAATAAGTGTTGTATGAAGCGACTGGTACATATTAGGCTTAGGCATTGCTATATAATCTTTAAAACGTCCCGGTATTGGCTTATACATTTCGTGAATAACACCAAGTGCCGCATAACAATCCTTGACTGTATCAACCTTTATGCGAACGGCAAATATATCATATATCTGGTCAAGTGTCTTATTCTGGTTAACCATCTTTCTATATATTGAGAAGAAATGCTTAACTCTTCCGTCTATCTCAGCTTCAATTCCAGCATTGCTAATGTGCATACCTACTTCTTTGATAATGCTCTTTATAAATGCCTCCCTGCCCGGTCTGTTAATATCAACCTGCTTTACAAGATCATTATAAGTATCCGGCATAAGATACTTCATTGATAAATCATCAAGTTCTACCTTAATCTTGGATATACCTAACCTATGTGCAATAGGTGCATATATATCCATAGTTTCTCTTGACTTTTCTACCTGCTTGGCTGGTGACTGATACTGCATTGTACGCATATTATGAAGCCTGTCGGCAAGCTTTATCATAATAACTCGTATATCCTTTGCCATTGCAAGGAACATTTTTCTTAAGTTCTCAGCCTGAACCTCAATCTTATCGTGCTGGTAATTAAGCTGTGTGAGCTTTGTTACACCATCTACCAAAAGTGCTACTTCATCACCAAATTCCCTAGCAACATCTTCACTTGTCATAACCGTGTCTTCCACAACATCGTGCAAAAGACCTGCAATAATAGATTCCTTATCAAGTTCAAGCTCTGCTAATATAATGGCAACACACAATGGGTGAATAATATATGGCTCTCCAGACTTTCTAAACTGTCCTTCGTGTGCCTCCTTAGCCACTTTATATGCTCTCTCTATATCAGATAAATCTGATGAGGGATGATACTGCCTGATTGTTTCTATAAGCTTATTATAAAGCACTTCAGGACTTGTAAAATCTGCTGGAGTATCAACCGACTTGTCCACCTGACTTGTCTTGATATTGGTATTGCCTGCTAATTCTATATTATTCTCTGGCATATAATTTCTCCCTACACTTCTGAATATAGTTTTTCCATAAATTCTCTTGTTGCTACTGCATTTTCTGGTACAGTATTCTCAAGTGTACAATGAACATATGGCTTATGTTCCTTAATCTTCTTAAGAAGAAGCGGATAATTAAGTCCGCCGCTATTGATTTAAGTTCATCACCTTCAACAACATAATCTTTGCAGTGGACAACTGCTATATCCTTTAATAATAAATCAAATGCCTGATTAATTATCTCATCCTGCTTATCTATATTACCCACATATAAAAGATTGACTGGATCAAATATAATCTGAAGATTAGGTGAGTCTATCGCATCAAGAACCTTTCTTGCTCTCTCAACTGTATTAACAATATGCTTCCATACCGGTTCAATCGCAACTATAACGCCGAACTGTTCTGCATATTTAACAATTGGTCTTAAATTATCTATAAAGCACTGTAAAGCTTCCTCTGAATGGTTAGCTGGCTCATACTTGTACTCCTCATTGACAGCACCTGTCTCTGTACCAACTACGCCACAGCCAAGTATACTTGCAAATCTTATATGTGCCTTATATTTCTCAACTATCTCCTTGTGCTTCTCCCCATTAGGATTGCAAAGGTTAAGGTAACAGCCAAGTACTGCTATATCAACCTTATTCTCTGCACATAATTCTTTAATATACATTGCAAGACCTGGTGTCATAGTCTCTACTCCAGGCTTGAACTCCTTAATAGACTTGCTTAATGCTATGTGCATACAATGAAATCCCTGATTATGTATATTAGGAATAAGTTCATTAAGTGGTGCATATGCCACATCGTGTGCTCTTATACCGATTCTCATAATTAACCTCCTTAGGCTGTTACTCTGTGTTATGATTATTTAACCCAAACAGCCATATCAGTATATTCTTTCTGATATGGCTGTCTGTTTCCGGTGTGCTGTGTGTCCCAGTAAAATGACATCTTTCATTACTGAAATGCCATCTTATGCCTCTTACACATACATCATAATATTTATTTTAACACATTATTGTCAGAATGTCATATTATTTTCACTAATTGCATTATAATAAGTTGCAAGTGGTATGAAACTCTGTGCAAATCCTTTTCCTGAATTGCCCTGACATATTACCGCATCATCTATAATAGTCTTGACTCCTACTGCTCCCTTAGGCACTTCATTCACAGCACCCCTGAACGTATTAATTCCATATTCAAGATACTGTTTATTACCTGTAAGCTCATAGGCTATTGCAAGTGCTTCAAGAAGCAGGGTATTATTGCCATTTCTTGCAAGACTTGGAAGCTCCGTATAATAGAACAAACCATTATCCATATAACAGTTCTCTGTCAGGTCATCAACTGCCCTTAATATCATCTGCCTGATATCTTCTCTTGGGAATATTCTGTAATATCTCATAACGCTTCCTACCGCTATTGATATCATAAAGCCTACTCTTATGGCTGTATTATCTGTGTAAGGTGATAACCAGTCGCCATATTCTTCTTCCCACTGCTTAAAATTATCAATTATCCAGTCACATTTTACAAGCCATTTATTATCATTAGTCTCTACATAAAGGGCTGTAAGTGTTCTTAGTGCCCATCCGGTTTCCCTTGCATTAGCTTCACCCGGCACCTGATACATAGGCGTTTCAAGAAGTTTTAATACATTTTCTCCTATTCCAATGGCTGTATCATAGCCTCTCTTATCACCTGTAAAATGGTAATAATCAAGCAGACCCTCGACCCACTCGTGAGAGCATACCATAACACCATTCTTACAATGTCCTGCCGTGTGCTCCCACTGTCCGCCAATTCTAAGAGGATTACTGCTGTAATGGCACACATCTATATCCATCCAATGCTTTGCTGACACAATCAGATAATCCATAAATCTTCTGACACCGGTTCTTGCATACATAAGTGCACACGCATGTGGATAATCGTATTCATTATTGCTCCAAACAGGCTTTCCACCGCCACGTCCCTGAACAGTGTAGCCCTGATCTACCGTGTCGCCCCAGTTAAGCATACCATAGCACCTTGAATGTCCGTCTGCTTTTGCCATAAGTGATATCTCAAAATCATCATTATACTTTACAGGGAACACATCAATCATAACCCCTGCCCTCTTAAACACTTCCGGTGCTATATATGGTCTGTCTGGCATCTGGTATATAAGACTTCTGTTGTCTATCTCCCACAGCTTCATAGCAGGACTATGAAAATGTATCATAAACTGCTGTTCTTTTGCCATTCCTGACTGCATAGTAATCTCCCCGACATTCTCAGGAACAAGCATAACAGCCACACCTTCACTGCACGACTTCACTGCCTTAGGATAATTCTGCTGTGCCTGATGAACCGTAACACTAAAGCCATCTTCACCATCAGTATAATCAGCCATAAATGTTCCATAAAATACCTCTGCAAAATGCTCATTAGCCTCTTTCACAAGATATTTATCATCAATTACCTCATTGACCTCCTCGCCATTCTTACCAATTATAAAGC
>OATX01000801.1_pt1 | contig 17247 bp, 14 predicted proteins | sample 1516741 | NCBI WGS metagenome assembly OATX01 (sample SAMEA2579984, study PRJEB22360) | human gut metagenome | biome: human gut; feature: human-associated habitat; material: faeces | place: Denmark | collected 2008/2010
AGCTCTCGACCTGAATAATGCAAGCCTGTTCGAAAAAGAGCAAGTACAAGAAGACCTCGCCACCAACTTCAAGGCAAAAGAAACTGTCGCAGCCGGTTATCTGCGTTTCGACCAGAAACTCGGCAAGAAGTGGGATCTGATGCTCGGATTACGTCTGGAAAATACACATGTGAAATATTCCGGTAGCCAATTCGATGCAGATGAAGAGAAAACAACCCGCACGCCCTACGAATCGGATAGTTACCTAAATGTACTTCCCTCCGTCCTGGTTACAATGAAGGTAAACGATGACTTCAAGGTACGCGCTTCGTTCACCAACACCATTGCACGCCCCAAGTACTCCGCCTTGGCGCCCAACATTACAATTAAGCGCAGCGACAACGAGATTTCCCTCGGTAATCCGGGATTGAAGCCGACACTCTCCTATAACTTCGATCTGAGTGGTGAATATTATTTCAAAAGTATCGGTCTCGTCAGTGCCGGCATCTTCTACAAGAAGATTAACGACTTCATTGTAGACCAGACATTGCGCAACTATAGCTACAACGGAACCACCTATACTAAATTCAGCCAGCCGCGCAACTCCGGCAATGCTGATCTGCTGGGTGTGGAAGTAGCCTATCAACGCGACTTCAGTTTCATTGCCCCGTCCTTGAAGTGCATCGGTTTCTACGGAACTTACACCTATTCTTACTCCCGGGTAGATAACTTCAACTTCGAAGGACGCGAGAATGAAAGCGGCCTGCGCCTTCCGGGATCTCCGGAGCACACAGCCAATGCTTCACTCTTCTTCGAGAAATCAGGATTGAGTATCCGCCTCTCTTATAACTATGCATCTGCATTCATCGATGAAATGGGTTCGGAAAAGTTCTATGACCGTTACTACGATGCTGTGAATTATATGGATGCCAATGCCAGCTATACTTTCGGCAAGAAGTTAAAAACAACCTTCTATGCTGAAGCTAACAACCTGCTGAACCAGCCTTTACGCTACTATCAAGGTACAAAGGATCGCACGATGCAAAGCGAACACTACGGTATAAAGGTAAATGCAGGTGTGAAAATCAATTTCTAACCACTTAAGTAACAATCAAAAAATATCATAATGAAAAAAGTATTCTCTCTCCTTTTAGTTATTCTCCTCAGTAATTGGGCTGTCGCACAGATAACGGACTATTCCATATTCGACAAGAAATTCAATTTTTATGTGGCCAACGATCTCGGCGCAACGGCTACTACGACCAGAAGCCTATAGCCGAGCTGATGGGAACCATGGCCGAAGAAATAGGCCCCGAATTTGTAGTTGCCACCGGAGATATACATCATTTCGAAGGCGTACGCAGCGTGAATGATCCGTTATGGATGACAAACTATGAGCTCATCTACTCTCACCCGGAACTGATGATCGACTGGTTCCCCGTGCTCGGCAATCATGAGTACCGTGGCAACACACAGGCGGGATTGGACTACACCAACAACAGGCGCCGCTCGACCTCTGCATAGAGCTACTATACAAAGGCATTTGAAGACAAAGGTACCACTATCCGCATCGTCTGGATAGACACCGCCCCTATGATGGACAAATACCGCAATGACTCCGCCACCTATCCCGACGCGTGCAAACAGGATTTACAAAAACAACTCTCTTGGATCGACTCTGTACTGACCAGTGCCAAAGAAGACTGGATCATCGTAGCCGGACACCATCCCATCTATGCAGAAACTTCGAAAGATGACAGCGAACGTCTGGATATGCAGAAACGTCTCGATCCGATACTCCGCAAGCACAAGGTAGACATGTACATCTGCGGACATATCCACAACTTCCAGCATATTCGCAGGCCGGGAAGTGATATCGACTACATTGTCAACTCAGCCGGTTCCCTTGCCCGCAAAGTGAAACCCACAGAAGGAACCGTCTTTTGTAATCCGGAACCGGGCTTCTCTGTAGTATCTGCGGACAAAAAAGAACTGACATTGCGGATGATTGATAAAAAAGGCAACATACTGCATACCATAAGCCGGAAAAAATGAGAAAGACCTGTTGGCGAAATTAATTCCATTGACGATAGTCATGAAAACGAATTCATTCGCCAACAGGTTAAAAAAAGAGATACAGCTTTATATGTCAAAGGAAAGCAATATATTTGTGCCTATCAAATATACAAACGCTATGAAGAAGTTATCTCTCTATCTACTACTCTGTCTACTAATTGCCGCATGCGTTAAAAACGACGACAAAGACGAACCCATCCTGGTAACCGACATTGTAATGCCTGCTCAGACCAGTTTTAACCCTGGTGATAAAGTCACGATTAAAGCACAAGGTATCCAACCCGGTGACGATATTATGTTCGAAATCTATTGGCCGCTCCCCGACCAACCCGCCCTAAACTATCAGGGATATGCTCTTGGAGTATCGCCTGTCATGATTGAACAGACCACTACAAGTATCACCTTCCTGGCACCGGGACATTATCCTGCCTCAACCACCAAGGTACGTCTGCGTCGCTCCGGTGAGATCATGACGCTTGGTGAGATTTCGGTAACCAACGGCGAAGCACCCAAAGAGTTCCAACTCTACGGCATTGTAAATTCTCATTCCGACACGAGTTATGATAACTGCATTGAGCACGTAAACCTCACAGATGGCAGCCCTAAGAACATAGTAAAATTGGCAGAAGACCAGAAAGATTTCTCCTGTGTAGTCAATGTCCCGGAAAGTCAGAACCTCTGCGGAATACAGACGATAGATGGAGTGCGCAAAGTATTCAGCTACGATCTTTCCATGCATTTCTGGCAAGATATGGGACTTGAAAACATATTGACCCTTTGCAACGGCCAAAGCTCTATAATAGCCGTAAGGCAAATATCCACCGATGAAGTGATATTGGCAACCACCGGCTCCTGGCCCTACACCCGAAACATGGATCAAGCTCTAACACGCCAATATAAACTGCCTGCCAATATAAAGCTCGAATCCTTGACACGCTATCCCGGTGTACAAGGCGGCGGCAGCCAACTGCTACTCTCGGCCGCTAACGGAAACAACAGCTTCATCCCCGTTGTACTGGATCTGCAACAAAATAGCGGGAAAATATACATCGGCGATCCGATACAGGCTACCGCACTCATTCCCTTCTGGACAATAATCAGCGGAAAAGATACCGGAACTACTAAATATGTGCGTACCGGTGGATATGCCGTAGTAAGAGCCGATAATGGCCAGACAGAACTGTGTCTTTGGAATCAGACAACAATGAGCTTGGATGAGCCTTTTGCCACATTCCCCAATTCGGCACGTTCAGTAACCATGCTCGCCCAAGATACAGAGACGATGAAAATTTATGTATTGTTCGAAGGTTATCGGAACGGCAGACTGATTTATGCCTACGACTTAGTGAAAAAGGACTGGCAGCAGGTTACAGACAACTATCCTTATTCGGAAATTGTAGCCGCACGATAAAGACACTTCATTTTCTTTATCATCCGCAGCCCTCTCGGACGACTTTAGCAACATTACAAACGGATAACTATCTGTGCGATAAAGCACTTAGTGTTCCACTACATTCACTCGTAGTGGAACACCCGTTCACCCCTATTGGGAAGTACCTTCACTCGTAGTGGGAGATGCCTTCTCTCGTAGTGGGAATCAGTTTCAATCCTACCGGGAGGATCGCTCATTCCCGCACCGGAAAAGGCTTACTTTTTCGGTCGCAGATCATCCTTAGGTATCGTCGTCGCACTCCCGTCGCGTGTAGCAATATAATGTGGAGACATAATTTCTATACCCTCTTCATTAAATCTATCCTGGATATTCTGGTGCAAATCGGAATAAACCTGTGCCAACTGGTTAGCATCTTTAATATATGCATTCACCTGATAGACCGGGTAATAATCCTGAAGAGACGTTTCCAATATAAACGGACGCGGATCATCTACCACTCCGGGAGTATTCAGAGCAGCCTCAACCAGAAGTTGATGTGTCTTCCGCCAGGGAATATCATACCCCACACTCACTTCCGAATGGATAATCAGCCCGTAGTCACGTGCCGACTGACTAAAGTTTACCGTATGCGAAGACATGATGAAAGAGTTCGGAATCGTCACCACCTCATTCTTCGGTGTACGGATGCGCGTCACCAACGGAGTCTTCTCTATTACATTTCCCGTAGTATCATTCAGCTTGATGCGGTCGCCCAACTTAAAGGGACGCATATAGGTGATTACCAATCCCGCAATAATATTCCCGATCACCGTACTCGAACCCAACGAAACAATCAAGCCGACAAAGACCGATATCCCCTGAAAAACGCCCGACTTGGAACCCGGCAGATAGGGATAAATCATAGCAATCATAAATGCATAAAGCAGGAAACGCACAATGTGAAACGTTGGCATAGCCCAATCGGCATAGAAACCACTTATCTTCAGCCGCTCCGATTGAATTTCACTGGCAAGATAATGCACCAACCTCACCAGATACTTCACGGCAAGCCATATCACAAAGATGGTAAACAGGTTGGGAACATATTCTACTATACCCAGGAAGATGCTCTTTATAGGGTCCCATATATACGAGAATAACTTATAAGCAAGGTCTTTCGTTTGGGGAAATATGGAGAAAAGCAACGGCACCGTCAATATCAACTGGAGCAGCATTACGACATATCGCAACAGATTTGCCAGGAAGACAAGCAGATTCACCTGCTTCTGCGTATCCAGCAATTCATATTCCTGAATGGAGATAGGTTTCAGTTTGGTATCCTTCAATCGTTGAATACGTACTTTCAGCTTATTGAACAACCAGGTGGTGAGTTTAAACAGCAGATACTGACCTATGATTACAAGAATGAAATAGAGAATACGTTTGCCAAGCTGCCACAGACTATGTTCGTCCTTCATTACCTTCAGCTTGTCTACGATCACTTTACGTTTGGCAGCCGCCAACTGGTCGCGCGAGCAACCTTCCCACAGACCATCCTGATCCGTAAAAGAAGAAAGAACCTTATTACCGTACATCAGATCGGTAACAATATCACTGCTCTCTAAGTAAACCGAATCCGGTTGCAGATTAAATCGCTTGCCCAGTTCCGTTATTGCCGCTGCATTCATTTCGGCACGTTGCTGCGGAGTATGACCACCACGCTTGGCAAACAGGTAATATAGCGTATCGCCTTCCACCACCACCGGCACGCCTGTTGTCATCCGCCTGAGCGAATCAATACGCAATCGCTGCTTTGCCAGCTTTAGGGAGTCCGCCGCATCATACTTCAGCCTCATTTGCTCTATCTCCATCCTGAGATTAGCCTCATTCAGCCTTGCAACCTCCAAATCCTCTTTCATCTTCAGCAGATGAACCGAGTCTGTATCTGCCCTTTGAGCAACAACAGTCCCCAAAGTATCGTCATTAAAGACATCTAATACCTTCTCTACCAACTGGGCAGATGCAACGCCCGCAGGCAACAGCAAGAACCAAAGACACAACGCACGTATTCCCTTCATATAAAAGCCCTTAATCAGGTTATTTAGAAACAACAAATTAATTAACGTGCCAAACATACGGAATGTTTTTCGCTTTTCATGAAAGGAATTAATTATATTTGCACAAAAAACAGAATTCTCATGGATATTCTTTCTCTTCTCGGAGGTCTTCTCCTCATCCTTTTAGGTGCCAACGGACTCACAGACGGAGCCGCATCCATCGCCAAGCGCTTCCGCATCCCTTCCATTGTTATCGGCCTCACCATCGTAGCTTTCGGAACTTCCGCTCCCGAACTGACGGTCAGCGTCTCTTCGGCTCTGAAAGGCAGTGCGGACATCGCCATCGGAAACGTTGTAGGCAGCAATATCTTCAATACACTGATGATTGTAGGCTGTACGGCACTCTTCGCTCCAATTGTTATTTCCAGAAATACACTGCGCAAGGAAATCCCGCTCTGTATCCTATCCTCCATAGTATTGCTGATTTGCGCGAATGATGTCTTTCTGGATCATAGTTCTAAAAATATAATCAGCACTACAGACGGACTGTTGCTGCTCTGTTTTTTCATCATTTTCCTCGGATATACCTTTGCCATCGCTTTTCAAGGGAAGAAAGAGGGAGAGACGGAAGAGGAAATCAAACAACTTCCCATGTGGCGATCCATACTATATATAATAGGTGGGCTGGTGGCACTGATTGCCGGCGGTAATTTCTTCGTAGATGGCGCCAGCGGCATTGCACGCAATCTGGGAGTAAGTGAATCCGTCATCGGACTGACTCTGGTAGCAGGTGGCACATCTCTGCCCGAACTTGCAACCTCCATTGTCGCCGCCTTAAAGAAGAATCCGGAAATTGCTATCGGAAACGTGATTGGCAGTAACCTGTTCAACATCTTCTTCGTACTGGGATGCAGCGCTTCCATCACACCGTTGCACCTGACGGGCATCACGAATATGGATCTATTGGTACTGGTAGGCTCCAGCATACTGCTATGGATATTCGGATTGTTCTTCGCCAAACGCACCATTACCCGCATAGAGGGCAGCATACTGATACTTTGTTATATAGCATACACCACCGTACTCATTTACAACGTTTAATGGAAGGCATCAATATATCATACTTCATGAACGGAGCTGCATTCATGTTTTTCGGATATGTCAGTTTCCGTTTGCTTACACATAGGCCACGCTCACGCATTCAGAGAATACTGGGGCTAACTCTTGCTTTCTGGGCATTACTGGAACTCAAAGATATATTACTCTATTTCCCTTCACTGAAAACCGAACGATTGGTCAACTCCCTGCTATTCATTGACGGATGGGCAGTTGCCGCCTGTTCCTTCTATCTACTGGAATTAACAGCGCCCGGATGGCTCAACTGGAAGAAAGTATTTTCACTTCTCAGTCCCTATCTTGCATTTACAATTGCCTATTTGTGCACCTTTTATGCCCCTATATTTCCTTTTTATTTCGGATTTATACTGATCTATAGTGCAATTATTGTACTTATAGTAACTTTTGCCGCTCGCCGATATCAACGCTATATACGCAATAATTACTCTTATTCGGAACATATCGATGTGGCATGGTTGAAGAAAGCCACATTTATTCTCGCCATCTGCTTGGTGACATGGGTATATACCAGCATAAATATTACAGGTTGGGGAGATACTATTTATTACATATCCTCAGTTCTCTTATGGTCTGTCATTGTCCACTATTCAGCTTATCAGATCAGCATCTCCATGCCAAACAACCTGAAAGGCAACCTGCTGTCTAAAAAAAACATAGAAGAGAAAGAAGAGGTTGAAGAAGAACAAGAAAACGGTTCTTATTACGCCTTTCAGGAAATACTGCACAAAGTAATGGAAGAGCAACAACTCTACCTTAACCCCAAGCTTACTATCAGTGACGTAGCCAATGCCATCGGAACAAACCGCACCTACTTATCCTCCTATTTCAACAATAAGCTGAATATCACTTTCTACGACTATATAAACAATCTCCGTATTGAGAAAACCGGCAAGCAATTACTGGCTACCTATCCTTACACCATGAATATAGACGAAATAGCCGAACGTTCCGGATTTAACTCCACTTCCACGTTCCGACGTGCTTTCTTCAAAAATACGGGTATGACACCTTTACAGTATCGGAAAAGCATACAGAAATAGATTAGTTTTTATCTCTGCCACGTGGTATTTTAAAGATTATCATGTATCTTTGCCACTTCATTAGACATAAAATTATGGCAATAACAATCAAAAAAGTTTCCACAATGAAAGAATTGAAACGGTTCATCCGCTTCAATTACCGGCTATACAAAGGCAACCCCTACTCCGTTCCCGATCTCTACGACGACATGCTCAACACTTTCAATAAAAAGAAGAATGCGGCGTTTGAATTCTGTGAAGCAGAGTATTTCCTGGCTTACCAAGACAATAAAATAGTGGGCCGCGTAGCTGCCATAATCAACCACAAGGCTAATAAAACCTGGGATAAAAAGAATGTCCGTTTCGGCTGGATTGATTTCATTGATAACCCGGAAGTATCCGATGCCTTGATCCACACGGTAGAAGAATGGGGAAAAGAACGTGGAATGACTCACATACAAGGCCCGTTGGGCTTCACAGACTTCGATGCGGAAGGCATGCTGATCGAAGGCTTCGATCAACTCAGCACCATGGCAACCATTTACAACTATCCTTACTATCCGCAACACATGGAGCGTATGGGATTTGAGAAGGAAGCTGACTGGGTGGAATATCAGATCTACATTCCGGATGCCATACCGGACAAGCACAAACGCATCTCCGATCTTATCCAGCGTAAATATAATCTCAAGATTAAAAAATATACATCTGCAAAGAAGATTGCCCGCGACTATGGACAGGCCATCTTTGAGTTGATGAACGAAGCTTATAAGCCCCTGTTCGGTTATTCCGCTCTGTCCCAACGGCAGATTGACCAGTACGTGAAAATGTATCTCCCCATCGTAGACCTCCGCATGGTGACGCTTATCACAGATGCCGACGACCAGCTTATTTGCGTAGGCATATCCATGCCATCCCTGTCCGAAGCCCTACAGAAAGCTCATGGACGGTTATTACCCTTCGGATGGTACTATCTGCTGAAAGCACTGTTCATGAAACGGCGTGCCAAAATGTTGGATTTATTGCTTGTTGCCGTGAAGCCGGAGTACCAGAACAAAGGTGTTAACGCATTGTTATTTTCCGATTTAATTCCGGTTTATCAGAAATTAGGTTTTATATTTGCAGAAAGCAACCCTGAACTTGAAATGAATGGCAAAGTACAAGCCCAATGGGAATACTTTGAAACCAAACAACATAAACGGCGCAGGGCGTTTATTAAAGAAATTAAATAAAAAGGGGACAAGGAGACAAGTTAACAAGGAAACAAGGGGTTGCACTATATTTGCACTATTATAAAGCAGACTCTTTCCCTCGTCAACTTGTCAACTGCAGACCTCGTCAACTAAATAAGAGTTTATGGAAGAAATCAACGGACTGATGCCCGAAGGCAATGTAGAATATACGGAAGACAACATTCGTCATTTGGACGACATGGAGCACATCCGTGTCCGTTCGGGTATGTATATCGGTCGTTTGGGCGACGGTACGCAGAACGACGACGGTATCTATGTATTGCTAAAAGAGGTAATGGACAACAGCATCGATGAGTTCAAAATGGGTGCTGGTAGACGGATCGAGATTAACATTGAGGATAATCTCCGTGTCAGTGTGCGCGACTATGGTCGTGGTATTCCGCAAGGAAAGCTGATTGAAGCGGTGAGTAAACTCAATACCGGCGGTAAGTACGACAGTAAGGCTTTCAAGAAAAGTGTCGGACTGAACGGCGTAGGTATCAAAGCTGTGAATGCACTTAGCAGCCGCTTTGAAGTACGCAGTTATCGCGAAGGTAAAGTCCGTATCGCCATCTTTGAAAAGGGTAATCTCCAGAGTGATGTAACGGAAAGCTGTAACGAGGAAAGCGGAACTTATATCTTCTTTGAACCGGACAGCACGTTATTCCTGAACTATTCCTTCCAGGCTAATTTCGTGGAAACGCTGTTGCGTAACTACACGTACCTGAATACAGGACTTTCCATTATATACAACGGCCAGCGCATTATTTCACGCCATGGACTGGAAGATTTGCTGAACGACAATATGACCGCACAGGGCCTTTACAATATTATCCATCTGAAAGGAGAAGATATTGAAATAGCCTTTACGCATACGAATCAATACGGCGAGGAATACTATTCCTTTGTCAACGGCCAGCATACCACACAGGGTGGAACACACCAAAGTGCGCTTAAAGAACATATTGCCCGCACCATCAAGGAGTTCTACAACAAAAACCAGGAATATGCCGACATCCGCAACGGTATTGTTGCCGCCATTGCCATCAATGTGGAAGAACCCCAATTTGAAGGACAGACCAAGACCAAACTCGGTTCCCCCTCCATGTCTCCCGGCGGTGTAAGCGTGAATAAGTATGTAGGCGACTTCATCAAAACAGAGGTGGATAACTATCTCCACAAGAATCCGTTGGTTGCGGAAGTCATGCTGCAAAAGATACAAGACTCCGAAAAGGAACGTAAAGCCATTGCCGGTGTTACCAAACTGGCACGTGAGCGCGCAAAGAAAGCCAACCTGCACAACCGCAAGTTGCGCGATTGCCGTTACCACCTCAATGACGGCAAAGGAAAGGAACAAGAATCCGAGTCCTGCATCTTTATCACTGAGGGTGATTCTGCCAGCGGCTCCATCACAAAGAGCCGTGACGTAAATACGCAGGCTGTATTCAGTCTTCGTGGTAAACCGTTGAACTCATTCGGGCTGACAAAGAAAGTGGTATACGAAAACGAAGAATTCAATCTGCTACAAGCTGCCCTGAATATAGAAGACGGCATTGAAGGATTGCGTTACAACAAGGTGATTGCCGCTACCGATGCTGATGTGGACGGTATGCACATCCGGTTGTTGCTCATCACATTCTTCCTGCAATTCTTCCCCGATCTGATAAAGAAAGGGCACGTCTATATCCTGCAAACTCCGTTGTTCCGCGTGCGCAACAAGAAAAAGACAATTTACTGCTACACGGAAGAGGAACGGCAAAAAGCCATTGCCGAACTGAGTCCCAATCCTGAGATTACGCGTTTTAAAGGTCTGGGAGAGATCTCCCCTGATGAATTCCGGCATTTCATCGGCAAAGATATGCGTCTGGAACAAGTTACTTTACGCAAAACGGACCTCGTAAAAGAATTATTGGAATTCTACATGGGTAAAAATACCATGGAACGGCAAAACTTTATTATTAACAATCTGGTTATAGAAGAAGATCTGGCATCATGAGAAGAGCAATCTTTCCGGGAACATTCGATCCTTTCACTATCGGACATTCATCGGTAGTGACCCGCGCACTGACTTTTATGGATGAAGTCATTATTGGAATTGGTATCAACGAGAATAAAAACACCTACTTCCCTATTGAGAAGCGCGTGGAGATAATACAGAAATTCTACCGGAACGAGCCACGAATCAAGGTCTACTCCTATGATTGCCTGACGATTGATTTTGCCCGGCAGGTAGACGCGCAGTTTATTGTTCGCGGTATCCGTACCGTGAAAGATTTCGAGTATGAAGAGACCATTGCCGATATCAACCGCAAACTGGCAGGTATTGAAACCATCTTGCTCTTTACCGAACCCGAACTGACATGTATCAGTTCGACTACTGTCCGCGAACTTCTACAGTTCGGCAAAGATATCAGCCAGTTTATCCCCGAAGGAATGGATATTTAATGATTAGTGAATTAGTGAAAAGTGATAAGCAAAAAAGAATGATGAAGAAACTTCTTATCTTTATAATATGTATATGCGGTGCCATGGCTTCCATGCAGGCGCAGAATATGGGCAACTTGGCTGCCCGCAAGTTACAAATGGCAGAATTTGCCATCGCCAATCTGTATGTAGACTCGGTAGACGAAAATAAACTGGTGGAAGAAGCTATTATCCGTATGCTCGCCCAGCTCGATCCGCACTCCACGTACAATGACGCTGAGGAAGTGAAGAAAATGAACGAGCCGTTGCAAGGTAACTTTGAAGGTATCGGTGTGCAGTTCCAGATGATAGAAGATACATTACTTATTATACAGCCCGTCAGCAACGGACCATCTGAAAAGGTTGGTATTCTGGCAGGTGACCGTATCGTGGCAGTGAACGACAGCGCTATTGCCGGCGTAAAAATGTCCACAGAAGATATAATGACACGCCTGCGCGGCCCGAAAGACTCAGAAGTAAAACTAACCATTGTCCGTCGCGGAGTGAACGATCCCTTATACTTCACTGTAAAACGGGATAAAATACCCATTCTAAGTTTGGACGCTTCGTATATGATACAGCCCAAGACCGGTTATATTCGTATCAACCGCTTTGGTGCCACTACCGCCGAAGAATTTACCGCCGCCCTCAAAGAACTACAGAAGCAAGGAATGAAAGACCTGATACTTGACCTGCAAGGCAACGGTGGCGGCTATTTGAATGCAGCAATTGATCTTGCCAACGAGTTCCTGCAACAAAAAGAGCTGATTGTATATACCGAAGGAAGAACCTCTCAGCGTAGTAATTTCTATGCCAAAGGCACAGGCAACTTCAAAAACGGACGCCTCATTGTGTTGGTAGACGAATACTCCGCTTCAGCAAGTGAAATCGTAACCGGTGCCATACAGGACTGGGACAGAGGCGTAGTTGTAGGTCGCCGTACTTTTGGTAAAGGCCTGGTACAACGTCCCATCGAATTGCCCGATGGCTCTATGATCCGCTTGACTATCGCCCGTTATTACACCCCATCCGGACGTTGCATCCAGAAACCGTACGACCATACAGCCAATCTGGACGGCAGAGGCCTTAGTAAAGATGACGGCCAGGAGAAATACAATATGGAACTGGTAGATCGCTTCAACCGTGGAGAAATGATGCATGCCGACAGTATCCATTTTCCTGATTCATTGAAGAACTCCACTAAGAAGTTGAAACGTACCGTATATGGTGGCGGTGGTATCATGCCCGACTATTTCGTACCTATCGATACAACCCAATATACCGATTATCACCGTAATCTGGTTGCCAAAGGCGTTGTCATCAAAGCAACAACCAAGTATATCGAGAAAAACCGGAAAGAACTCCAAGAGAAATATAAGAAGTTCGATACCTTCAACAATAAATTTGAGATAGACGAACAGATGCTTGCGGACATACGCGCTGCCGCCGATAAAGAAAAGATTGAGTTCAACGAGGAGCAGTACAACAAATCATTGCCTCTGATAAAGACGCAGTTGAAAGCCTTGATAGCCCGTGACCTGTGGGATATGAACGAATACTTTCAGGTGATAAACACCACGAACAACAGCGTGCAACAAGCCCTTGAGTTATTGAACGAAAAGATTTACGAGAAGAAACTACCACTTTAATAAACCATTTGCAGCGTCTATATGTCCAACATCTTGGATATATAGATGCAACGCATTGGATATATAGATGCAACACGTCCGATATATAGATGCAATACGCAGAATATATAGATCCGATACAGTGCAATTCTTAATTGCCGAACAACCACTTATTCAGCCAACGGTTCACATAGATATTTACTACAGCACATCCGGCTCCGATAACTGCACCCGCCAGCACATCGGATGGATAGTGCACGCCCTCATTCATACGAGATACCCCGACAGAACATGCCCATAAGGCAGATGGAGCGATTACATACCATTTCGGATACTTCACACAAAGTGAAGTTGCCAATGCAAAAGCAGTTGCCGTATGTCCGGAAGGAAAAGAAGGACTGGTTTCATGACTATAAGCATGAACCCGGTCGGGATAGCGGTCGAACGGACGTTCACGATCTATAAGATACTTCATGCCATAAGTCACAACAAAAGCACCGGCAACACTGGTACCTACATACACAGCATCCTTCAATAATTCGCGGTCTTTTTTCACCCAGGCAGCCAACGCCATCGCCACGGGAACCCCCACGGCAATATAAGGTTCAGTACGAGAAATTATTTTATTATAATTACGAATGAACTTACCATCCCAACTATTTATTTTATGCAAAGTATTAATGTCCCAGTTCTGGGCAGAAATATTGAATACAAGTAATGATGCAAAAAATACAAAAAAAATAGTCCGTTTCATGTAGTCTTTCTTATAGTTTGCTGCAAAGATAGGCGATTTTGTTAGAGTATTCACAAAAAAATTCTATCTTTGTTGCCATAATTTTAGTAATTCGTCTTATATTTCATGACAAAAGACACTCTTTGCACACGGCAAGTAGATTGTACTCTATGCCCAAAAATCTCAGACGGGACATTGGTATACCGCCAATATCCCCAAGGGCAGCATTTCTCAGCGGAGAAGTGTACCCAGAACTGCATGATCTTTATGTTAAAGGGAGAATTGTTGATAAATAGTAACGAATACCCGGGCACTACGCTCCAGAGCAGACAATGTGTACTGCAAGCCATCGGTTCAAAAATGGAGTTGTTAGCACTGACCGAGGTGGAATATATCGCCTATTGGTTTACGGAACTTCCACTTATATGTGAAGACCGTTACAAGGAAATCCTCGAACGTTCTGAGGCTCCGCTGACCTACACGCCGCTGATAGCCAATACCAAACTGGAGCGGTTGCTGCATGATATCGCCGACTATTTTAAAGAACAGCCTTCCGCATGCGGGAAATATCTCGACATCAAGCGTCAGGAACTGGTTTACATACTAACCTGCTATTATCCCCTGCGCCAGATAAGTACGTTCTTCTATCCTATCAGTACTTATACGGAAAGTTTCCATTATTTCATTATGCAGAACTACGACAAGGTGAAGAATGTGGAAGAATTCGCCCATTTAGGTGGATATACAACCACTACATTCCGTCGTTTGTTTAAAAATATGTATAATGTTCCGGTGTACGAATGGATACTGGACAAGAAGCGTGAAGGTATTCTGAACGATCTGCAATTCACCAAGCAACGTATCTCCGTGATCAGTTCACGTTATGGTTTCGACTCCCTGTCGCACTTCGCTCATTTCTGCAAGGACTCCTTTGGAGACACCCCTCGCTCCTTGCGAAAACGTGCTGCCAGCGGAGAGAAAATCACCATTATAAAAGAAAAAAATGACGACTCAGCCAGGGAACAGGGTGACGAGTAAGAGTAATCTTCCCTTGTCAACCTGTTCCCTGACTCACTTGTCAATTTCTATCTATTCCCTGAATTACGGAATTATTTCTTTAATTCCTTGTTTAATCAATGTATTTCTTCTATTTTTGCGGGAAATTAGTGTAAGACCCTAAGTAAAAGCAAATTTTCTAACTATTAAATAATTTAAATTCAATCATTTATGTGGTTAAGTAATTCATCTGTAGGAAGGAAAGTGGTGATGAGCGTTACCGGTATCGCCCTTGTCCTGTTTCTGACGTTTCACATGGCGATGAACCTGGTTGCATTAATCTCGGCAGAGGGATACAACATGGTTTGTGAGTTCCTGGGGGCAAACTGGTATGCCTTGGTGGCTACGGTAGGTTTGGCCGCCCTTTTCATTATTCACATCATCTACGCTTTCTGGCTGACAATGCAGAACCGCAAAGCACGCGGTACTGAACGTTATGCCGTAGTTGATAAACCCAAAACTGTAGAATGGGCTTCTCAGAACATGCTCGTATTGGGTCTTATCGTAATCGTAGGTCTGGGTCTGCACCTGGTAAACTTCTGGGCAAAAATGCAGCTTCCTGAGTTGATGCACAACATGGGTATGCATGCTGACACGCTTACACTGGCTTATGCCGCTAACGGTGTTTATCACATTCAGAACACATTCAGCAATCCGGTATACGTAGTGCTTTATCTCATTTGGCTCGGCGCACTGTGGTTCCACCTGACTCACGGTTTCTGGAGTTCTATGCAATCCCTGGGTTGGAACAACAAGGTATGGATTAACCGTTGGAAATGCATCTCCAACATTTACTCTACTATCGTCGTTGTATGTTTCGCCTTGGTAGTTGTCGTATTCTTCGCAAAATCATTGTGCGGCGCTTGCTAAATTGTAAATTGTAAATAACTAAATTGTAAATTACATTATGACTAAGATAGATTCAAAAATTCCGGAAGGACCGGTGGCTGAGAAATGGACCAACTATAAAGCTCACCAGAAATTAGTTAACCCTGCTAACAAGCGTCGCTTGGATATCATCGTAGTAGGTACGGGCTTGGCAGGGGCTTCTGCTGCCGCTTCACTCGGTGAAATGGGTTTCAGAGTATTCAACTTCTGTATTCAAGACTCTCCGCGCCGTGCACACTCCATCGCAGCACAGGGCGGTATCAACGCTGCAAAGAATTACCAAAACGACGGTGACTCTGTTTACCGTTTGTTCTACGATACAGTAAAGGGCGGTGACTACCGTGCCCGCGAAGCTAACGTTTACCGTTTGGCTGAGGTTTCCAACAGCATTATCGACCAATGTGTGGCACAAGGTGTTCCCTTCGCCCGCGAATACGGCGGTTTGCTGGATAACCGTTCTTTCGGTGGTGCTCAGGTATCACGTACGTTCTATGCCCGCGGCCAAACCGGACAGCAGTTGTTGCTGGGTGCTTACTCTGCACTGAGCCGCCAGGTAAACGTAGGTACCGTAAAATTATACACTCGTTACGAAATGCAGGACGTTGTCCTCGTTGACGGACGTGCCCGCGGTATCATCGCTAAAAACCTCGTAACCGGTAAACTGGAACGTTTTGCTGCACACGCAGTAGTAATCGCTACCGGTGGCTACGGAAACGCATACTTCCTGTCTACCAATGCAATGACTTGTAACTGTACAGCCGCCGTTTCTTGCTATCGCAAGGGTGCCTGGATGGCCAATCCGGCTATGGTACAGATTCACCCCACTTGTATTCCCGTTCACGGTGACAAGCAGTCTAAGCTGACTTTGATGTCAGAGTCTCTGCGTAATGACGGCCGCATCTGGGTTCCGAAGAAGAAAGAAGACGCAGTGAAGCTCCAGAAGGGTGAAATCAAGGGAAGTGATATTCCTGAAGAAGACCGCGACTACTACTTGGAACGCCGCTATCCGGCATTCGGTAACCTGGTTCCGCGTGACGTTGCCAGCCGTGCAGCTAAAGAACGTTGCGATGCAGGTTTCGGTGTGAACAATACAGGCCTGGCAGTATTCCTCGACTTCTCTGAGGCTATCAGCCGCTTAGGTATCGATATCGTTCTTCAACGCTATGGTAACCTCTTCGATATGTACGAGGAAATCACTGACGTTAATCCAGGTGAACTGGCAAAAGAAATTGCCGGTGTGAAATATTATAATCCGATGATGATCTATCCGGCTATCCACTATACAATGGGCGGTATCTGGGTTGACTACGAACTGATGACTTCTATCAAGGGTCTGTTCGCTATCGGTGAATGTAACTTCTCTGACCACGGTGCAAACCGCCTCGGTGCTTCCGCATTGATGCAGGGTCTGGCTGACGGTTACTTTGTATTGCCTTACACTATTCAGAACTATCTGGCCGACCAGATTACAGTTCCCCGCTTCTCTACCGACCTGCCTGAATTTGCAGTAGCCGAGAAAGCTATCCAGGACAAGATTGACTGGATGATGAATATCAAGGGTAAGAAGTCAGTAGATTCCATCCACAAGGAACTGGGTCACGTAATGT
>OATX01000816.1_pt1 | contig 16982 bp, 21 predicted proteins | sample 1516741 | NCBI WGS metagenome assembly OATX01 (sample SAMEA2579984, study PRJEB22360) | human gut metagenome | biome: human gut; feature: human-associated habitat; material: faeces | place: Denmark | collected 2008/2010
GATCCTCGTTATGTTACCGCCACTATACATAGATATCGTGCTATGTTTCCGGAACAACCTATTCAGTTTATCAGACAAGGAAAACTTCAGTCTATTGAAGAAACTCAATCCATATTGTCATGAAGAAAGAATTAACGCCTACTTCTGATGTTGATAAAATCACATTGTTAGGGGATGAATACGTATCTCAAGTGCGCACATTTGGCGCACTTGGGTATTCTCCCGAACGTATTTGCAATTTGCTTGGATTACGTGGAAAAGAAAAAATAGCTCTCGGCATTCGCATTGCAATACCGGGAGATGCCTACTACGATGCGTATCGCAATGGTAATGCTCTGGGTGAATATAATATTGACGCAGAACTTGCCAAAAAAGCCGAAACTGGAGATGTGTCAGCTATTGAAATACTGGAAGCCCGAAAGCAAGAACGGATTGTAAAGGACTTAAGAAATAAACTTTTTGGAATATGACACAACTTGACGCTCTTGATAAGATACATCCTGACCTGATATCAGCTTTTCTAACTACCGGGAAATGTGATGGTATTCCAGCGGAAGTACAGATCTTTCTAAAACAGCTCCAATGGGCCGCTGAGATTTACGAATATGAACGAAACATAACTCGTGCAGCTAAACAGCTACGCCAGCGCATTAATGCCCAACAACACATCAATATAGATGAACGGACTTGCAAGGCTCGTATTTATGCAGCTATCAATTATTTTAACATAGACAATAATGTATCCATCAAAGTATGGGAGTCTAACTATGCTGATAAGTATGAAGACCTTGCTAAATTATGTGCAGCTGCCGGAGACTACAAGAACCAGGGTAAGTGTTATGCTGCCGCTTTAGAATGTCGCCGTCGGGCTTCCGAAATTGCCGAAGCTGACCGTAACCTTGGTATTGTCTTTCTTATTTCTCCGGAACTCACCCCAGAAGACCTGGGATACAGCAAAGCCTCACTCAAGGAAATCGCCACCAAACATAACAAAGGATTCTATCTTAATCTTATAGATAGTCTTCCTATTGAAAAAGTAGAAAAGAAACGGCTTCTACGTGATGCGGACATTCAAGAAGCAGAATATGAAGAACTAAACGAAGAATAAACCAATCCGATATGGAAACAGAATATAGTAACAGTTTTGAGCGTTACTACATGAACCAGATGCAGATACTGGTTAATGTCATCGACTCAAACAATATCTTTGCTGAAGTAGCGCGTGCCGGTGGAAAAACAGAAGGTATTACCGGACCGCGCATTATTCGTGTGGCCAATGACATGCCGGGAGAACTTTCCTTCCTGGTACATAAAACCTACGTAGCCTTAATGACAAACGTATGGCCAAACCTGCAAGCTTATTTTTCCAAGGAAGTAACCGTAGGTGGGAAAGTTCGCCCAATGCTCGAATACGGTATTGATTATGTAGTGGGGGAAGCAAAGCTTCCTTCGCATTTTCGTCGTCCTCGTTATCCGATTTCATACCCCAAACATTCTGTTGTCTTTCGCGATGGACACCATATCCAATTGGTCAGTTCTGACCAACCCGAATCTGTAGCCGGCCGTTCTGCCGTTCACGCCATTATTGAGGAGATGAAACACAATAAAGGGGAAAAATTAAAGACACGTTTGTTCCCTTCTCTCCGAGGAGCAAATGCCGAAATTCGCCGCTCCCCATATTATCAGGGTATTACTGGTGTATCTGATACGGCGCGTGTTGATTTGGGAGAAGATGATTGGTTTGAGGAATATGAGCGTCACATGGATCGTAAACTATTGGAAGAAATATCTACTGTCGCACTTCATCTAAATGCGTCTATTTATCAGAAATACAAGCTATTAAGCTCTCAAAAAGAGATAACTAATCCTGTTATCTTGGAACGTATCCGCCTTGAGATAATCAAGCTAAACCGTATTATTGCCCTTTGGCAACCCCGTTTGGCCGATATGCGACGAAATGCCACCCTCTACGTTCGTGCAAGCTCTTTCTGTAACAAAGATATTCTCGGTCCTAAATTCTTCAAAACGCAGCTCGAAACACTTGATATGGACGAATTTCTGACCTCTATATGCGCCATCCGCCACAAAGAGGTCATCAATAAATTCTTCGCTAACTACAATAAGGAAAAACATCAGTATGCTGATAGTTACATCTATGAGTCTATATTACGGTTGGACTTGCGGGAACATTTCATCCTTACTGCCCGCTATTTATTGCATTACGAGAAACGCGATGAATTGCTGGTGGGGTATGACCCCGGTCACTTCTCCAGTTTGGTTGTAGGGCAGGAAAAAGAATATGGCCGCCGACTTCGCATCATCAAAGAGTTTTATTGCTGTTATCCGGACGAGCAGCCGGAGCTTGCCCGCCAATTCAATGAGTTCTTCGGTGGAGATGCTTTGAATAAACGCATCATCCTATATCCGGACCGTGCCGGTAACAAACGTCGTGAGGAACTGGAACAAATAACTACTGACAGTCGTGCGTTGAAGCGAGAGCTGGAAAGCTATGGTTTTGAGGTGGAATTGATGAACGAGGGACAGTCTACAATCTATTATTGGCAACAATTCAAATTGCTTCTTCTTATATTCGGCGGGCGAAGCAATGTTCTACCCGAAGTTTTGATTGATGAGAATGAATGTAAAAACCTTTGCAGTGCTATCATGCTTTCACCACTGAAAAAAACAGAAGGCCGCATAGAACTCGACAAAGTATCAGAAAAGAAAATACCATTAAAGCAACAAGCCGGGCTTACAACCCAACTACCCAGTGCGCTCATTTACCTGCTTTTTGGAAGATATGGCAATAAAGTTCAAGGTGAATTATCCTCAATGCCGGATAATTTACCGGACAATATATCCATATAATAACTTATTTTTTGAGAAAAACATATCGATAGAAGTACAATAATAGTATTAATTGACATTGAAATAATATTTAAATCATTAGTAAACAATGATTTAATGTTTTAAAAATGAAATTCTTATTTCACCATACCGACGAAACCTGCACGCACCGCTGAGAATTGGGTATGCAAGGCAATCTTCAGCTATTGTAGGAAATATGACAGTAGGACTTTCGCGTCCTTTTCCTGCAGGTAAAAACAACATAATTTCGGGCATGGAAATAAAATTGAGTGGTATTCAAGCTATGCAATGGGCAAAAGAACTGTCAAAGCTGCCAGATGGTTTCTTTACCATTGCTTTCTTCCCATGCTCAAGGCAGAGAGGGGTGGCCATACCGGAATTAACCATAAAAGAAAAATGCAAATGGCGGATACAATTACCAGAAGAGCGTTTCAGCATTGACAGCGACAACCTCTTTCTATTTACCGATAATAATGGCGAGCCTAAGATGTGCTATCGCATTCTTATCCGCTATATGGGTTTTCCGCAAGATGGATTTAAATTACATAAAATAGACTGGTTATGAGTAAGAATGACCTTAAAATGATAGGCAACTACGGTTACTATTTGGATGAAGACAACGTAATCTCTTTCCAAATTGGAAGCTCTCTGCGTTCTTCTCTGCTTGAACCGGACCCGGCTTTCCCTTTGTATGTGGATGCCGGTATTTCGGAACCTCAGTGGCAAAGCATCCAAGGCTTCCAAGTGTGCAGCCGCGGATACAATAATATGAAGTGCGAAGAAATAGCTTCGGATATAAAGAAAAACCGTTTGCTTCCACGATTGATAAGTAAGCAAATCAAGATGCTGTATGGGCATGGACCGGCTGTATATATACCTAAAATAATCAATGGTAAATTAACGAAAGAGTGGGTAGATTGCCCCGAAATAACCAATTGGCTCAACAGTTGGAAACAGCGTGGAATAGAATGCGATTATAAAGAGTTTGCCAAAGCGATTATCAAGAACTATTATTATTTCTATGACTTCTTCGTAAAAATCCGCTTTACAGTAGGAAAGGGTAGAGGCGCTGCCCCCATAGCCGGGCTTGAAGCCATGGAGAACAAACATTGCCGTTTAGCCACTACAAAGAAAGATGTGGCTACCGATGTCGTTTATTATAAGGATTTCAGGCATATAGCAGTAGGGCGCTGGGGCTACGGCATATCCACATTCCGGATATATCCCAAGTTTAATCCGGCAGAAATAGCCAATTATAAGTATGCGGCAATTTCCCACCACCGGGAAAAGTCCGTTGATGATTTTTACGGAGTGAATGAAACACATCAAGGAACACGCGCCTATATCAAGGGCTCTAATGAAACGGCAGACTACATTAATTCATTTTTGCGTAACTCCCTTGCCGCTAAGATTCATATCGTAATTCCCAATGCTTGGATTGAATCTAAACGTACACAAATCAGTAAACTTTGTGACGAAAATAAGAAGTTGCAAAAGAATGGAGAGAAACTGATGCGGTATAACGGAATAGAGATTGGTACGGAATTCAGGGAATCGACGCTGATTCAGTTTCTTCAGACAGAGCTCCGGAAAATATCAAGCTATCTTTCCGGCGCCGATAATCAGGGAAAGGCTTATGCCACTATCAGCTTTAAAAACAGCCAGGGCGAGGAGGAGCGTTGGAAGATTGAAACCGTGGACTTGAAGTACAAAGAATACATTGATGCGCTGATAGCTTACGACAAGCGTGCCGATGAAGTACTGCTTTCCAGCGTGGGGCTGGATTCGTCCATATCAAGCGTAAGCAAGGATGGGGTTATTTCCAAATCGGGTGCAGATGCGTACTACAATTATTTGATTTACATCATGTCCCTTTCTTCTGAAGACGAAATTTGCTCCGAACCGTTCAATCTGGCGATATCAGTAAATTTCCCGGAACTGTATGCCCAAGGATATCGCATCGGTTACTATCGGGAAGTACCGGCACGCCAAGAAGAAGTTTCACCCAAGGACAGACTTAATACCCAACAATCATGATTATATTAGAAGAACTATTTTCTACAGTAGCGGAGTTTCGTAAATATTCTCCATACCTCGAAAGCAACGTCAGCTTCCAGGACTTGAATTCGTCTGCTCTTTCCGCCAAGAAACAAATTTCAATTATACTATCCAAAGATGTGTACGAGGAAGTTGCGGGCAAGACTGGGGAGCAAAAAGAGGCGTTATGCTCGGCCATGGCGAACCTGACACTTGCCAAACAAATGATATTCGATGTCATAAGTCGTCGGAAAAACGAAATCGATGTGTATAAGCATGAGCAGGAGGCCATGCGACGGGCATATACGGATAACTACTTCAATGCAATGGATACGCTTATACAGTTGTTGTCCGAAGAAGAAGCATCCGGCAAATGGAAAGCAACCCGGTACTGCAAGATGCTTTCGGCTTTAAGAATAAAGACTGCCGACGAATTTGATTCTTTATACCCTATCGATATGTCGTATCTGTTCTTCTTCAGGACAATTCCTTTGCAAAAGGAAGCTCTGGATGACGGCTTGAACTCTTATTTTGAACGTGCCGATAAGAGCGAAGAGGTCATCGCCATGCTCCAACGTTGCCTGGCAAAACAAACGGTTGCGATTGCTTTACGCAGATTCGACATCTTAGAATTTCCACCTATAATAAGAAACTTGTTTGAAGACTCCAAACCCATGCGATATGGTACCCAAGAACAGCAGCGCATGCTTGACTTGGCGGCATCCTTAGCCGATGAGGTGAAGAACTCTTTAACTGATATCGACCTCATTCTTACCTCTGGTTCCGGTGGGTCCGTTGATACTGAAACTTCATTCAATCGTCCTGACGACAAAATATATTTGATGGCATGATGGAAGATACAGTTAAGTTTTTAGTTCATGGTGAAGAATTCAGCATTTCCAACTCATGGGAGAAGCTGGACCCTTATTTATATGCCTCACTTATTAAGGACATACAAGACATGGCAACTGACCAATTATCCGTGGCAATGGTGCGCGTTCGTCATGTCTGCCGGACAATGGGATGGGACATTAGGAAGATAAAAAACGATGAAGCGTTCCAAAATCTTGCGTGGCTTGCTGAACAAATCACTTTCCCTTTCCTTATTGAATATCCTGACAATGACAGCGCACTCCAAGAATTGGATAACGAGACTCGAAAATTGTGCAAACGTATTCCACCCCACCGGCTACCGGGCATCACTATATCTAAGTATCTTAAAAAATTGAACTATCGTTATACTGTAGATTCGTGCTTTTGCAAACAGTTAGTACCCTTCATCGAAATAGATGATGAATTCTACAGCAGCTACAAAATTGATACGAAGTACGGATACCTGACTTGTTCACTGACTGCACTACAATTTATTGAAGCCAAAGCGTTAATAGGTACAAAAGATAAGTTACCCTTACTTGCCGCCATTCTGTATTATCCTGAGAAATACTCTTCGGAAGGGGCACATGAACTGGCAGGACGGTTCACTCATGTGCCAGACAATACTTTAGTGGCAATAGCCTTTAATTTCCAAGCTTTTGTAAATTATCTGTTTACAAAGACACAGTTCAAACTACTTACAGAAGCCAAAGAAACAAGAAAATCTACTATTTCTACTGGTGCTTTAGAATCACTGTATAACTTAAGTGCAGACGGACTTGGAGACATCGATAAAGTTGAACAGATGAACGTTATTCAGTATCTTACTATTCTTCGGAAGAAACTCATAGATACTGTTCGTAGTCTGCATGCGGCTAAAATGGAAGCTGTTGATATTGAGAAAGAAACAGGATTACCCATTCATATAATAAAGCAAATATTATGATACTACGATTATTCGAATATTTTGCCCGATATCCCAAGAAAGAAGGAGTGTTATCCATGTTTATCAATGGGGAAAGCCCATATACAGAGTATGCAGAGCTGCTGGGGTATGTGAAAAAAATGCCGGCTCCTTTACTTCCTGATATTGAAAACTTTGTTTTCGGGCAGTCTTATGACGATGTAAAGAAACGGGTAGAGTGCATAACGGGTAGTTATTTATTCGTGGATTTCGGAGAGTTTTCTTCTACTCGCGACTTGCGTAACTCCATATCTGATGTACAGAAGTTGGCTGTTACTGTTGCTCTGAAGGTTCCGGATAATGCTGATATTATGGAGGTATGTATAGCTTCGAACAAAACGTTATCCTTGCTTGCAGCTTGTCGGAAAATAATTATAGAAGATTCCGAGAATAATCGGTTGCCATGGGGTGGGAAGGTCGCTCATCAACATGATATCATCCCCTTTGTTGCTCCGGAGTTTAAATCAATAGGATGGACACTCATGCTGACCTCAGACACACCGGACGTATTCGATGTAAAATCGTCCTTTATACAATAAAATTTCTCCGGTATTTTAGCTAAAAAGAAAAGTTATGAGAATAACCAGAACAAAACTTACAATTCAACTTGCGGTGGCTGTATTCCTTTCAGTTGCTGGCATGGTACTTATATTTTGCGGTTTTTGGGTGGAACCGACGGGCGAAATAGATAATTCTGTATTGGTTGCCTATGGTGAAGTCAGCACATTTGCCGGTGCGTTGTTCGGCGTAGATTACCGATACCAGTTACGAATCTTTAAAAAGGAGGAGAAAAAGGATGAGAACCATTGATGCAATTATTATTCATTGTTCGGCCACACGTGCCGGACAAGACTTGCGAGCCAAAGATATTGACCGTATGCACCGTGCACGCGGTTTTAACCAAATTGGCTACAACTTCGTGATTGATTTGGATGGTACGGTAGAGAATGGCCGGCCGTTGTCTATCGACGGGGCACATTGTAGCACCAAAGGCTTCTCTGGTGTGTCGTACAACAAACACAGTATCGGTATCTGCTATATCGGCGGGTTGGATGCCGACGGTAAACCGGCGGATACCCGCACGGAGGCCCAGAAGAATGCTATCCGTAATTTGGTGGCAAAGCTCTGCAAGGAGTACCCAATTATAGAGCTACTCGGTCATCGTGACACCTCGCCTGACTTAGACGGTAGCGGTGAAGTAGAGCCGACAGAATATATCAAGGCATGCCCGTGTTTCGATGTGAGAAGCGAGTTTAGTAATTTCTTACGTAATGTTGTGATACGACCATGATTATAGATACATTAGTAGTAGTAGTTGTTTGCTTTATGGCAGATACTCCGAAAACAAATAGATTTGAGAAAGAATTTTTGCGAGCTGATAGTCTTTTTGAACAAGCATCTAAAGAAGCCCCACAAAAAGCTGCCGAGAAAACAAAAAAAGAACGAGAGAACATACTTCATTTGTTTGATATGCAGACTATTTTAAATCACTTGAACCATAACACAATAAAGCCATGAACTTAAAATGCTATTTCTTTTTCTTTGTGTTGTTTATGTTACCATTCCTGACCGCTGGCTGCCGAAGTTCGCGGTCAGGATCTTTGCATACCGAAATAAACACGCAATATTTGAAGGAGAAACGAAGTGACTCCACCGGACTCAAGGAAAAACTTGTCAGTAAACTGGCAGAACAGGATGCCAAACTTCGTATGAGGGTTATTGAATTCTATCCGTTGGAACCGGATGATACATCCCAATGCGGTTCAGTGAAATCTATTGTAGATTTGGATTTTACCTCTACCTCTAAATCTGATTCTACTGTTGAAGAGAGGCAGCTTACTTGCCGTTTTGATACAGCTTCTGAACAATCAATGAGGGTCGAAAAAGAAGATGGTACTTACGATATAAAGCAAATGCCCTGGTATCAGCCCTTTATACCATACCTTGTTTTTGCTTTCATTATAGCTGTTATATACTATTTTCGTAGGAGATAATAATGCCTTTTTTACATTATTTACACCTTGATAAAGAAATTATTATCAAAAAGTTTGGCTATTGATAATAATTTTGTTATCTTTGTATTGTCAACAAGAGAGCTCTTTGTATGACTGATGAAGAAGCGCTAAAGGCGCGGGTAGAAGAGTTGATAGAGAATCTCAACTACTACCTCCGAAATTATCACCGGCTCATTGGGCTGGGATATAGAAAATCGGTACTGGATGCTGAAATTGAATGTCTCAAATTGGAAATTCAACGTCTTTCCGCTATCCGGTAGAAAGAGGGAGCTGCCCGGCCAGGCGGCTCCCTTATCTTCATTCATTTATATGTATCACCTAAAACTTAGAAGTTATGGGAGTAAAAGAAGAATTTTTCAGACTAAAAGAAGCTTGCATCAAAAGTAAAGGAGCCGATAAAGAAAAGGCAGAGCGCGAAATGCAAGCCTTTTTTGACTCAATACGTCCGGAAGATGAAGCAGAACTTCAAGCTGCTGTTACGGAGGATTTTGCCAGAATACATAAGGATATTGAAGATATAAAGCTTTTGAAGCAAAGAATAGAAGTACGTAAAATATTATCTGAGACATTGCCATTCATTTCTGTATCCGAGTTTGCAAAAACCTATTTTGGCAAATCAGCTTCATGGCTGCATCAACGTATTAATGGCAATGAAGTACATGGTAAATCTGCAACATTTACTTCCGGCGAATTACACCAGTTGGCTGATGCGTTGAATGATGTGGCTGATAAGCTAAAAAAGGCAGCAACAGCCTTTGTTTAGTGAAAGACATGGAAAAGTATTACTGATTTCAATTTGTAAAAAGGTTATAATATAAAAACCAATATTTAGCTTAAATACTAAATTATCTAATTATTATGTGATTGGAGCAATACATTCAATCAAAGATTTTGTTACCTTTGTGTACAATTAGATATAGCAACATGAGAACAGTGACATTTAATATTACAAAGTTAGGAGCAATAAGGGATTCTAAAATAGAACTTAAACCATTGATGCTCTTTTCTGGAGAGTCTGGATTAGGAAGTTATGCTGCTTTTTTAATTCATTATCTGTATGTATTGCTTATCAACAGTCGTATCAAGAATTATTTTATAGAAAATAATGTTGATTTTACGTCTGTATTTAGTACGAAGAAATCTGGAGAAGTTCTGTTTAAACTTTCTGTGAAGGAGCTATTTTCGTGGATAAATAAGGATGCTATTTCATATATTGGATATATGATTGGGCATGAAAATTTTACAGGTGATGTCAAAATCGACTTTGCTTGTGAAAATGAGTACTTCGAATTTATATTTGAGGACGAAATCGTTGGATTAGACAATCATGAAGATGTTTTTTATAAAATCATTTTAAATGATTTTACATATCGTATATTGGCAAATTCTTTTGAACCCAGTTCTACTCCTTTTGCTGATTTGATAAGTGCTGTATTATTAGATGAAATCTTTGGTAATTACACAGCTATTAAACGTACATATCTAATGCCTCCTTCTCGTGGAGCATTAATGGAATTGGCAGAAAGGCCATCTTTCCGTTCAGGTATGTACGATGAGTTTTTTGATTTTAAAGTTGCTCTAAATCGTCCTTTACCCAAACCTGCAACTATTGATCCTATTATTTCTGCATGTTTACAAGAAGTGAATAATGGTAATTTGCAACAAGTTGAGGATCGTATAATGTATTATACCAATAATGGAGATAGTATGCCGTTAACAGCAGCAGCATCTTCCATTAAGGAAATGGCACCTTTTACTTTAATGTTAAATAAATTTTCAGCTAAGGGGATTTCTATACTATTTGAAGAACCAGAGGCTCATTTGCACCCTGATAGGCAAGTTAAAGTCGCTGATTTAATAGCATGTGCTCTAAATCAGGGATGCCATATGCAAATAACGACTCATAGTGATTACTTCATAAAAAGAATAAACAATTTAATGAAGTTATATCAATTAAGAGAGAAAACACATCCAGAAATCTTCACAGGCTTGTTAATGAAGAAGCACATTAAAGATGATTGTCTGATAGATCCAGCTCAAGTAGGGGCTTATTTGTTGAAAAGAATGGATGATGGAACATCTCGGATCATGGCTCGAGTTTGTCTGGCAAAAGATGAAATACCGTTTGAGTCTTTTTATCAAGTTATTGAGGATGATATAGAACTGTCACGTGAAATAAGAAAACTTTTACAGTAGAAATTATGTCTTTTTGCTCAGATTTAAATGATATTTTTCCTAAATACTCTATGGAATATTTTAATAAAGATATATCCATAAGGGAAACTTCGTCTCAATCAAAGGTAAAAGAACTTATCTGGACAAACTCATCCTTCCAGTGCATAGATCCTACAATAGTAAAAGATTTGACTTCATTCTTTCAGAAAGCAAACTCATCTGATATTTTTCATAATGATTGTGATGGTATTACAATTCTTGAGGAAAATGGAAAAAAATATTTATTTTTATCTGAATTAAAATCAACCTTTGATTCCCGTGATGTTTTTCATGCGCGTGAACAAATTATTTCTTCATATATAAAAATTAATATGGTTATGCATTTACTCCGCTGTTATAATAAGGATGACTTTATAGCAAAAGGGTTTATAGTAGGATTACCACCTAACAAAGATTATCTACGAGATTTACATAAAGAACAATTCTTAGATTGTAATAATCAATATAATGCTGAATCAGAATTCGTTCTTGATTTATGTTATGGAAATAAAGAGAAAAAAATAACATTGAAGCCTAATGACTGTTATAAACTAAAAAAATTACCTTTAGGTGATAGATGTTTATTCAATGAAATGGAATTATATTATATAGAAGTTGCAGAAGATTGTAGTTCTATAAAATTAGATGTACATGATTATATATAACATAAAGCGGAGCAAAAAACTCCGCTTTTCTTTTGCCATTCCAAATAAAAACTGCATCTTTGCATCAGCGAAACAGTTACGGACTGCTATCCGTACCGCGAGCTTCGGTTAATGCTCACGAATTGCGATGGGCTTTTTTTATGCCCATACATTAACTATTTTCGTGAAGTCACGAAAATGACACATACGAAATTGGCGGCTGCCTTTCCCATTACACTTTTGGTTTCGGGCGGAAATCTGTAACTGTTTCGCGACACGGGATATGGCAGCCGTTTTTCTGCCTATATGCGAAACAGTTACAGTTATGAGAAATCAAACTTCAGGTGTATTGTATGCACCGCAATCTACTGGGTTAAATGTACCCGAAAGTGTGAAAGCTCTGAATGAGCAAGTGAATAACCTGCAACGCCGCTACTATCGTAGCCTGGCGCCTGACTGCGAAAAACTTTCTACAAAAGTTTGCGGATTCAAAAAGAATCACCATCTTTGCAACGTCTACCATTTGAATCAGGCGAGAAGGCTCGCCAATAGTTTTGCTGCGGGCATTTTTTATGCCCATAGTCGTACATATAGTTCCGTCCCGTGTGGAGCGTTAATGCGCCCACAGCCTGATTCAGGTGGTAGACAACGGGGAGCGGAACTTTTTTTGTTCTCTTCCCGTAATAATCAACATATTGTTTCATTTTAATTGTCTACCAAAATGAAAAATCAAACTTCAGGTGCATTGTATGCACCGCAATCCACAGGGGTAAGTGTACCCGAAAGTGTAAAAGCTTTGAATGAGCAAGTGAATAATCTGCAACGCCGCTACTATCGTAGCTTGGCGCCTGACTGCGAAGTCAAAACCGTACCTGACAAATGGTATATTCGCGTTATCGGCTGGACGTGTGCAGGCTTTCTGTTTCCGCCACTGCTGGCAGTCGCTGCATTGTGTGTTTATAAGGCAAAGAAGTGCCAGAAAGGAGGTATGAAATGAGCAAACGATCCTCTGTAGCCGATTGTAATATTTTCGTATCCGCAGAATGTAAGTACTCCGGTACGGACAAAAGCCCGTACTTATATAATGTTTATCATGATGGAGAATACGAAATGGAGAGCCTTACAGCTGATGAGGTGCGTGAACTTATAGAATGTTTGCAACATGCACTTGCTGAAAATGAGAAAGGAGTAAAACATGAATAATACTCGAAAAGTTATTTATGTTAAAGCAGAGCATCCCTTTTCAAAGGACAACTCATGGGATTTACGCTATTCCATAGTTCGGAATGAGGGATATGAAATCCTTGGAATAACAATAGATGAGGTTCGTGGATTTATTATTTGTCTGCAACAAGCTCTTGACACAGATGATAAAGAAAAACGGATAGGGCGATTTTCTCATGGAAATGTAATGGCTCTTGCCGAACGTACCACCACCGATAAAAGTACAACCGAGGTTCGCTTTCAAATCGGTCGGGATGGTATGCTTGAGATGCAAAGGATAACAACCGATGAAGCTAAGGATATCATCGCTTGCCTACAGAATGCCGTAAAACTACATGGGAACTCCAGTCTTAAGGATCCAGGTAATGACTTTTTAGATCGGAATGTATATGCACAAGCTGAATACTTTTGTTCAAAGGAAAATATCAGTAAAGTTAGCTTCGGTTTATATATGAAGAATGGTTCTGAAATAACAGGAATAACTCCTGACGAAGCTCTTGAAATCATCGGCTGTTTGCAACATGCTATTAATATTAATTCAAAAGAAAATCGAAAATGAAAAAGAATAAAGAAACCGAGGAACAGAATATCACGGATATCAGTATCCATATAGCAGCTTTGTCTGCATCGTTTAAACCGGCAACCGATGTTCGCCATGCAACTCATTGGTTCACTACAGATGAAGTATATGATGCCATTCTACGCATTGATCCCGGAGTAAAGATAAGCAAGGCGCAAGTTCACCAGGCAATGATTGATGCCGGCTACCAATATCGGATCCGTCCAGGATCTTCCGGAATAGATTTCCGTTGGATGCTTCAATCCAAAGGCTAATTTTATAAAAATCTTGAATAATAAAAATGCAGCGATTCATCACGAACCGCTGCATTTTTATATTCTCTTTGTCCTTTCTTACATATCTCAAGTAATATAAATTCGCTGGAAATTAATCCAATGAATATGATTACAGACCAACTTATTCGCAGTCGATTTATCAATGAGGTGATGTCTCAAGGCATTAACAAGATTTACGAAACGCAAGAAAAGGTTGTCCGTACCTATTTAAATACCCGTTCTGGTAATTTGGTTTCTCATCTCCAACGTCGTCCTTTTTCGGCTCAAGAAGAAGACTCCAAGCAAGTATATTATATGCGTATATTTCCGTATTTACGCTTTCTTGATATTCATTATCGACGCACTTCCAATGACCGTATATCCCGGCATATTCGTAGCAATCTTGCAATATACAATCGCGTTGTTTGGGGAGTACTGTATCATGAAACATTCCCAGAAATCAAGTATGGCTTTACTCAAGAAATCCGTACCCAAATTCGCCAAGAGTTAAAACAAGCTTTTCAAGAAGAACTTTCCTCAATTTTATAAGTTATGGCTAAAAAACATCTATCAGAAGACGAAATAAAGCTGATTATCTCCGGAGATAGCTCCAAACTGCAAGAAGAACTCCATAAGCTTACCAAAGAAACAAAAGATCTCAGGCGAGAGGAACGTGAACGCCGTAAAGCTATGGTAGAGTTAGAAGCACAAGGGAAAAAGAATAGTAAGGAGTACCAGAACCTTGCTAAAGAGTGTAAGACATACACTGATCGGATATCTAAAAACAACGAGAAGATAAATGTGCTCACACGTAACCTGAATGTCAATAACCTTTCTATGCGCCAGCTTAAGAAAGAGGCCAAGTCATTATCAGAGGTCCTTGAAGACATGACTGAGTCGGCTAACCCGGAAGAGTACGCCAAACTTAATACCCGTCTTGCAGAAGTCCGTAGGCGCATGTCTGAACTACGTAATGCCGGCAAGAACATGAATGATGAATTCGGGAATAGTGTTTCTTGGATGTCTAAATTAACGCTTGCCGTAAAAGCCTTTATTGCCGTAAAAGTGGTAGGGTGGCTCAAATCAGCACACGATCAAGCATACGAAACACGCAAAGAATTTGCGAAATACGAGGCTGTATTACGTAATACCTTCCAGTCTCAAAAGAAAGCCAATGAAGCAATGAAAATGCTTCAACAATTGGCGGCTGATACTCCTTCTTCCCTACAAGAGTGGACGGAAGCCTATATTAAACTTATTAATCGCGGTATAAAACCAACCCGTCAGGAACTTATTAATATGGGAGACCTTGCAGCATCTCAAGGTAAATCTATTGACCAGCTAATAGAAGCTGTTCTTGATGCCATGACTGGTGAAAACGAACGCTTAAAGGAGTTTGGTATAAAAGCTTCAAAGAACGGAGAAATTACCAAATTTACATTTCGAGGCATAACTACCGAAGTCCGTAATACAGAAGATTCAATCAAAGATTACCTTTTATCTCTTGGTAAAATAGAAGGTATAACTGGTTCTATGGCCGTACAGATGGAAGAACTGGAAGGAATACAATCTAATTTAGGCGATTCAATGGATGCTTTCTTCAATAAGGTAGGAAAGAAGTTAGAGCCCTTTTGGAAATCAATGCTAAAGTGGGCCAATAACTTTTTTACAACCATGGGGGAACTATTTACATCTTATACGGAAACCTATGAAAACCATTTCGATAAAATGGTACAATTGGAAAGTGCCATTCCAGGATTATTATCGCGTTATGAAGAATTGACAAGTAAGTCATCACGCTCTGCAGAAGAACAACAAGAGTTAGCAAGCATTATAACTCAGATTCGTAACTTGGTTCCAGGAGCTGTTACTGCATTTGATGAATATGGTCGTGCTATTGAGATTTCCAGTGAAAAAGTGGATGAGTTTGTACGCAAACAACGCGCATTGCTTAAATATGAAAATGCAAAAGCTATCAAAGAAACTCAAAAACAGATTGATGAATATCGGACGACTTTGGAAAAGCTGCAAAACCAATATGAGCATGGAGTTACCCGAATGGTTACTCAAGGGATGTTTGCCTCACCAATTATAACCGTAGATACGTCCGATGAGACCAAAAACATTCTTGAAACTGAGATTAACAAATATTCTGATTTACTTCTTGGTGCAGAGGAAAAATTGAAGCAACTCAATGGTCAAACTTTAGAGGAAACCATCCAGGCTCAACAGCAAATGGCTGAGAAGCGGAAAGAATTCAATAATATGACCAAAACACAACTTGATTCCTGGATTAAAGATGAAAAAAATGCCGCCAGCCAGTATTTGTCAATAGCCCAAGAAATATATGATAAGCGTTTTCCTGCGGAGGACCCGGATACTGTTAGGAAGAAAGCAGAGAAAGCGGCAAAAGAGGCAAAGGCGGCGAAAGAAAAAGCCGATAAGGAGCTGCTTGATTCCGAGAAAAGAACCATTGCTGAGCTTACCGCTCTACGTGATGAGGACATTGCGAATGAGGAACGGAAGAATACTGCTGTAATGAATACTTATCGGTTGCTGTTAGCAAGAAAACAGATTACAGCACAGCAATATGCCATTTGGGAAACTTCTTTTAACAGTAATTTGGCAGAACGGCGACTTGTTATCGAAGAAGATTATACTCGCAAAGTGAAAGCTCTTGAAATAAAGAATGGAGAGCTGAAAGAGCAAGCTGTGAAAGATGCAAATAAGCGTGTGGAAAAAGCAGAACAGCAATCATTTGATGCCCGCTTAAAAGCAGAACAGATTTTCCGTAGGGATATTGACGCTTTGCGACAAATGGCCGAACAAAGTCCCGCAACGCCTGATGCAAAACTTCGGGCTGAATACGAGGCAAAAATTCAGTTATTGGAAGCTTTTTATCAATCTTCTTTAGAGTATGCCAGGCAGCACGGAGAGGATGAAGCAGCAATTACAGAGCTGTATAACCAAGCGAAACTAAACCTTGACAAGAAATATCAGGAAGACAAGAAAGAGCTTGTGGAAAAGAGCTCTAAAGAATTGAAGGCTTTACAAGGAAATGATATTTCCCAACAATTTACTGATATATTCAATAATATAGAAAGGCTGCAAGATGCTATTACAAATGCAGATTTTGAAGGAATGCTGCAAAGCATACAGGGTATTGTGAACTCTGTATTGGGAGGGCTTAGCAGTGCTTTCAATACATTTAAGCAAGTAGAAATAGATAATGTAGAAGCCAAATATGATGCAGAAATAGAGGCTGGGCGAGGGAAAGCTGAAGAAGACAAAAGGTTGGGAAGGTCAGAT
>OATX01000838.1_pt1 | contig 16817 bp, 15 predicted proteins | sample 1516741 | NCBI WGS metagenome assembly OATX01 (sample SAMEA2579984, study PRJEB22360) | human gut metagenome | biome: human gut; feature: human-associated habitat; material: faeces | place: Denmark | collected 2008/2010
CCTACAAATTTGCATTTATTCTTCATATATTAAATATTCGCCTTTCTTTCTATAGCTTTATTTCTATCACTCTATTTCGACTTTATTTCTTTTTATGATTATTAACGCTTTTTTTGCTCTTGGCCTTATCTCTGCGTTCTTTAGTCTTTTTGGCAACCGGCTTTCCGGTCTTCTTCCAGCGCTCCTTTTTGTGCGGCTGGGATGCAGCGGCTCTTTTTGCAGCTGATTTTGCCTCGCGCTTTGCTTCTTCCTCCTGTTTCATGGCAAGAAGCGTATCCTCGTCAAACACGAGTGAATCTATGAGATTCCAGATTTCGTCCCTGCCTTCCTTTGACATGGACGAAAACGGTATAACTACCGTGCCCGGCTTCACATGAAGCACATCCTTGATAGTCTTTATGTGTGCGGCAATCTGGCTTTTTTTCAATTTATCAGATTTGGTTGCAATGATAATCGGTGCAAAGCCCTGGTTTACCATCCAGTCATACATCATGATATCATTGTCCGATGGCTCATGCCTTATATCTATTAAAAGAAACACTGCCTGAAGCTTTTTTGAGGTGTGAAGATAGTTTTCTATCATCTGTCCCCATTTAGCTTTTATCTCGATATTGGCATTGGCATAGCCATAGCCCGGCAGATCGACCAGATACATGGCGTCATTGACGTTATAAAAATTGATGGTCTGTGTCTTGCCGGGCTGTGAAGAGATCCTGGCAAGTGACTTTCTGTTCATGAGTGCGTTGATCAGTGACGACTTGCCTACATTTGACTTGCCGGCGAATGCCACTTCATTATACTCATTGTCAGGGATTGTGCTTGTAATTCCGCAAACTGTCTCTAAATTAACACTTTTAATTACCATAATCTCTTCCTCATTCTTATTTTACAAATGCTATCTTCTCCACCTGTGAAAATCTCTCCACCGGCACGATTTCCATGCCGTCTGTTATTTCTTTTGAAATCTCCTCCAGGTCCTTTTCATTATCCTTTGGAATACATACTGTTTTTATTCCGATTACTTTGGCTGCAAGCAGCTTTTCCTTGAGTCCTCCTATCGGAAGCACCCTGCCGCGCAGTGTTATCTCGCCTGTCATCGCTACATCTGCCCTGACAGCTCTGTCTGTAATGGCTGAGAGCATGGCTGTCGCCATAGTGATACCTGCAGATGGTCCGTCCTTTGGCACTGCGCCCTCCGGGATATGTATATGGATATCATGCTTCGTGTAAAACTCTGCATCAATGCCATATCCTTCGCTTATTGAGCGCACATAGCTAAGTGCCGCCTGTGCCGACTCCTTCATCACGTCGCCAAGCTTACCGGTGAGCACGAGCTCACCCTTGCCCGGCAGCACATTCACCTCAACCTCAAGTGTGACTCCGCCCACGCTGGTCCATGCCAGGCCTCTAACAATTCCAACCTCTGCGTGATCATTTTTCTTCTCCGGACTGTACTTCGGATTGCCCAGATACGTCTTAAGATTGGTCTTTGTAACCTTTACAGCAGCTTCGCTGTCCTTGAAGATTTCCCTGGCAGCCTTGCGGCACAGCTTGCCGATAGTCCTCTCAAGGCTTCTGACTCCGGCCTCTCTGGTGTACAGCCTGATAATATCCTTTAGGGCAGAGTCTGTTATCGTAAGCTGTTCCTTTTTAATTCCGTTTTTGCTCTTTTGCTTCTCAATTAGGTGTTCCTTTGCTATGTGAAATTTCTCATTTTCAGTGTAGCTTGACACCTCAATAAGCTCCATCCTGTCAAGAAGCGGCTTTGGAATGCCTGAAACCTCATTTGCCGTTGCAATAAAAAGCACCTCCGACAAATCCACAGGCATCTCAATGTAATGATCCCTGAATCTGCAGTTCTGCTCACTGTCAAGCACCTCGAGAAGAGCGGCTGATGTGTCACCCTTGTAGTCACTTGACACCTTATCTATCTCATCCAACAGCATGAGAGGATTTGAAACGCCTGCCTGTCTTAAGCCATTTACTATACGGCCCGGCATAGCACCGATATATGTCTTTCTGTGTCCACGGATTTCTGCCTCATCACGCACACCACCAAGAGAAATACGCACATATTTCTTCTCCAGTGCAGACGCAATTGAACGGGCTATGCTTGTCTTTCCTGTTCCCGGAGGACCTACAAGACAAATTATAGGACTCTCTCCCTTGCTTGTCAGATTTCTGACTGCCAGAAACTCAAGTATTCTCTCCTTAACATCCTTTAATCCGTAGTGATCATCATCGAGCACCTGTGCTGCATGGTCAAGATCCTTGTTGTCCACAGACATCCTGTTCCACGGAAGCTCAAGTACAGTCTCTATATAGCCTCTCTCAACTGTGCTCTCTGATGAGCTGCTGCTCATATTTCTAAAGCGCTTTATCTCTTTTTTCGTCTTTTCCTTTACGTAGTCAGGCGCATCTAACTCAGATAGCTTTTTCTCATATTCATCAGCCTCCGAGTCAGCATTCTCGCCCAGCTCCTCACGTATCACACCAAGCTGTTCACGAAGCACATACTCCTTCTGATGCTTGTCCACACGAACCTTTACTTTTTTCTGAAGCTCATTCTTTATGGAAATAACCTCCACCTGGGAGAGAAGTAATGATACTATAACCTGATATCTGTCATTGATATCCTCTGCCTCAAGCACCTGCTGCTTAAGCTCATATGACACCGGCAGATTGTTGGTTACATAATCAATGAGCTTTTCAAGATCCTCATACTGATCTATCTGTCTGATAAGCTCCTTGCTGATTTTGCCGACGACTGCCGCATATCTGTGAAAAGCCTCTCTTACTCCGAGAAGCATGGCTTCCCTGAGATCCTCCGGCAGGCTGTCTGCATTACTATCACAATAACAGATTTCTGCCTCTAGGTACTTCTCATTACCGGTAAAGCCAAGCAATGCTGCCCGGCTTATTCCATCTACAAGTATTCTCACAACATCATTCTGTAATCTGACAACCTGCTTTATATCAGCAACAATACCCATCTGATAGAGGTCTTCCTGAGTCGGGTCCTCACTGTCCACATTCCTTTGTGTGACAAGATAAATCTTTTGATCCTGCTCCATAGCCTCCTCGACAGCACGAAGGGAGCGCTCTCTGCTGATGTCGAAATGGGCAATCATACCCGGCAGAATAGTAAGCCCTCTCAGCGCTACTGCAGGCATATTCATAATCTGTTCTTCCACTTATATCTCCTGTATTATTGCACAGCCATGCATAACAAACCGCTGTGCAATTTATATTATCCGATGCTGTATCTTTTGTAAAATACCGCCATGTACTTACGATGCCGCTTTTTCCTCGATATATGCCTCAGGCACGCAATCACCATCAAGCTTTAAGTTTTCCTCAACGATATCCTTGTCTATTACACATCTGCTGATGCTCTTGTCTGACGGTATACGATACATAAGGTCAAGCATAACAGCCTCCATGATGGCACGAAGTCCTCTGGCTCCTGTCTTTCTCTCAAGTGCCTTGTCAGCGATGGCATTTACTGCATCGTCTGTGAACTCAAGACCTACTCCGTCAAGCTCAAAAAGCTTGGTGTACTGCTTGATAAGCGAGTTCTTAGGCTCCTTAAGTATACGGATAAGTGCATCCCTGTCGAGTGCCTCGAGAGAAACGGTAATAGGTACACGTCCGATAAACTCAGGAATCAATCCAAACTTTACAAAATCCTGTGGGAGTGCATGCTTAAACGCCTCTCCTACATTGAGCTCTGTCTTTGACTTTACATCTGAATTGAAGCCTATAGATGATGTATCCATACGGCTGTCGATAATTTTTTCCAGACCATCAAATGCTCCACCGCATATAAAAAGTATATTAGTAGTATCAATAGGAATAAGCTCCTGCTGCGGATGCTTTCTTCCGCCCTGCGGCGGAACAGATGCCTCTTTGCCCCCAAGACACTTGCAAAGAGCCTGCTGTACACCCTCGCCTGACACATCTCTGGTGATTGAGACATTCTCTGATTTCTTTGTAATTTTATCTATCTCATCTATATAAATGATACCATGCTCTGCACGCTCGATATCATAATCTGCCGCCTGAATAAGCTTTAATAGGATATTCTCCACATCCTCACCTACGTATCCTGCCTCTGTAAGTGTTGTAGCATCAGCGATAGCAAATGGAACATTTATCACTCTGGCAAGTGTCTGCGCAAGAAGTGTCTTTCCTGAGCCTGTAGGTCCAAGCATGAGAATATTACTCTTCTGAAGCTCTACATCTGATGTATCACCTGCCAGAACTCTCTTATAGTGATTGTAAACAGCAACCGAAAGCACCTTCTTTGCCTGGTCCTGTCCTATTACATAATCGTCCAGAAACGCCTTAAGCTCCTCCGGAGTAACAAGATTTATATCATCCTTAGCGCTGCTTTTGTCCTCATGGCCATCTACGCCTTCTTCCTCAAGAATCTCGGCACATATATCTATACACTCATCGCAGATAAAAGCTCCATTAGGTCCGGAAATCAAACGATTTACCTGGTCCTGTGTCTTACCGCAAAATGAGCAGCGAATCTTTCCGTCGTTTTTTCCTGCCATTATTAACTCCTTTTATTGCATGAGGGCATCCCATATGGGGTACCCTCTTAAATTCATCTAACTTCTGATTATCTGTTTGTTATTACACTGTCTATGAGACCATACTCTGCGGCTTCCTGTGCTGACATATAGTTGTCTCGCTCTGTATCAGCTGCAATTGTCTCGTATGGCTTGCCTGTATTGGCTGCTAAAATTTCGTTTAATCTCTTCTTTGTCTTTAAAATATTTTCTGCAGCAATCTGAATCTCAGTAGCCTGACCCTTTGCACCGCCAGATGGCTGATGAATCATAATCTCTGCATTTGGAAGAGCATATCTCTTGCCCTTTGCACCGCCTGCAAGAAGGAAAGCTCCCATGCTTGCTGCAAGACCGATACAGATTGTTGAAACATCACACTTGATGTACTGCATAGTATCGTAAATAGCAAGTCCTGCTGTAACCATTCCACCCGGTGAATTGATGTAAAGGTGGATATCCTTATTCGGATCCTCGGACTCAAGGAATAAAAGCTGGGCAACAACAAGGCTGGCTGTTGTCTCATTTACTTCCTCTCCAATGAAAATTATACGATCTTTTAATAATCTGGAGTAAATGTCGTAGTTGCGCTCTCCTCTGCTGGTCTGTTCAATGACATATGGTACTAAACTCATATAAAATACCTCCTTTATAAAAGCTCAAAAGACCGGCTCAGAAAATAGGCTTCTGAGCCAGTCCATCAAATTTTGATTCAAAAATCTTATTCTTCTGTAGACTCTTCTGCATCAGCCTTTTTCTTTGCCTTTGCACGCTCTTTAACGTTGTCCATGATAAGATCTACGGCCTTTGTGATAGCAATGTCTTTCTTCATAGACTCCTTCTCAGCATCTCCCATGTACTCTTTAAGCTTATCAGCCTCCATGCCGTATGCCTTAGCCATCTTCTCTACCTCAGCATCGATATCTGCATCAGTAACCTCGATGTTCTCCTCCTTGGCAATCTGCTCAAGTACAAGGCTGCTCTGGATACGTGTTGTAGCCTCAGGACGAACCTGATCCTTAAGCTGGTCAACTGTCATGCCTGAGAACTGTAAGTACTGCTCCATTGTAAGACCGCTCTGTGCGATTCTCTGAGCGAACTCCTCAACCATTGTCTCACACTGTGTCTCAATCATTGCCTCAGGAAGATCCATCTTTGACTTGTCGATAATCTTCTGGATAGCCTCATCCTCTTTAGTCTTCTTAGCTTCTGTCTCTTTCTTCTCTGTGAGGTTCTTTTTGATTTCCTCTTTGTACTCAGCTAATGTATCAACACCTGCTGCATCCTGTGCAAACTCATCATCAAGCTCTGGAAGCTCCTTAGCCTTGATCTCGTTGATCTTAACCTTGAATGTAGCCGGCTTTCCTGCAAGGTCTGCTGCCTGATACTTCTCAGGGAATGTTACATTGACCTCAACCTCATCGCCTGTGTTCTTTCCTACTAACTGATCCTCGAATGTATCGATGAATGTGTGTGAACCGATCTCTAATGGATGATTCTCACCCTTTCCACCCTCGAAAGCTACTCCGTCAACAAATCCCTCAAAGTCGATAACTGCTGTATCTCCCTCTGCTACAGGACGATCTGTAACTGTAACTGTTCTTGCATTTTTGTTTCTCTGGTTCTCAAGCTCAGCGTCAACCTCTTCATCAGAAACTGATGTGTCGATCTTTGTAACTGTAACGCCCATGTACTTACCAAGAGTAACCTCAGGTCTTACAGCAACCTCTGCTGTGTAGATGAAAGGCTGTCCCTTCTCAATCTGAGTAACCTCAACTGTTGGGCGTGAAACAATGTCAACACCGCTCTCGTCAACTGCACCTGCGTATGTCTGCTGCATAAGAATGTTTGCTGCATCCTCGTAGAACACACCTGCTCCATACATTTTCTCAATCATAGCTCTTGGCACTTTTCCTTTACGGAATCCAGGTACACTAATCTGTTTCTTCTGCTTCTGATATGCAGAATCCAATGCTTTCTCTAATTCCTCAGCTGCTACCTCAATAGTAAGCTTCGCCATATTATGCTCTAAATTCTCAACCTGTACACTCATGTCAATCGTTATCCTCCTTAAAAATATATATGAATGGTATGTACATCAAATGTAATGTGGGCATGCTTTATAAACTGCTAAGCCCAGTCATTGGATGATTATAACACAACAAATCCACTATTTCCAGTGTTTTTTACATTAAATTTGCTTTTGTGTATAATTCCATAAATTGTCAGCAATACCAAAACATATTTTTGTCATTTTACGGCATAATATTTCCATACACATACAGCTTGTGTATAACGTTTTAAAAGGAGGTATTGCATTATGGCAGCATCAAGTAGTAAAAAGGCTTCTGTACCGGAGGCAAAAGAGGCTATGAGCCGTTTCAAGGAAGAGGTTGCTTCAGAGCTTGGAGTCCCTTTAAAAGAGGGCTACAACGGTGACCTTACTTCTAAGCAGGCCGGTTCAATCGGTGGCGAAATGGTCAAGCAGATGATCATGAAGCAGGAGCAGCAGATGAAATAAGCTCTGCAATAGCAGGCTTCAAATGTACGCTTCAAATGCAAGCATAAAAAGAGGCCGCGCACCATGGGGTTGGTGTGTGACCTCTTTTGTTATAATACTAATAATATGATTATTTGCTGAACGTTGTATTAGTATACCAGTCCCTGTCGAATATGCTCTACTGTGGCATCGTCTGTGAAGTATCTGACAAGCTCGAGTGCAAACGCAATAGCTGTTCCCATTCCACGACTTGTAATCACATTGCCATCCACAACTACAGGCTGCTCAAGCCACTGTGCACCGAGCAGCTTTTCCTCAAAACCCGGATGACAGGTAGCCTTTTTTCCCTCAAGTATATGATTCTCACCGAGCACGCTAGGCGCTGCACATATCGCTGCAACAAGCTTTCCCTCAGCGGCAAATCTCTTAATTGTCTTTACTACGGTCTCATCCGCGCCAAGGTTTAATGTACCCGGCATGCCTCCCGGCAGTACGATTGCATCGTAGCTGTCAAAATCAGCCTGTGCCTTTGTGGTATCTGTCTTAAATGTCACCTGATGAGAGCTTGTCACCTCGGCTTTTTCCGTGATTGATATGGTTTCAATCTCCATCTTTGCTCTTCTAACTATATCGACTACTGTAAGTCCTTCAATCTCCTCACAGCCGTCTGCCATAAAAATTCCTACTTTAATCATATTTTTCTCCTTTATTTTTCTTTGATAATACTATGATACCTTTTGACCCTTTAATCATACTATAAAAAGCTGCGGTTCGTCCTTGAATTTTTAAATACCGGTCATTATAATCATATATAAATGATATGAGGGTAAAACAAAAGTATAAACCGTAACTATAAATTTACCAGTAACCTGAAAGGATATACCATGGAAATCGAAAGAAAATACTTACTTAAACAGCTTCCTTCCAATTTAGACAGCTACGCGAGCAAAAAAATCGCCCAGGGCTATCTGTGCACCTCGCCTGTTGTCAGAGTCAGACGCTCAAATGACAGCTATTATATGACCTACAAGGGAGCCGGTCTTATGGTGCGCGAGGAGTACAATCTTCCTCTCACAAAAGAAGCCTACGACCATCTTGTCCAAAAGATTGACGGTCGTCTCATCGAAAAGACACGCTATCTCATACCTCTTGACGGTGGTCTGACCGCAGAGCTTGATGTATTTGAGGGTGATCTGGCTCCTCTTACACTTGTGGAGGTTGAATTCGACTCTGTCGACGCAGCAAATGAATTCACAGCGCCTGACTGGTTTGGCAAGGATGTCACTGAATCCGGCAAATATCACAACAGCTATCTGAGCCGATTGGAAAATTCATAGTACTGCCTGGTCTTTATCGTATTCTTTAAATCATCATACCGCTTTTGCAATGGGCCCTCAGGAACTACAACATCCATAACCACCGCTATGTCATCTATAAGGCGGTCGGTTATGATATCCCTCATTGAAATAAGTATATTGTACTTCTCTTCAAAGGTATCCGCATCAAGAAACTCCAGCAAACGCGAATCCGGTGCCTGGCCTTCATCTGCATCCGGTGCCTGCTCATCATAACAAGCCTGTGTCTGAACACTCACAGCTTCAGGTGCATTAGCTGCAATCTCATTAGTGTTGGAAGAGATACTCTTTCCCGACATATCCTCCGGCTTATCCTTAAGCGTGATCTTCTCAAATCTGTATTTCTGCTTCACATCAGGATATTTCTCATGGTCCACCTCGCTTACAAACATGTCGAGTGGTCTGGCGTATATCCCAAAATCATCATATAAAGCCTGATAAATCACAAGCTTTTCCCCTGTCTCTGAATGTGTCGCCACTGTAACTATCTGATACAGCTTATTCTTAAAGTGCCTGTAAAGCTCTCCGGGCTTTGGTGTTCTGTCCATCATTTCTGCCTCTTTTCCTATTATTTAAAAGTTGTTAATCATGTCTAAGCCTTCTCCAAGGAAATCTCTCTCAAACTCCAGATTACCACTATATCCCATGGCAATCAGATCATCAACACTGCCAAACATGCTCTGTGTCTCAGCCTCTATAATCTTTGCACCATCAGCTGCTTTATTATGCAGTGTCTGGCAGTTTCTTGAGTGCTCCTGAGCCATTTTCTGCTGTGCCTCGCTATGTCCGTGCATAGTCTCAAGCTCTTTTTGTGTCGTATCATCCGCAAAGCGTGCGTTATTTTTCACGGCCCTCTGCACTATATCCGGATTGCTCTGCTGTGGTCTCTGCTGTGGCTGTACTCTCTGCTGCATCTGTGGTCTCTGAGGCTGCTGTGCTCTCTGCTGCATCTGTGGCTGTGGTTTCTGCTGATATGTCTGGTTCAATGCATTCATACCCGACTGAACTGTATTCTGCATGCTGTTCCATATCTGCTGCATCTGCTTCTGCTGCGGTCTCGGTTTGTTTGGCTGCGTATTTTTGCTTCCTGCGCTCTTTGATTTTTTGTTAATGTAAAAAACAGCTCCTAAGATAATTGCCCAAATTATAACATCCATATTCTGCTCCTTTATCAATCTGCATTTTCTATGTCAATCCCTGAATATCCTGCACATATCGCGCAGTATGTACTCTGCTGTCTGTTCCGGCTCCCATTGCTTTGTAACACCCACAAGCAGTGGCTTAAGCTCTGACAGTATCCTTGCCGTGCGCCGGTCTGTCGTGCCCTCATACTTATCGTTTATGGCCTCAGCCTGCTTCACACATGCCTCAAGCTGCTTTAATATATCCTTCCAGAACTCCTCGTAATATATCTCATGCACTCTCTTAGTCTTTTGTGTGAAATTCAGCTCTGCAAGCTCTTTGTTGCTGTGCCCCAGATAGAAATATGACAGAGCAAACAAATCAGGCTTTTTCCTTTCAAGCCCCTCATTTGTCAGGTGTATCAGATTCTCTATCTCACTCTGTAAAATGATACCGTTGTCAAAGGATGACAGATATCTCTCCCCCTGCTTTACAACAGAGTCCAGAGTCGTGTGAAAATCCGTGTCCACCTTGCTGATTAAAAATTCATCGTCAAACATGCCGCTTTTCGCTTTGCAAGCCTTTATCAGCTCTCCAAAGTGCTTCCGGTCGGTTCCTGTGAGCTCACAATACCCGATAACTTGTTGCTCAAGCTCCTTTAAATCTGAAAGCAGGCTGCTTAAGCCTGTCTTCACGCCATAATATCGCTTTGCAACACCGGAGGAATTCTTTTTGGTTTTGACATACAGCTTAAGCCAGCTGTTGACCACTGTCATGTCGGCACCTGCCGTATCCATCGCTGTCTTAAATTTCTTTTCCGTATCACTTAGTCCTAAAATCATCACACACCCTCAAACATCATTCTAAAACTATATAATAACAATTCTACACCATTATCATATTTTTTTAAAGAGCCTTTTTTCTCTCTGAAAAGCCCACTTTAAACGCAAAAAAGGAAGCCATACAATAACTGTATGACTTCCTGTATACACTGCATGTTATTCGCATCGTCGTGCGAATGGCACGAATGGCTTTGTTATGATAGCAAAATCAGATTAACGACCAAACTGCATATCGTTGTTACCTGATTTTGTTGTGAACATCTCAAGCATGTTGATTGGATCGTTGTAATCCATAAGCCATCCCTCACGGGCGAAATCAAACTGTCCGTCCTTACGGCTGTTAAGGAATACGTTCCACTCCTGCTGCTCAACCTTTAAGTTGATACCTACCTTTGAAAGATCTGCCTGGATAGCCTCACCAATCTTTACATTTGACTCTGAGTTGTTTACAAGGTATGAGAACTCGACAGTCTGGTTTACCTGACCTGTGCTCTCATCTAATAATCCGATAGAAGCAAGAAGCTCTTTAGCCTCCTCAAAGTTCTTATCGTAATCTGTGCCGTAGTAATCTTTGTTCTTGAACTCGCCACCGTTACCATCTGTAACACCCTCTGGGATAAATGTTGTGGCAATCTTCTGTCCGCCCTGGGCGATTGTATCGATAATGTACTGACGATCGATAAGAAGACAGATTGCTTTTCTGAATACCTTAGCCTGGTCAGCATCTAATCCAAGTTCTGAGTAGAGCTTAGAGTTGATGTTGAAGCCTACGTAGTATGTTCCAAGGTTGTCAACTGTGTAGAACTCGCTTGTCTTCTTAGCTGCCTCAATCTCGGCTGTAGGAACTGTATCGATGAAATCAAGGTCACCGTTCTGGTAAGCTGTGTAAGCTGAAACATCATCAGATGTAAGCATTACGTTCATCTCATCAACTGTTACATTGTCAGCATCCCAATAGTTAGGATTCTTAACATATGTCATGCTTGAATCATGCTTCCACTCCTTGAGTGTGAATGCACCGTTTGTAACGAACTTGTCGCTTGCATCGTTTGCCCAGTCATCATTTCCCTCTACTGACTTCTGGTTTACAGGGAAGAAGAATGGGAATGCACATAAGTCAAGGAAGTATGGTGTAACTGCCTTAAGCTTGACTGTAAGAGTCTTTCCATCATCAGAAGCAACTACATCATCAGCAGCAAGCCCCTTTGTATCATCATATCCTGCGAATACTGCGCAAAGGTAGCTGTAATCTGCAGCTGTCTTAGGATCTGCAGCTCTCCTCCAAGACCACTCGAAATCCTTTGCAGTAAGCTCATCACCATTTGACCACTTAAGACCGTCACGCATTGTGAATGTGTATGTGAGGCCATCCTCAGAAACCTCATAGCTCTCTGCACATGCAGGCTCAAGCTTGCCATCAGCGTTGTAACGCATAAGACCCTCAAAGCTGTTTACTGCAAGACATCCGCCGTCAACAGTACTGTTTAATGCAGGATCGATATGATCAGGCTCTGATGCCATGAAGATGTTTAACTTTCCGGCATTCTTTGTGTTCTTTGCATTGTAGAAGTATTTCATACCCTCTACTGTTGAGTATACGCCTGTGACATAATCCTTGAGCATATACTGGTCATTGTAGTAGTAAAGTGGAATAACACACCATGTATCCATAAGCATATCCTCTGCCTGGTGCATCATCTCTGCACGCTTTGCAAGATCTGCTTCTGTACGGATAGAATCTACTAACTCGTCATAGCTTGTCCAGTCTACGCCTGCTGATACAGCAGTATGAGAAGTGCCGTTAGCAGATGTGTCGTTAGTAGATATTTTGCCCTCGCTCTTGCTTCCACAAGCAGTCATGCCAAGTGCCATAGCTGCAACAAGAGTAAGTGCTACTAATCTCTTTTTCATCTTTCTTCCTCCTAATTAATTAATATGAAAAATAAATTTATGTTAGAACCGGCACATGTGGCTTAAGCTATATGCCGGTAAAAACCTTATATTAGCGGTTGAAGCATGCAACCATATGTCCGTTTCCTCTGTCTGTAAGCTCCGGACGTGCTGCTGCACACTGTTCTGTCGCGTATTTACAGCGCGAACGGAATGGACAGCCGCTAGGCATGCGAAGAGGTGAAGGAACATCTCCCTCAAGCACGATTCGCTTGCTGTGTCTGGCAGTCTCAGGATCCGGAATCGGAACTGCTGAAAGCAGCGACTGTGTGTACGGATGGATTGGATTGTCCATCAGCTCATCCGCATCTGCAAGCTCCATCATATGACCTAAGTACATAACAGCTATTCTATCAGAGATATGCTGCACTACAAGCAGATCGTGCGCTATAAACAGGTATGATAACCCTCTCTCCTTCTGCAGATCCTCAAACATGTTGACTACCTGAGCCTGAATTGAAACATCAAGTGCCGATACCGGCTCATCACATACGATAAACTTCGGATCTACTGCAAGCGCTCTTGCTATTCCGATACGCTGTCTCTGTCCACCCGAAAACTCATGTGCATAGCGTGTGGCATGGTCTGCGTTTAATCCAACTGTCTCCATGAGATCCATAATCATCTCATGGCGCTCTTTCTTGCTACTGTAAAGCTTGTGCACATCGAGAGGCTCTCCAATGATATCCTCAACCGTCATACGAGGGTTGAGTGATGAATACGGATCCTGGAATACCATCTGCATCTGCTTACGGTAAGGATGCATATTCACATCTATCTTCTTCTCACTGTCAAACAATACATTGCCGTCGAACTCAATGCGTCCAGCTGTCGGCTGGTACAGACGTAAAAGAGTACGTCCTACGGTTGTCTTTCCACAGCCTGACTCGCCAACAAGTCCAAGCGTCTCACCCGGCTTTATGGCAAATGACACATCATCGACTGCCTTTAATTCCATCTTTTTAAATCCGTCATGAACAGGGAAATACTGCTTCAAATGGTCTACCTTGAGCAGGTACTCGTTGTTATTTGTCTCATTACTCATTTGATTTTCCCTCCTCCATCATATTCTTAATATTCATCCAGCATGATGCGAGATGATCCTCTCCAACCCAGATTTCCTCCGGCTTTTCGGTGAGACATATCTTCATAGCGGCATCACAGCGAGGGCAGAATGCACAACCATCTGGCATGTTGAGCATATTGATTGGTGTGCCTCCGATAGGAACAAGCCTGGTTTTTGAATTGGTCTTTGTAGGGATTGAACGAAGCAGTCCCTTTGTGTACTCATGCGCCGGGCTGTAGAATATGGCATCTGCTGTTCCTCTCTCACACACACGGCCGCCGTACATAACTATGATCTCATCACACATTGAAGCAATGACACCCAGATCATGTGTAACCATGATGATGGCCATGCCGAGCTTTTCCTGCAATGACTGCATAAGCTCAAGAATCTGTGCCTGGATAGTCACATCAAGAGCTGTTGTCGGCTCATCTGCGATAAGGATATCCGGCTCACAGGCTAATGCCATAGCTATCATGACACGCTGTCTCATACCACCCGAAAGCTCATGAGGGTACTGATTTACACGCTTCTCAGGCTCATTAACGCCTACAAGTGTGAGCATCTCTATAGCACGCTCTTTTGCTTCCTTCTTTGTACGGTCTGTGTGAAGAAGCACTGCCTCCTCAAGCTGGTAGCCTACCGTAAATACCGGATTAAGCGATGTCATAGGATCCTGGAAAATGATTGAACAGCATTTTCCTCTGAAATCTGCCATTTTCTTTTTGTTCAATTTGGTGATATCCTCACCCTTATATTTTACTGAGCCGCCTGTGATGGCACCATTCTCAGCAAGAATCTGCATGATTGAATATGCTGTAACTGACTTTCCTGAGCCTGACTCTCCTACGATTCCAAGAGTCTTTCCCGGCTCAAGCTTAAAGCTGACACCGTTTACAGCTGATACGTCTCCGTTATCGGTCTTGAAGGTAGTGTGCAGATCAGATACTTCAAGAACAAACTTATTATCTTCCATCTTACTCACTCCTTACTATTTCGATAATTTAGGGTCAAATGCATCTCTTAAGCCGTCACCGATAAGATTCAATGTAAGAACAATGATACAAATCGTAAGCGCCGGGAAAATAAGACGCAATGGGTAGCTCTGGAGTCCGCCACGCGCTGTATTTGCCAACGAACCAAGTGAAGGCATAGGAGCCGAAACACCAAGTCCGATAAATGACAGATAACTCTCAGTAAAGATAGCTGATGGTATCTGAAGCGCTGTAGTAATGATGATCACTGACAGACAGTTCGGTAAAATGTGTTTTCTGATAGTGCGGGCTGATGATGTTCCGATACACTTTGCTGCGAGAATGTACTCATTCTGCTTGATGGTAAGAATCTGACCTCTTATAAGTCTTGCCATTCCTACCCAGTAAAGCAATCCAAACACTATGAAAAGTGCAATCATGTTGACACCGAGCTTTGAAAGCACTGTACCCTTTATTACAGGTGTTAGCACCTCATTTAATACAACTGCGAGTAAAATGATGAGCAGCATATCCGGCAATGAATAAATGATATCTACTATTCTCATCATAACCATATCTACCTTGCCACCGCAGAAGCCTGATACGGAACCGTAAATGATACCGATTATAAGCACAAGCAGTGATGCAAACACACCGACTCCCAGAGAAACACGAGCTCCGTAAACAACACGGATAAAATAGTCTCTTCCGAGCTCATCTGTGCCAAAAATGTGCGGGAACAGCTTCTCACCTGCATCAATCTGTGCCTGCTCAGCATCGCTGTACTGGAAAGGTCCTAAGTTCTGTGCACCCTTAACGATATCTGCATAGCCGTAAGGCACAATCTTTGGTGCCAGAAGAATAACCAAAATAAGTAAAACCAAAACTATAATAGAACCCATAGCCAGTGGATTTTTACGGAGTCTCTTAAGACCATCCTTAAAGAAGGTAGTTGACTCACCCATAACCTCCTGCTGGCGTTTCTCTTCATCTGATGCCTTGGCAAAATCCTTCATATCGAACTTGCTAAGGTCAATCTGTGTGGAGAAAGGAGCTCTCTTCATATTATCTTTCATCTTTATCTCTCCTTAATCAAGCTTAATACGTGGATCAATCACTTTGTATACAATATCTGTAATGAGGTTCGCGCCTACCATGATGACAGCAAGGAAAAGCGTTGTGGCCATAATCATTGTGTAATCACGGTTTGTGATACAGCTTACGAACTTGGAACCGAGTCCTCCGATATTGAAAATACTCTCAATAACCATTGAACCTGTGAGGATACCACCAATCATAGGTCCCACATATGTGATGACCGGAATGAGCGCATTACGAAGCGCATGTACAAATATAATCTTGTACTGATGTACACCCTTGGCCTTTGCCGTACGGATGTAATCCTGTCCGAGTGCATCAAGCATTGAAGTCTTTGTAAGTCTTGTAATATATGCCATCGGTGAAAGTGACAGTGACAGCACCGGAAGTAATATCATGTTGCTTCCTGAGCTGAAGGCCTGCACCACACCAAGCTTTATACAGAAGAAATAAAGTAATAACGTAGCGATGACAAATGACGGCATCGACGTAATCAGTGTGACGAAGAATACTATAACTCGATCCGGCCACCTGTTTCGCATCAGCGCTGCTATCGAACCGAGCACCACTCCGAATACTATCGCAGTGAGCGCCGCTAAGAGTCCAAGCTTCGCTGAAATCGGGAAGCTCTCCCCGATGATATCTGAGATCGGACGGTCTGTCTTAAGACTAACACCGAAATCTCCGTGCAGCACGCCTGCCATGTAGTTCTTGTACTGGACTATAAGTGGCTGATCCAGTCCGTAGCGTGCCTCAAGCTCTTTCATTACCGCCGGACTCTTTGCCTTCTCCGAATTGAATGGACCACCCGGAATTGCATTCATGGCAAAGAATGTAATAAGACTGATAATGAAGATTGTAAAAATCGCGAGAATAACTCTCTTTACAATGTACTTACCCATATTTTTCTCTCCCTCTTGGATTTGTATCGATAATGCATTATTTTTATTTTTTAAAGCATTATCACTGCACCACGTCAAAGTATTTTGTCTAATACGCAAAAAAGTGCGAATGACGTCATTGTCATTACACACTCCCTAATCTTGCTGTCTGATACAACTGTCGTTCTGACGCGAACAATTCTTTTTTATTATACACAGAAATCATACTTTGTCAATTGGATATATTTTCCTATATTATTTTCATTTTTGCATAAAAATTAGTCATTTTTTTATAATACTCATTAATAAGGGTAATTTATGTAGCTTATAAGCATTATTTATACATTTTTATTCATTTTTATTTTCGCATTAAAATATTAATTTTCAGTGTATGATTACTTTGAATTGTTAAGTACCGGCGTTATTCTGGCATTAAACGGATATTTGGTGTA
>OATX01000841.1_pt1 | contig 16779 bp, 11 predicted proteins | sample 1516741 | NCBI WGS metagenome assembly OATX01 (sample SAMEA2579984, study PRJEB22360) | human gut metagenome | biome: human gut; feature: human-associated habitat; material: faeces | place: Denmark | collected 2008/2010
AATACGCCGCATATAACAAAACCACGCTTCTCAAAGTCTGTATAATTAACAATAGCACGTCCAAGGTTACCAGCACCTATTATTATCATATTATGCTTCCTGTCTATTCCAAGTATCTTGCCTATCTCATCATAAAGATACTTCACATTATATCCATATCCCTGCTGTCCAAAACCTCCGAAATTATTGAGGTCCTGTCTTATCTGTGATGCTGTAACTTTCATTCTCACACTTAAATCTTTAGATGAAATCCTCTGAACACCACTTTCTATAAGTTCGCCCAGATATCTGTAATATCTTGGCAATCTTCTTATAACAGCCGATGAAATCTTCTTTTTCTCTTCCATAACATTCTCCATTCCTGTGCAATACTGCTACGAAAAGGAGATGGGAAACCTGTAATTACCAGCTTCCCATCAGCCTTCAAAATTAATGTTAATTATATAACTATTTTGCTAAAAAGTAAAGAAATGTACTCTATCCAAGCACTCTCTTAGCAATATCCACAGACTCCTTTGCATCCTTTGAATAGAAATCCGCATGTATTTCCTTAGCATATTCAGGAGTAAGCACTGCTCCTCCTACCATAACCTTACAATCAAGATTGTTCTTATGTATAAGTTCTATTGTCTTTTTCATTGAAACAAGTGTTGTTGTCATAAGTGCTGACAGACCACAAAGCTTCGCACCATTTTCTTTAATCGCATCTACAACAACCTGATATTCAACATCCTTTCCAAGATCAATAACCTCATAACCATAATTCTCAAGAAGTACCTTTACGATATTCTTTCCAATATCGTGGACATCTCCCTTAACCGTCGCAATAACAATCTTTCCCTTGCTTACTGGTGCATTATTGCTCATAATCATATGTTTTCTTATAACCTCAAACGCTCCCTGTGCAACCGCCATTATAAGCTGTGGCAGGAATAATGTTCCCTTCTCGAACTCCTCACCTATCTTATCAAGTGCAGGAATCAAGGCATTATTAACAATGTCCATAGAATCCATACCTGCAAGAAGTTCTTCTGTTATTGCTGCACCTTCATTTTTTAGACCTTTCTCTACTGCATAGAATAAGTCATCACAGGTATAACTGCCCTTCTTATCCTTAAGATTAACACTTCCACCTGCCTGTGCTGTCTGACCACCCTGTACTGCATTTGCCGCTGTATTCATTGGATTAATCTTGCTTATATTAGGCATTGAAGCATAAGCCTTAATATAATCAACAGAATTCTTATCTATATTGGCAAGGAGCTTATATGCCCTTACTGCCCCCATCATCTCATATATGTTAGGGTTAATAATCGCAAGATCAAGACCATTCTGCATAGCCATTGTTAAGAAAATGTGATTGACAAGCACTCTGTTAGGAAGTCCGAAAGATATATTCGATACACCAAGCACCGTCCTTAAGCCAAGAGTATGCTTAACCTCATAAAGTGCATTAAGCGTTTCCATTACCCCCTCCTGTTCGGCTGAGGCTGTAAGTGTAAGACAGTCTATATATATATCCTCTTTAGGAATTCCTATAGCTATTGCCCTGTCCATAATCTTTCTTGCTATGGCAACTCTGTCTTCTGCTTTCTTAGGAATACCATCTTTATCAAGAGCAAGGCCAATTACTGCCGCACCATATTTTTTAACTATTGGCAGAATGTTATTAAGAGAGTCTTCTTCTCCATTAACTGAATTGACAATCGGCTTACCATTATATACTCTTAATGCAGCATCAAGAACCTCAGGTATAGTTGAGTCAAGCTGGAGAGGCACATCCACAACCGACTGAAGTGCTTTCACAGTATCAACCATCATCTGTCTTTCATCAATTCCCGGAAGTCCTACATTGACATCAAGAATATCAGCACCCGCACCAGTCTGTTCTAATGCCTGTCCAAGTATATAATCCATATCATTATCTAAGAGTGCCTGCTTAAATACCTTTTTACCTGTTGGGTTAATTCTCTCTCCTACAACTCTTGTGCTTGTAGCTGAGCATCCAGCCGATGGCATTTTCACTGGCTCTTTTGCTAAATTGCCTTCTTTATGTAACATATCTGATAAGCACTTTATGAATTCAGGAGTTGTTCCACAACAACCACCGAATATTTTAATGCCATACTTTCTTAAATCCTTCATAAATTCAGCAAACTGCTCTGCTGTCACATTATATTCATTAGTAACAGGGTCGGGAAGTCCTGCATTAGGCTTTACTATAACCGGAAGATTAGTCCAGCCTGTAAGTTCCTTAATAACCGGCTCAAGTTCCTTAGGTCCAAGTGAACAGTTGACACCTAAGGCATCAACTCCAAGTCCTGATATTGTAAGTGCAAATGAAGATATCTGACATCCTGTAAATGTACGCATATTTTCTTCAAATGTCATAGTCGTCATTATTGGAAGCTGGCTATTCTCCTTTGCTGCAAGCACTGCCGCTTTCACATCTAACAGATCTGTCATTGTCTCAAATACAACAAGATCTGCACCTGCCGCCTCACCAGCCTTGACTATCTCAGCATACATCTCATAAGCTTCCTCAAAGCTTAATGTACCTGTTGGCTCTAGAAGCTGTCCTATAGGTCCTACATCAAGTGCTACAAGTGCTCGTGGATTCACATTGGCACACGCCTTCTTTGCATTTTTAATTCCCGCTGTTACAAGTTCATCAACTGAATGCCCACATTCTTCAAGCTTATATCTGTTGCCACCAAATGTATTGGCATATATTATGTCTGCACCTGCCTTTAGATACTGCTCGTGTATGGAAATGAGAAGTTCCGGTTCTGTAATATTAAGCATCTCTGGTGTTTCACCCATCTTCATTCCTGCCGCCTGAAGCATAGTACCCATTCCACCATCAAGAATCACATAATCCTTTTGTAAAAGTTCTTTTAATTTATTCATTACAATGTCCTCCTGCTTCCCTGAATCTGCATGTACCTTTAAGGTTACACGACATACAGCCTTTTTTCTTTGAACTGACCTCTCCGGTTGTAAGCCCAATAACTGCTGTTACAGACTTGGTTGGTGTCATCATATCAGTCTTTCCTATATTAAGCCCTATAAGCTTAGGTGCATTTAGTATTTTTAAGAATTCGCCCTGCTGTGACAAAGGCAGATCACCATATCCTATTCCAAACCTGAATGTCTGGTTATACTCTGGAAGTTCCTCTTTAATAACAGCCTCAACCTTATCGCATACCTGTTCAATTGCTGCACTTGCCATACTGTCTGATATTACAGCCTTGGCAAGGTCTGAGGCCTGCATCACCCTTAACATCCTGTCTATTCCATCAGAGATTGTCACTGCTATAAGTGCCGCTTTATTACAGCCTTTAAGATGTTCTTTAATTGAGTTTCCTTTTAATGTAACAGAAGTCCCTTCAAGCCTTACGCCCTCATCGACCTGTGTCACATCCACTACCCTGTATACATATCTTGGAACTGCCGCTTTTAAGACCTCTGCCTCACATTCATCTATAAGGCTGTTTATTGTCTCATCTGCCCCTATTCCCTTGTATCCTAAGTACCTTAATACTTCTGCCCTGTTTATACTGCTTAATGTCACCTGTTTTTTCATTTATTTATTCTTTCTTGCTTTGTCCTTATGCTTGCCTTTTCCTCTTGACTGGTTAGCCTTCTCAACATTAACACGGCGTCCCTTAATCTGCACGTTATCATTCATTGCCTTAAGAATTTTCTCTGCGTGTATAGCTGGTACATCAACAAATGTATAGTTGTCCATCATATCTATCGCGCCTACAAGCTTGCCAGGCATACCAGATTCACCTGCAATAGCTCCAAGAATATTAGCTGGCTTTATTTTATCCTTTTTTCCAATATTAATAAAGAGTCTTACCATTCTTGAATCATCTTTATCTGTATCAAAATGGAATTCTTCTACTTCATCTTCTCTGTCAAGGGTATCACCTATAAGCATTTTTAAAAGTGCTGCTGCCATATCCATAGATGTATATTCTTCCTGATTAACGTGTTCTTCAACAAGATTAACCATATCTGTAAGTCCACCCTCTTCGATTGTCTGTCTGATTTTATCAAACATATTATCAAGCTTGGTGTTCTTAACATCATCCAATGATGGAACAGGCTTTGCAAGTATCTTAGTCTTACAGTAACGCTCGATATCCTTTAACTTATACACTTCCTTGCCACTTATAAATGAAAGTGCCATTCCAGATCTTCCTGCACGCCCTGTTCTTCCAATTCTATGAACATAATATTCCTCATCCTGAGGAATGTCATAGTTAAATACCATATCTACATCATCAACATCAATTCCTCTTGCTGCTACATCAGTTGCTATAAGTATGTCTACCTTGCCGCTTCTAAAGTCATCCATTACTCTGTCACGCTGCTGCTGTTTCATATCACCATGTATTCCATCAGCAAAATAACCTCTGCCCTTAAGCTCTGATATAAGCTCATCAACCTGTCTTTTAGTGTTACAGAACACTACTGAAAGTCTTGGATTGTATATATCAATAAGCCTGCACAATACTTCTGTCTTATTCTTAGGTCTTACCTCATAATAGAACTGTTCTATATTAGATACTGTAAGTTCTTTTCTTACTACCTTTATAATCCTGGCATCTTTCTGGAAATTTCTTGCAATATCCATAATAGCCTTTGGCATAGTAGCTGAGAACATTACTGTCTGTCTGTCTTCTGGCGTTTCTGTAAGAATTGTTTCCATATCTTCCCTGAATCCCATATCAAGCATTTCATCAGCTTCATCAAGAATAACCATATTAATATTATCAAACTTAACAGTCTTTCTTCTCATATGGTCCATAACTCTTCCAGGAGTTCCAACAATAATCTGTACGCCCGTCTTTAATGACTTTATCTGTCTTACTATCTCCTGTCCTCCATATACTGGAAGAACTTTAATATCACTCATATATTTGGCAAGTTTTCTTATCTCCTCAGCCACCTGTACAGCAAGCTCTCTTGTAGGGCAGAGTACGATTGCCTGAGGCTTTTTTATCTGTGGGTCTATCTTCATAAGCATAGGAATTGTGTATGCTGCTGTCTTACCAGTACCTGTCTGTGCCTGTCCGACAACATCAATACCTTCACATACAGCTGGAATTGCCTGTGTCTGTATAGGTGAAGTTTCCTCAAATCCCATATCCTCAATAGCTCTTAATATTCTTTCATCAATGTTTAACTCGTCAAATTTCATTCATTTCCTCATTTCTTAAATTTAATACACTTATCTTAGTCTAACTTTTTAATAATACATTATAGGAAGAAATAAGTCAAAAAAATTGCAATTTATTGTTAAAGCAAGTATAATTCAACTAATTAATTTAAAGAAAGGAACACTGTTATTATGATTCTTTCCTGTAATAATATAAGTAAATCTTTTGGAACAGATGTTATTATCAAATCCTGTTCTTTTAATATTGAAGACCACGAAAAAGCAGCTATCGTTGGTATCAACGGTGCTGGAAAGTCTACTCTTTTAAAGATTATAACCGGAATTGAACCTGCTGACACAGGACTTGTAACGTTAGCTAAGGACAAGACTTTAGGTTATCTTTCACAGCAGCAAAATCTTAATTCAGACAACACAATTTATGATGAGCTTTTATCTGTGAAGCAATATATCCTTGATATGGAAGCACAGCTAAGAAGTATTGAGAACCAGATGAAATCAGCAGATGATACAGCTCTTGAAACACTTATGAAGAAATATTCAGACCTTAACCACGAGTTTGAATTAAACAACGGTTACGCTTACAAAAGCGAGATAACTGGTGTTCTTAAAGGCCTTGGCTTTGCAGAAGAAGATTTCACACTTAATGTTAATACTTTATCAGGCGGACAAAAGACACGGGTTGCACTTGGCAGGCTTTTATTATCAAAGCCTGATATTATACTTCTTGACGAGCCTACCAACCACCTTGATATGGAGTCTATAAGCTGGCTGGAGAACTATCTGCTTAACTACAGTGGTGCTGTACTTATAGTTGCCCACGACAGATATTTCCTTGACAAGATAGTAAGCAAGATTATCGAGTTAGACAATGGCAATGCAACTGTATTCTCAGGCAACTATACTGATTACGCTTCAAAGAAAGCTATCCTGCGCAATATGCAGCTAAAGGAATATCTTAACCAGCAGCGTGAAATCAAACATCAGGAGGAGGTTATAACAAAGCTTAAGCAGTTCAACCGTGAGAAATCTATTAAAAGAGTTGAAAGCCGTGAAAAAATGCTTAACAAGATGGAATTTGTCGATAAGCCTGAAATTTTAAACGACAAAATGGATATTAAGCTTGAACCTAATGTAATAAGCGGTAATGATGTCCTTACTGTAGACAACCTTACTAAAGGTTTTGACGGAACTGTTCTTTTTGATAACATATGCTTCCAGATTAAACGTGGTGAACGCGTAGCACTTATCGGAAGTAACGGAACAGGCAAGACAACAATATTAAAATTAATTAATGGAATTATACCTGCCGATTCAGGCTCGATATATCTTGGTGCTAAAGTAAATATTGGTTATTATGATCAGGAACACCACGTTCTTGACCCTGACAAGACTATTTTTGATGAAATCAGGGATGCTTACCCAGACCTTAATAATACACAGATAAGAAATACACTTGCAGCATTTTTATTCACCAATGAAGATGTATTTAAGTATATAAAAGACTTAAGCGGTGGCGAGCGCGGACGTGTATCATTAGCCAAACTTATGCTCTCTAATGCCAACTTCCTTATATTAGATGAGCCTACTAACCACCTTGATATCACTTCAAAGGAAATTCTTGAAAATGCACTTAATAGTTACACAGGTACTGTCCTGTTCGTATCACACGACAGATACTTTATTAATTCTACTGCAACAAGAATTATTGAGCTTGCCAATAAAACAGTTGTTAATTATATTGGTAATTATGACTATTATCTTGAAAAAAAGGATATACTAGGAGCAAAACCAATAACCAATAACATTTCTAAATCCAGCAGTTCAGCCATTTCAAAGCTTAACTGGCAGGAAGAAAAGGTAAAGCAGGCACAGCAAAAGAAGATTAAAAACGAAATCAAGCGTACTGAAGAACGCATGGCTTTAATTGAGGCTGAGATTGAGGAACTTGATAATATGTACGCCGACCCTGCCATAAGCAGTGATACTGCCAAACTTATGGAAATACACACCAGGAAGGAAGCTCTTAGCAAAGAGCTTGATGAGCTATATGATAAATGGGGGGAATTAACATTATAATTCCAATACCAAAAACAGCGAAAAATGCCGAAATAAGGCAATTCTTAAGCGTTTTTTATTGACAAAATTACCTATATGGAGTATAAATAACCTATACTTATTATTACTTATTTCATTTAAGGAGGATGTAGTTTATTATGAATAAGACAGAGTTAGTTGCTGCAATCGCAGAGAAGGCTGAACTTTCAAAGAAGGATGCTGAGAAGGCTTTAAAGGCTTTCACAGAAACTGTTGCTGAACAGTTAAAGAATGGTGACAAGATTCAGTTAGTTGGTTTCGGTACTTTCGAAGTTGCTGAAAGAGCTGCTAGAACAGGTCAGAATCCTCAGACAGGTAAGGCTATTGAAATTCCTGCTTCTAAGGCACCTAAGTTTAAGGCTGGTAAGGCTTTAAAGGATACTGTTAACTCAGCTAAATAATTAATATTCGATAGTGGATATTGCGACTGTCACTTAGGTGACAGTCTTTTTTATATGTATTTATAGATACATATAAATATTATCAATGAAATTCAGAAAACGGAGACACACTATGGAAATAGAACGTAAATTCTTAGTTGCACAATTGCCAGATAATCTGGACAATTATAATTGCAGATATATTGAACAGGGTTATCTTTCAACTAAACCTGTAGTCAGGGTAAGACGTGATAATGATGATTATTATCTTACTTACAAAGGCAGTGGTATGATGGCACGTGAAGAATACAATCTTCCACTCACCAAAGACTCGTATGAACATTTGATTAAAAAAGCTGACGGTAATATAATAACCAAAAAGCGTTATGAAATTCCAGATGGTAACGGATACACTATTGAACTTGACATATTTGAAGGAGCATTCAACGGCACTGTTATTGCAGAAGTTGAATTTAACACTATAGAAGAAGCTGACAATTACATTATGCCAGAGTTTTTTACAGAAGATGTAACTAATAACCCTGAATATCACAACAGCAATATGAGTAAAAAGAAGTTCGACTAACGTGAACACTCTAAGAAAAGAGGATAACCTGATGAAAAAACTCTCTGATATATTAGATATAAGTCCTGATATTACTCTTGAAACACTTCAAAGAGCAAGAATGGCAGCCTTAACACTTATCAAATGGCTTCTCTGCTCTTTATTTACAGGAAGCTTTATAGGACTTATCGGAGCATTATTTTATAAAGCTTTACAATATGTAACAAGCTTTCGGATCCAACACCCTTACACTTTATTCTTTCTTCCTGCTGCCGGTATAATAATCGTTCTTATGTACCATTTTACGCACGAAGACAAGAATACAGGAACTAATCTTGTAATAACAGCAATCCAGTCCAATGCAGAAGTTCCTGTCCGTGTTGCTCCTCTTATTATAATATCAACACTGCTTACACATCTTTGCGGTGGTTCAGCAGGACGAGAAGGTGCAGCCCTGCAGGTTGGCGGCTCCTTAAGCAATTTTATCGCCAAAATATTACATTTTGACGACAAAGATACAAGAATTATGATTATGTGCGGAATGAGTGCCTGTTTCTCTGCTCTTTTCGGAACTCCTATAGCCGCAGCCATATTTTCTATGGAGGTTATAAGTGTGGGGGTTATGTATTACGCCGCACTTGTTCCCTGTATTATATCCGCACTTATTGCTTCCGGCGTAGCTGGGTTATTCAATATAACACCAACTATGTTTATAATAAGCGAAATATGTGAACTAAGCATATCTACCGGAATAAGATTTATGATAATGTCAGTAATATTTGCCCTCGCAAGCATTGTATTCTGTTATATGCTTCATTCATCAGCCAAAATATATTCTGAATACTTAAGCAACCCATATATCCGTATTATAATAGCTGGTGTGCTTGTTATTATTTTAAGATATATAACCGGTACTACTGATTATCTTGGTGCTGGTGCTCCTATGATTGCGGCAAGCTTTATAACAAGCTGTTCGTGGTATGTCTTTATTTTAAAAATGCTGTTTACAGCCATTACATTAGGTGGTGGATTTAAAGGCGGTGAGATTGTCCCTACACTTTTTGTCGGTGCAACTCTTGGAAGCTTTTTGGCTCCTGTATTCGGACTTCCAATCGGCTTATGTGCCGCGTGCGGTATGGTAAGCGTATTCTGTGGCGTAACTAACTGCCCACTCACTTCTTTCATATTATCAATTGAAATGTTTGGTGCTGGTTCAATGAAATTCGTAATTATATGCGTAGCAATAAGTTATATGCTCTCTGGCTACTACAGTCTTTATAACAGCCAGAAGATTGTTTACTCTAAATACAAGACAGAATATATTAACAGACATTCACATTAATTATAATAAAAAAGGCAATTCATACAGAATTATCATATCTACCGATTTTTCTGCTAATGAATTGCCTTTTTACTGCTTTTACCGCTTTTACTGCTTTAACTATGCATCATTCTTATATATTTTATTTGTAGAAATTGTCCTCTGGAAGCTTTCCACCAACTGAAGCTGGATTTGCTTCGTAAAGAACATTTAAATATTTGCTTATTTTGTCTTTGGCATCACTGCCTGTTATTATTGTTATGTTGCATTTAGGTATTGCCTGCTTTGCAACTGCGGCTTTTGTTATACCATATTTTTCTACAAGTGTTGAAACCTCATCTACATTTGCATTAACATAATCTGCTGAAAGCTTATATTCCTCAAGGAACTTGTCAACCGCAGCCTTATGGTTATTGTAATATTCTGTATTGACAACTATTACACCTGTTACTACTGTACTTCCGTCCTTTGATACATTTTCCCATTCCTTAGTAACATCAAGAGCTATTCTTGCTTCCTTATTATTCATAAGAACTGTTGTAGCAAATGGCTGTGGAAGAATAGCTACAGTTTCTTCCTTCGCTGATGCCATAATAGCCGCAACCTCGGAAGCCTCTGACTTAAATTCAATGTGTACATCCTTATCAGGGTCAATTCCGTTGGTATTTAAAAGGTATCTTAATGTATATTCAGGTGTAGTTCCTTTACCTGTTGTGTATATTGTACGTCCTTTAAGGTCGCTTACATTAGTTACCTCGCCCTTATTATCAAGTATATATAACACGCCAAGTGTATTAATTCCTACAACAGATACCTTGCCATTACTCTTATTATAAAGTGTTGCCGCCGCATTACAAGGCATAGCTGCAATCTGGACATCGCCCTTTATAAGGTCTGCTGTAAATGCATCTGCTGCCGCCTCTATCTGAAATGTATAATTATTAGCTGTTTTATTATACTCATTATCGCTCATAAGCTTAACCATTCCGATAGCTGTAGGTCCTTTAAGTGCAGCTACTTTTATGTCTTCGCTTACATACGCACTTGTACTTTCCTGTGTTGCATTGTCTGACTTATCACTGCTGTTACTACCACAGGCTGTAAACATTACGCTGACCATTACAAGCATAAGAATAGCAGCTGTCAGTTTCCTCATTCTCTCTCTCATATTGTTTCCTTCCATTCCTTTATAATTATCTGTAATGACATTATTCCGTTAAACGTATTGATATCCGGATAATATATTATAGAAATTCTCATTCCTGCCCTTGGAATATCATCTATATTATTAATTCCAAACTGTACAGCAGGTACATAAGTTCCGTCCTCTGTTTCTAACTGGCATCTAAGAACATTTTTATTCTTTCCAATAACTGAAGCTGTCTTTACATATAAGTTCCTATCTGCAAATACCGGCTTTTCATTACCCTTTCCGAATGGTTCAAGCAGCTTTAACTGGTTAACCAGCCGGATATTGGCATACGATACAGGCATTGGAACATCAATCCACATTTTAGGAATTAAATCCTCATCTGTAAGTATCGCATTATCATTCAGCATTTTTCTGAATATGTCAATATCAGATATTGCTAATGATAAACCAGCCGCCATAGGATGTCCACCATATTTAGTGAGAACATTTTTACATTTATTAATCTCTTCGTACATATTATAGCCTTCGATTGAACGTCCTGAGCCTTTTGCCCCGTCCTCAGCATTAGTAATAACAAATGTAGGCCTGTAATATCTTTCTTTAATTCTGCCTGCTATTATTCCAGCTATGCTCTCGTGGCAGTCCTTTAAATATATAACAAGCACTCTATCCTTAAGAAGACCAGTATTCTCTACTAATTCTATTGCCTTCTGCGTCTCCTGCTCTGTCATTGACTTTCTTTCATTGTTAAGGGCTATAAGCTCTTTTGCCATATTATGTGCCTTTTCATTATCCTTGCAAAGCATAAGTTCAATCGCCTGTCTTGCTGTATCAAGACGTCCACTGGCGTTAAGACATGGTCCTATTACAAAGCCTATATGATATGAGCTTATATTATTAATATCAAGCTGGCACTCCTCTATAAGTGCCCTAAGCAGAATATTTTTTGTATGTGCAATATGCTTAAGGCCATATTTAACTACTATTCTGTTCTCGTCAATAAGGTCGACTATATCACCTACAGTGGCTATTGCCATAAATTCAATATAATCTTCAAGCTCTTTCTTATCAAGCCCTAATCTGTCATATAACAGGCTTATAAGCTTATATGCAACGCCTGCTCCACATAACAGCTTAAATGGATAATCACAATCTGCCTGTTTAGGGTTAATAACTGCATCTGCCGGAGGTACAATGTATACCTTTTTATCGTCCTTTATCTCAAATGGAACATCGTGGTGGTCGGTCACTATCATTGTAATTCCATTATCCTTTGCATACCTGACCTGATTATATGCAGCTATTCCATTATCACAGGTAACAATTGTATCAATCCCTTCATTGATTGCATTGTCTATTAAATGCCCATTAATTCCATAACCATCATTTATCCTATGCGGTACAACATAATCCACATCTGCTCCTGCCGCCTTTAAGCCGCAGAATAATATATAAATAGAACATATTCCATCAATATCATAATCTCCGATTATTCTTACAGGCTTATGTTCCTCTATTTTCTTAGTAATAATATCAACAAATTTATCGGCATCTTTCATACTATGAGGATTATGTATATCGTTAAGATTCCCATTAAGATACATATCTATATCTTTACTGCCGCATATATCCCTGTTTCTTATTATACGGGCAAGAACCTGATCTATTCCGTATTCAGAGGCTATCTGCTTAAAATCTGCTTTTTTGGCGTATACCATCCATTTGCTGTTCACGTTTGTTCTCCATTCTTATGGCAATATTGCTTGTATTAAAAATGGTGCATCGTTTGATGATGCACCATTTTACTGCTTTACAAAGCCATTATATTAATTATTTATTATACCTGAGCTCCGTCTTTACCTATGCTTTCTGCTTTTTTTCTTTTATTAACTGCTTCATCAATAACTCCTCTGTTCTTTCCACCAAGCATATACCAGAATGAACTTGTAAGGAATACTGATGAGTAGAAACCTACGATAATACCAACAATAAGTGGAAGTGAGAATTCCTTAACTGATGTTACACCGAGTATGTATAACATAACCAGCATAATAAGAGTTGTTATTGTTGTATTAATATTTCTTGTTAATGTACTTGTTATAGCTGAGTTAACAAGCTCTGTAATATTAGTCTTAGAGTTAGCACTCTTTAACATTTCCCTGATACGGTCAAATATAATGATTGTACCATTAATTGAGTAACCTACTATTGTAAGCATACAGGCAATAAATGTGTTACCGACTGGCACTCTGAATACTGCATAGAATGTAATAACTACTAATACATCCTGTAAAAGAGCCATAACAGCTGCAAGCGCGAATTTGATATCCCTGAATCTTGCAAAGATATATATAAGCATTGCTATTGTAGCAAGAATTACTGAAAGAATAGCATTCTTCTTCATAGTACTGCTGACAGATGAGCTGATTGTGTCTGTCTCAACTATCGAACCATCTTCAATAGGGAACTTAGCTGTTACAGCTTCCTCAACAGCTTCTCTTTGCTCAAGTGAAAGGTCTGTTGTCTTAAATGAAACCTTAGTTGAGTTCTGAACCTTCTGCTGTTGTACTTCTGTTATACCTGCAGCATCCCTGATTACAGGAATAATATCATTCTCTATCTCTGACTGTGAATATTCTTTGTCAAATGTAAAGCTTGTTGTTGAACCGCCAACAAATTCAAGGCTGAAATTAAGTGCTCTGTTACCAAGTGCACTCTGTACTCCCATTGTTATAAAACCAATAACAATAAGAACAATTGAAACCGTAATAGTCCATTTCTTAATTGAAAGAATATCATAAGTTCTTCTATGTGTTGTCTTTCCATACATCGATGGCTTAGTAAGACCAAAGTTATAAAGAAGCTTCATAATAACTTTAGTAATTACAAGTGCTGTAAATATTGAAACTATGTTACCTACTGCAAGAGTTGTTGCAAATCCCTTAACAGGACCAGTACCGAATATATAAAGTACAATAGCTGCAATAAGTGTTGTTACGTTACCATCAACGATAGCTGATGTAGCTTTGTTATAACCTGCAAGAATAGAATTCTCAACACTCTTTCCTGCGGCTATCTCTTCCCTGATACGTGTATAGATAATAACATTGGCATCAACCGCCATACCAATACCAAGTATGATACCGGCAATACCCGGGAGTGTTAATGTAAGATCATATACACTTACAAGGAATAATACTAATGTTGTGTATATAATAAGCGAAAGTGTTGCAACAACACCTGGTACTCTGTATATAGCAATCATAAATACACATAACAATGCAAAACCAATAGCTGCTGCTATAAGACTTGTATGAATTGCATCGTGTCCTAACTGTGCACCTACGATATTAGAGCTTACTTCATTAAGTGTAAGAGGAATAGATCCAATTCTTATGTATGTAGCAAGATTATCTGCCGCATCAAATGTTTCCATACCTGTAATTGAAGCATTACCACCTGTTATAGCCTGATTAACTGTTGGATAACTTACAACCGAACCATCATATACTATGTATATTCTGCTTCCTATATTGTTAGCTGTTGCCTCAGCGAACTTATCTCCACCTTCATCTGTAAATGTAAGCGATACACCATATGGTGTGCTGTCTTTAGATGATGTATCTGTGTAAGCCTGTGCTGTCTTTACGTCAGAACCTGTAAGAAGTGGTGTGTAATCCTCTCCCTGTGACCACGCTGTATAACCTGTGTAATCAAGGAATTCAAGTGAACCTGGTGTTCCTAATTCTGTAAGAATTTCATTAGCATCTGTAACACCTGGAATTTCTACTGTAATTCTGTTCTCGCCCTCTTTGTAGACCTGAGATTCTGTACTTCTTCCCTCGATACGTTTCTCAAGCTTATATATAGTATCTTCTATATCCTGGGAACTTGGGTTATCTTCTTTAATCTCATAAGTAATACTGACACCACCTGCAAGGTCAAGACCTAAGTTGATGTCCTTAGCACTGCCATAGCCTTTGCCGTTCATTCCGAATATAGCTGTAAGCGAAAGTCCTACAAGCAATACAAGAATAATAATGCTATAGCTTATCTTCTTAGTTAAATTGTACTTCATTTTACTATTAATACTCCCTTCAACATTCCTTTTAATCTTCTGCCATCGCAGCTCTTATCATAATTGCACATTCAATTCTCTTCTTCTGCATCTCACAGCCAACATCATATGCATCATTGATGTTACCATGGAAGTTGTAAGAATTAGCGGCACACCCACCACTACAGTAGAACTTGGCAAAACAGTTCTTACACTTTTCTTTTGAATATACATTACAACTCTTGAATTCATCTCTTATATCATTACGGGTTATGCCTTCATCAACATTACCCATAAGGAAATCTTCATTACCTACGAACTGATGACATGGATAGAAATCACCCCAAGGAGTAACAGCAAGGTACTCACATCCTGAGCCACAGCCTGATAATCTCTTAGCCACGCAAGGACCACCATTAAGATCAATCATAAAGTGGAAGAAATTAAACCCATTGCCAGCTTTCTTTCTCTTAATAATTTCCTTGGCAAGCTTATCATACTGCTCAAATATAATTGGAAGGTCTTCTTCTCTTATCGCATAAGAGTCTGTAGGCTGTGCAACAACCGGCTCTACCGAAATCTGCTCAAAACCTTCGTCTGCTAAGTGAAGAACATCTTCTGAAAAATCAAGATTGTTATGTGTAAATGTACCTCTGACATAATAATTCATCTGGTTACGGCTTTCAGCAACCTTTTTAAACTTAGGCATTATAATATCATATGAACTTCCGTGGTTATTTCTTGTTGGTCGCATAAGATCATTAATCTCTTTACGTCCATCTATGCTTAATACGATATTGCTCATCTCTTTATTGGCAAAATCAAGTATCTCATCATTAAGAAGTATACCATTAGTTGTAAGTGTAAAACGGAATTTCTTATTGTGCTCTTCTTCAAGGCTTCTTCCATATTCTACAAGCTGCTTTACAACTTCAAAATTCATTGTTGGCTCACCACCAAAGAAGTCAACCTCAAGATTTCTTCTTGAGCCTGAATTAGCAACAAGGAAATCCAATGCCTTCTTACCAACTTCAAAGCTCATAAGAGCTCTTCTTCCGTGATACTCACCTTCTTCTGCAAAACAATATCTGCAGGCAAGGTTACAGTCGTGTGCAATATGAAGGCATAGAGCTTTAACAACTGTAGGTCTGTCCTTAAATGAATCTATATATGGCTCATATATATCTTCTGTGAAAAGCTGTCCTTCTTCTTTTAATTCTTCTATCTCCTGACAGGCTTCCCTGATATCTTCTTCCTTATATTTATCTTTAAGCTTATCTGCTATCTCATCAACACTTGAATTCTCATAAAGTGCGATTATATCATATACTATATCATCAACAACGTGTACAGAACCACTATTTACGTCTAACACGATGTTATATCCATTATTCTTATACTGATGTATCATAATTATCCTCAATTTCTATTGGCTGTATACAGCCATTTATTCTTAATCACAGTTAACTAATATACCTGTAGCTATCAGACATACACTAACTATGAACTGTCTTAACAGAAATAAGAGAGTGTCTAAAATGCTTTAGCACTCTCTTACCCTTCACTAACCAATTAACTAATTATTAGTTATTCTTATTCTCACAGCTCTGGTTACCAACTGTGCAAGATGTCTTACAAGCTGACTGACATGATGTCTGGCATTCGCCACATCCACCGTGCTTCATTGTATCCTTTAATACGCGATTGCTGATTGTCTTAATATGCTTCACAACAATACCTCCTTTTTGTTCATAACTATTAGAAGTATAACATATAGCTATTACATTTTCAACAACTTTATATCAAGCCTAATGCTCTTAAAATAAATATCCAGCCTGTTAATGTTATGCTTGATAATACTGTCGTCAAAACAATTATGCTTGATGATAATACCTCATCATTATCCATACTCTTTGCCATAACATAGCTTGTAACTGTAGTAGGAGATGCAAGCATTATAAGAGCCGCCACAAGCTCCTGATTTCTAAAGCCAAGAAATACTGCAACCGGAATAAACA
>OATX01000847.1_pt1 | contig 16652 bp, 13 predicted proteins | sample 1516741 | NCBI WGS metagenome assembly OATX01 (sample SAMEA2579984, study PRJEB22360) | human gut metagenome | biome: human gut; feature: human-associated habitat; material: faeces | place: Denmark | collected 2008/2010
TCAACTCCCTTAGTAATTCCCATATCCATAATTCTTCTCTTAACCGGACCTTCACCATTAAGCTTAGCAACTTTAACAGTCTGACCAACAGCAACTTCCTTTAAAGTCATCTTAATCTCTCCTTCTCATTAAAATATTGTGAATATCTATATAGAGGCTTGAAACTCAAGTCTTTATACCATAATCTTTGAAGCCATATCGCTTCCTATAGCTACTCGTGATTCTTTAATATTAACTATAACATTACCGCCAGTCTTAGAAATGACCGTCACTATAGCTCCAACTACAAAGCCTAGATTCTCAAGAAATCTTCTCGTCTCTTCTTTCCCACCAATCCTTGTGATTGTTGCTGTCTCTCCCTCACCTATCATTGATAATGGCATAACTTATCACTCCTATCTGTATCTATGTTGATAATGTTTTTCATTTGCTACTGTGTTAGTATATACTAACACTTATTAGATGTCAATTACCATTTTAAGAAAATTTTAATATTATTAATTCTCACATAATAACCGCATACATATACAGTAAAATTAATATGTATGCGGTCATTACTCACTTATTAATATTATATTGGGAAGTGTCCAGAATAAATATGTCACTTATTAATATATTCATTATATTACTTTATATTATGCACATATCTGATTATACACATACATTAACTATGCATATTCTTAATTGTACATACACTCTGATTATGCAAGAGAAGCACCAAGATCCTTGCAATTACTTACAGCTTCATCATCAGGAGCTTCATTACAGATTACCGGGTCACAGCTAAGGTCAGCACCAGCATTCCTGCTTCTTTCTGCCCAGTCATCCATCCATTCTCCGCTTCCCCAGCCGTAAGAACCAAAGAGTGCTATCTTCTTTCCTGAAAGTGCCGCTTCACAGTCTGTAAACATCGGCTCAAATTCTGACTCTTCAAGATTTTCTGCTCCCATAGCAGGGCATCCGAAAGCTATTCCGTCGAATTCTGCAACCTTTGCTGATGAGAATTCTGAAGCAGTGAATAATGTTACTTCTGCTCCTTTTTCCTTTGCTCCCTCAGCAACAGCATTGGCCATAGCCTCTGTATTACCTGTTCCGCTCCAATATACAACTGCAACTTTACTCATTATCATTCCTCCATTATTGCTTTAATTTAATGCTTGTGCACATATATGTTGAGTGAATCATATATTCACGGTCAACTGATTTAATGTTCGTCCTCCTATAAAGACCTTCTGATATACCTCAGAACATTTCTTAAATCTTGCAAATGTTCTGACACTTTCCTGTTCATTGTAATATACCTTCCACACACCACAACATTTGCAGTTCTGTCCTTTATTAAAAATGAACTCCTTTACATCTTCTACAGGATATCCAAGAAATAAACCTATCTCGTGTGGAAAACAGGGCTGTGTCATAAGACGTTCCTTAAGTGTATTAATACATGCCTGTATACTTCGTTCTATGTATCCATAGCTGGATAATATATTCCATACATCATCATTATTGACTGCCTTAAATAACATACTTGGTCTGTATACATATATCAATGAACTCATATCTGTCTTTCTTAAGACTTCTATATATACGCCCTTCTCATTAAGGTTCATATTGGCAGTCTTAATCTCAGAATCGAATTCATCTTCTGATACAAATCTATAATTAAAAAGATTAGCCATCTTAATTCCAGCCAATGTAGGTGCACATTCTTTTACAATCTCATTCTCCAGCTTTCTAAGCATATAATCTCCATTCCTTATATTACGCATTACTCTGCCTGCTGTCTGTGTCAGTTACAATTAACAAGCCTTTCCGTCTGCTACATATTCCTGAAGAACTGCATTAAGTGATGAAGCACTGCTTGAATGTGAACGCACAATCCTAATGTCCTTGCTCTTTGCTTCTGTAACAGCACCATGTACCATTTTGTGTGATACTGTGTTAGTAAAAAGTATCATAAGGTCAGGGTTGCCAATTTTTTTGCCAAAGCTACTCTTCTCCTTAACAAATACCTTAGCCTTACAGCCGTGCTGTTTACATATCTTCTCATATTGACATACCATACATTCGTTACCACCAATTATAACTACACTCATATTAGTCCTCCTTATCCTGCGAAATAGATATATAGTATACATCTCACTGTTAGTTTTATTCTAACTTATGTTAGTTGTTACTAACCTATGATTTTTAAATAAACGGGTCTGGGACCCGTTAAATAAATATAAAGGCATATGCGTTAGCTGTTACTAACTATCATTATGATAATCTAACTTAATTATTTTGTCAACAGCTTTTTATTACTTTTTATTATCCTGATTCTACATAAAAAACTCCTGATGTACACTATACAAACCTTTGTCAGTCAAGGCTTACCCGTATAATATACATCAGGATTTTATAATTTACAATATTCTGTTCTTACGCACAGATAGTTATTCTATTTACTTAAAGTACTTAACACCAGACTCGAATATCTTAATATCCTGTTCTCCATAGATATTAATAGCTACCGAATCACCACGTCTTTCAGAATGTGCCATCTTACCTAAGCATCTTCCGTCCGGGCTTGTGATACCCTCAATAGCCATATATGAGCCATTGACATTCCATTCTTCGTCCATAGATACATTGCCTTCTGGGTCACAGTACTGTGTTGCTACCTGACCATTTTCAAAGAGCTTATCAAGCCATTCCTTAGGTGCAACAAATCTTCCTTCACCATGTGAAGCTGGATTGCAGTATACTCCGCCAAGCTTTGCTTCTGCAAGCCAAGGACTCTTATTAGTAACAACCTTTGTATATACCATCTTAGAGATGTGACGGTTAATTGTGTTAAATGTAAGTGTAGGTGAATTAGAATCCTGTCCTGTTATCTTGCCATTAGGTACTAATCCGAGCTTGATAAGAGCCTGGAAACCATTACATATACCAAGTGCAAGACCATCTCTTTCATTAAGGAGCTTCTCAACTGCTTCCTTCATCTTAGCATTGCGGAAGGCTGTTGCAAAGAACTTAGCAGAACCATCTGGTTCATCACCTGCTGAAAATCCACCTGGGAACATAATAATCTGTGACTGGTTAATTGCTTTTTCAAATTCATCAACAGATTCTCTTATGCTTGCAGCATCAAGGTTCTTGAATACTTTGACAATAGTATCTGCACCAGCTCTCTCAAACGCCCTGGCACTGTCATATTCACAGTTAGTACCTGGGAATACTGGTATAAATACTGTTGGCTTCGCAACCTTATTCTTGCATACATATACATTGCCCTTTGAATATACAGGTGACTCAACCCTATCAGTTTCCTTAGAAACCTTTGTTGGGAATACCCCCTCTAATGTATCTTTCCATACACTTAATGCTTCCTCAATATTGATTGAAACATCTTCATATGTAAACTTAGCTTCTTCTGTTACTGTACCAACCTTAGTATAAGCTGCCTTAATCTCTAAAAGCTTAGAGCTGTCTACTTCTGCTACTATACAGCCATATGCTGGTGCGAATAATTCTTCCTTTGATACAGATGGCTCAACAGCAACACCAAGCATATTACCAAATGCCATCTTGCTTATTGCTGGAACTAAGCCGTTAGCATCAAGAACATATGCAGACACAATTGCCTTGCTCTTAATAGCTTCGTGGATAGATGAATATAATTCCTTAATCTGTGAGAATACAGGAAGGTCATATTTATCTCTTTCAATGTCAAATCTTACAAGTATATTGCCAGCTTTCTTTAATTCAGGTGTGATAATATCCTGCTCTTTAGCTACATCAATAGCAAATGAGCATAATGTAGGTGGTACATCTATATGTTCAAATGTTCCTGACATAGAATCCTTACCACCGATTGATGGAAGTCCTAAGCCAATCTGTGCCTCATATGCACCAAGAAGTGCTGCAAATGGCTGGCTCCATCTTGAAGGATCTTCTGTCATTCTTCTGAAATATTCCTGATATGTAAATCTAATCTTGCTGTAATCGCCACCAGCCGCAACAATCTTAGCAACCGAGTCTGTTACTGCATACATAGCTCCGTGATATGGACTCCACTTAGAAAGATATGGGTCAAATCCATAAGCCATCATAGTTACTGTATCGCACTTGCCCTTAAGCACTGGAAGCTTGGCAACCATAGCCTGTGTCTCTGTAAGCTGGTACTTTCCACCAAATGGCATAAGTACTGAACCAGCACCGATTGAACCATCAAATCTTTCAACAAGTCCCTTCTGTGAACACTCGTTAAGGTCTGCAAGTGTCTTAAGCCATCTGCCCTTAACATCATCTACTGGCTTAGCTTCAAGGTAATTAGCCTTGTCATCTGGGATATCTACAAGTACTGATGTCTCCTGATGTGCACCGTTAGTATCAAGGAAAGCTCTTGAAATATTAACGATATCCTTGCCTCTCCAGTTAAGTACAAGTCTTGGTTCTTCTGTTACAACAGCAACTTCAACCGCTTCAAGGTTCTCCTCTGTGGCATACTCTAAAAATGCTTTAACATCTGCTGGGTCAACAACAACTGCCATTCTTTCCTGTGACTCTGATATAGCAAGTTCTGTTCCGTCAAGACCTTCATACTTCTTAGGAACTTTATCTAAATCTACTGTAAGACCTGCCTTGTCCAGGTCGATCTGAAGACCTGCTGCCAGCTCACCGATTGCAACTGATACACCGCCTGCACCAAAGTCATTACATTTCTTAATAAGCTTAGTTACTTCCGGACGTCTGAAAAGTCTCTGCATCTTACGCTCTGTAGGTGCATTACCTTTCTGAACCTCTGCTCCACAAGTCTCTATAGACTCCTCTGTGTGAACCTTAGATGAACCTGTAGCACCACCACAGCCATCACGTCCTGTACGTCCACCAAGTAGGATAATAATATCTCCTGGATCAGAATTCTCTCTCTTAACTGCGCTTCTTGGAGCTGCCGCTATAACCGCACCAATCTCCATACGCTTAGCAACATAATCTGGGTGGTATATTTCTTTAACATAACCTGTAGCAAGACCAATCTGGTTACCATATGAGCTGTAGCCGTGAGCTGCTTCTGTAACAATCTTTCTCTGTGGAAGCTTGCCGTGAAGTGTATCTGCTACTGGAACTGTAGGGTCTGCCGCACCTGTGATACGCATAGCCTGATATACATATGTACGTCCTGAAAGTGGATCTCTTATAGCTCCACCAAGGCAGGTAGCAGCACCACCAAATGGCTCTATCTCTGTTGGGTGGTTATGAGTTTCGTTCTTGAAGTTTACAAGCCACTCCTCTGTCTTTCCGTCAATCTCAACAGGAACAACTATAGAGCAGGCATTAATCTCATCAGACTCTTCCTGATCTTCAAGCTTGCCTTCTGCCTTTAACTTCTTCATACCCATAAGGGCTAAATCCATAAGACATACGAACTTATCTTTTCTGTCTTTATATATAACAGCTCTGTCAGCAAGATATTTATTGTAAGTTTCTTCCATAGGAGCTCTGTAATATCCGTCCTTAAATTCTACATTCTTTAATTCTGTAGCAAATGTTGTGTGGCGGCAGTGGTCAGACCAGTATGTATCAAGAACTCTGATTTCTGTCATAGATGGATCTCTGTTCTCTTCATTCTTGAAGTAATCCTGAATGAACTTGAAATCCTTAAATGTCATAGCAAGACCAAGTGAATCATATAATTCCTTAAGCTTATCCCCGCTCATATCCTTGAAGCCATCAAATACAACAACATCTGCTGGTGTATCAAACTTAGTAACAAGTGTATCTGGAAGCTTCTCATCAGCTACTCTTGAATCTACCGGATTGATACAATGGTTTTTAATCTTAGCCTTATCATCATCTGTAAGCTTGCCTGATATAATATAAGTAGTTGCAGTCTTAATTACAGGAGTTTCATTCTCATTAAGGAACTTAACACACTGCTCTGCCGAATCAGCTCTCTGGTCGAACTGTCCCGGAAGATATTCTACAGAAAATACAAAATCATCATCTGAAGCCTTAAATTCATTCTCATACACATCATCAACAGGTGGTTCTGCAAATACTGTTGTAAGTGCTTTCTTATATGTCTCATCAGAAAGATTCTCAATATCATATCTGATAAGCACCCTTACATCTGTAATTGTCTTAATACCGAGATAACCTGTGATTTCATCGTGTAACTCCTTTGCATTAACAGCAAAAGGTTTCTTTTTCTCAACAAAAACCCTTTTAACGCCACTCATTTTAATTATTTCCTTTCTTAATCAGCTGTACTCCTGTCACTACTATTTCAACAAGAATGTAGAATATTTTATCATATCATTACTAAAGAAACAAGACACAAGAACAATGTTGTGTATATTTCTATATTGTATACACTATTCATGCATACGTCTTATAATCTTGTATACAACTTCATTACCCATAACAAGAGGGGCTGTATGTGCAAAGAATACTATGCCATCTGTCGCTGATAATATGTCACTCTTGACATATCCCTCACACGGATCAATAACCTGACCTATTACCTCATTATGGACAACCGGATCCCCCGGTTCTTTAAGCCTTTTGTAAAAACCTGCATCATATGTCTTAACGGCTGATAAATCATACTCGTTAATGACACTTGCTATGTAACCGCTGTGATTATTATATTTTAATATTCCCATTCTCGTAAGAAATCTTAACACTGACGATACTGCCTGTCTTGCAGACTTTTCATCAACCATATCTGTACTGTTCGTATATATCGAAAACGCATTTGTTCCATTCATCTGCCAGCTATAATTAAGCGTTGCCGTATCCATAGGCTTTGGCTTTCTTATAACAACATACTGCAGTCCAAAAAGATTGGCAAGACTCGCACTCTGATATCCCGTTTCCATCATACGTACATGAGGTATGAAATCTCCCGGCATATAAAAGCTTGCAAACTGTATTCCATAGCTGTAGCCCTTACTGCTTTCAAATATAGCATCAGCTATCTGCTTAGTAGTATCTCCCGCTTCATCACCAGGAAACATTCTGTTAATATCTGTATTATCTACAGGCCAGAACCTCTTTTCAACATTCATAGAAAATCTGTTAGCTGACGGAATTACTAAAATCTCGTGGTTATGCGATATTGCACCTCTCATTTCAAGGTCTTTTAACACCTTTATAAGCTGTGAGCATATGTATAACTGCTGTATCTCATTACCCCTCATAGCTCCGACTATACAGGCTGATTTCTCGCCGTGTCCAAATCTGTAGCCTTCTATCTCAAAATTCTCTCTGTATATTCCCTTAAGACTATATAAAACTTCTTTTTTCACTACACTCTTCCTCCGTGTACTCTCGCAAGAAGTGCTCCCTTGTATACAACTGGATTTTCCCTCAATGTGAATACAATGCCATCAACCGGAGATTCAATATGCTGGATTATCCTTCCCTCTATTGGCTCTATTATGTCGCCTATTGCATCTCCCATATGGATATTGCCACATGAATTAATAGATGGAACAAATATGCCGCTTTCCTTCGCTGTCAGGAAATTAACCTCTCCCTCTGTTGAAATAATAGGCTCTCTGACAGCTATTTTATTATCAGCCTTTGGTATTTCCCATATTCCAAGATTACTCATAAGGTTAAATATTCCATCAATAAGCTGCTGGCTGTATTCCCTGTTAATTCTGTTACCAACGCCCATCTCTGCTACAAGCGTAGGTACACCAAGATGATTAAGGCTGTATGCCAGTGTCGCATCAAGCACTGTTATTGATGAAAATATCCATACAAAATCCGCATTTAACATCTTTGCAAATGGAAGCAGTCTTTCCGCATTTTCTTCATTCAGTCTTACCTGCGGCATCTCTCTTACAAATATATTGCTTGAATGAATATCAAGACAGAAATCACTTCCAATTATATCGTTGACAATTCCTGCCGCAACACTCTCTGCCACAGCTCCATTATTATCACCTGGAAATACTCTGTTCATATCAAGCTCAAACATAGGAATTCCCCTTGAACCTGTATCTATTCCAAGGGGATTTACATCTGGATATATATCTATAATTCCTTTTAATCTTTCCAGATTATTATTAACACGTCTTATGACTTCGTAGCACACATACTGCCCATCAAGCTCATCACCATGTATTCCTGTAACAATAGATATTCTTGGAACAGGCTCGCCAGCATAATCTTTCGGTGTGAGCCTGTTCTTCTTAATAACCATTCTCTCATGCACGGGAAGCTCTATTGAAACAACCTCTTCTATCATAAACTAACCTCTGTAAATATATTCTCACTACATAGAATCATAATTTCTTATCAATACACCCTGTGAAGTCTTCTTTAAAGCAATATGCGTAAATACGGTACTAGGAACATATGTCTTATCGCCCATAAATACACGGCTTCCTGGATATATATTCTTATCAATCCTTACAACTGCCCTGTCTGACTCCCTTACAAGTGTATAAAGATTACGGCTTTTTTCTTCATATTTGGCTTTCTCTGCTGTCTTAACAATCTTTGACTGCAACAGCTTTCTGTTAAGTGTTTCATCAAACTTATCAGAACCTGCCTTCTTTAATATATCAAGCTTCTGTAAAGCCTGATTAAATCTGTCTATCTGCGTATCTATATCCTTAAGCACCATAAGCACCTTGGCATATTCACTGCTTATCTCCTTAGTTACACCAACTCTTAATACAGTCTTAGAATAAGACTCACTTCCACAAGCTTTAATACATATGCCCCTTACGCCTGTGACATCTCCGCCTATTACAGAACCTCTCTTGCCCTCAAGATATATTCCGCCATATGCCAAAGCTGTTGTATTAAGCATATAATCACACTTTATATCACTATGGCTTATAATATGTGCATTCTCGAAAAACCTTGCTGATATATTGCCCATAGCTTCAATTCTTCCGTTCTCACCTGCATTAACACCATCCTGTATAATGATATCCTGTCCTGACCATATATCTGCATCTTCAACATATCCACCTATGTATATATTACCCATAGCGTGTATCTTGACACTGCCTCTGACACTTCCGTTAATCTCTACGTCACCATTAAAATCTATGCTTCCTGTTCCAACATCAACATCACCGCTGACATTATATACATTACTTACATTAAGGTCGTAGTTACGATATTCTACTTTACCGCTTAACTGGGCATAATAAGACTTGCCGTCCTCTGACACTGTAAAGCCCTTGCCTCTTAACTTAGGTCCTGGTCTTCCTGGCTTTGGAACTAAAAGCTTTCCAAATATATCATATCCAAATTCACCCTTGGTAGGTTCTATATACTCTGCAAGCTTATCATCTTTATTAACCTTCTCAAAAAGCTTTACATTAAAATAATCAACAGAACCATCTTCTCTTAATGTAGGCTTATTATCTCTTTCATACTCTGAATCAAAGAAGAAGTTGTAATAACCATCAGTACCGTTAACTGCACTTTTGCCTTCTGCTACCACGATTTCAATATCGTACAGCTTATTAAGAATAACTTCGCGTATTCTCGCTTCATTAATTCCTGTACGCACACCTGCCTGTGAAAGCTTGTCTGCAATCTCCTCGTATGTATAAGCTTCATCACTGCCTATGCCATTAAGGACTATACTTGCTTTCATATGATCATTATCAACATTGACAACTACTTCTTTGGTATTTAACTGTATCTGTTCTCTAAGTACATCATTCAATTCTGACTCCTCCAATCAACCATAGCACATTGTCTTATGTCATCTTTATAATCGAATTCCCCTTATATGTATGTCCTTAATTACTGGTCTTTATGTACTAATAATTCCGAAGGATCAAGACCCCTCTCAAGCATTATTCTTATCTGCTCCATCTGTCTGCAAGTATATCTTGCATCGGCGTATACGCTTACATCTACACCACTCTGAAGTCCAAGCAGTATCTCCTGACTTTGAAGTTCATTAAGCTGTGGCTCTTCCTGAACCTTGCCATCATTCTCAATCTGTTCTCTCATCTCTTTCATCTGGACAGCATTGATAAATGGATCTGCATATGGACTTACATCTATCCCTTCTTCTTCTCCTAACCTTATCTGTTCCATCTGTCCTGAGGAGAAACCTATCATATTATACTTGGTAATATCTATTCCAGCCTCAAGTCCTAACCTTAACTGTTTCATCTGGTCTGCTGTATATTCATGAAGCATATACTTCGATACATCTACACATTTTAACAAGCCTATTCTAATCTCGTTAAGCTGGTGTGCATCGAAATTCTCATCAACGAAAAATGTTAAATCAACATCATCTCTCTTAGCCAGTCTTATCTGTCTTAACACCTCACCAGAATATCCAAGCTTTGCATATCTTGTAAGATCAAATCTGTACTTTAATGCAAGACGAATCTCTCTCATAACAGAATAATCGTACTTCGGATTGCATATAAGTGATAAATCAATACCCTCTTTTATACCTTCTTTAATCTGCTCCATCTGCATATAATTATACTCCGGATCTGCCATAGCACTTACATCAATTCCTTCCTCAAGTGCCATTCTTATAACCTTCATCTGCCTTGAATTATATTCGGGACTGGCATATATAGAAATATCAACGCCATTATCATTACCTTTAGTAATCTCAAGCACCTGAAGTTCGTTAAATCCAGCTTTCTTCCATTCATCTATTCCCGCATGGGAATCCGCTAAATTCCTGATTTCATTCTCTCCCATAGTTCTCTCCAATATAAATAATCATATAATTAATTGTCACAGTCCGTATTTATACTAGAATAATAGCATATGTCTGACAATTTCTCAACATATTACTTGCCAAATATCACCACAATTGACAAATTCCCTCATAATTCCCCATATGCCTTATAATCTCCAGAAATCCTCAATACATTTTCCTGTATTATTAATATCTACAGGATACACTTTATCCCATTCCCTTGGATACTGCATCTGGTATTCCTGTGTCATAAAACGGTCATCTAACAGAAGTATTATACCCTTGTCATCTGCAGTTCTTATAACTCTTCCAGCCGCCTGCAGCACCTTGTTCATTCCCGGAAATACATACGCATACTGATAGCCATTCTTACCTATACTGTCAAAATAATTTCTTAATATATTACGCTGTCTGCATATCATAGGTATGCCTGTTCCTACAATACACGCCCCTATAAGTGACTTATCCCTTAGGTCAATTCCCTCAGAAAATATACCGCCAAGCACACAAAAGCCCGTGACATTTCCACTTGTATTATCCATAAATACTGACAAGAAATTCTCTTTATCGGCTTCCGTCATATTATTATCCTGTATCCATAATGATGTTACATCAGAGAGATGATAAATGTAGCTTCCATCCTCAACATCGTGCAGATCTATAACATTGCAGGCATATTTTTGTATATATATATCATACACCTCTCTCATATAGCTGTAAGAAGGAAAGAATATCATATATTTGCCTTGCTTCGACTGCGTAAGTGTGTGGATATAACCTGCAATCTTGGTGTACTCATTATAATTACGCCTCGTATACCTGCTTGTAACATCACGTCCAATAAGCACTCTCTTATTATCAGTATCAAACGGCGAATGTGCATACACAGCATAGTCATCTGCATTTCCTGAAAGCATTTCCTTAAAATAATTCACTGGAAGAAGTGTCGCCGAGAACATTATTGTCGATATTCCCTGACTTAATCTCTGCGATAACTGTCCTGACGGGTCAACACAGTACAGATGAAGTGCAAAGTCACCGTCATCGATATGCTCAGCATATATAACATACTTCTCATCTATGCAGTCATACATATTAATAAAATGTCTTATCTTAAAGAAGAATTCTATTATCTCATCGCACACCGGCTTTCCTTTATTCTTATCCAAGAACTTCTGCATATACGAATAACACGATTGCAGATTAGCTAAAAATGTGCCACAGTAATCATCTATTATTATATATTCTTTATCACAGGCTCTCTTTAATTCAAGAAGATATTTGTTGCATTTTTCAAGGTATAAAGCCAGCCTTTTGTCCATATCCTTAACTACTCTTTTGCAGGCAAGAAAATCTTCCTTGACAAGCGTTGCACTATACATCTCCCTTGCCCTGTCAACAAGATTATGTGCCTCATCTACAAGAAATACATAATTGCCTTTGCCGCCATCACCAAAATATCTTTTTAATGAAGAATCTGGATCAAAAGCATAATTGTAATCGCATATTATTCCATCACACCAGTATGAAACATCAAGCGACATTTCATACGGACACACCTTATGCTTCACTGAATACTGCAATATCGTATCCCTGTTAATTACCGCTTCATTAGTGATTATATCGTAAACAGCTTCATTTACCCTGTCAAAATGCCCCCTTGCATACTCGCACACCTCTGGATTACAGTTGTGCTCATCAAGATGACATATTTTATCCTTCGCCGTCAGTGTCACTGTGCGAAAATGCAGTCCTGCATCTCTTAGTATCGCATATGTTTCCTCGGCTACCGTTCTCGTTATTGTCTTGGAGGTAAGATAGAATATCTTGTCAGTTAAGCCATTACTGCACGACTGCACGGCTGGATATACTGTTGATATAGTCTTTCCTACTCCTGTCGGTGCCTGTATATATAACACCTTCTGTTCTTTTACCGTGTGGTATACACTCGCAACCAGCTTCTTCTGCCCCTCACGGTACTCAAATGGAAAATGCAGTTTCTGAATTGAAGCATTCCTTTCTGCCCTTTCATCAAATACATAATCCATCCACTTTTTAAAGCCAGCTACAAGTTCTCTGTACCATTTTATAATTGACTCACTGTCATATTGCTCTTTAAATCTTACTATTTTCTCAGTTTCTGTATTACAGTAAGTAAGCTGTACATTAATGCTCTCCAGATTATACCTTGTTAAATATATATAAGCGTACACCATAGCCTGTGCCTTATGCACATACACCGGCTCTTTAAGCTTTCCTACATCTGACTGCATAGTCTTAATCTCATCAATTGTAACCTCACCTATCGGCAGCTTATTGCCATCCTCATCTTCCTCAATGTCAGCTATTATTCCGTCTGCCCTGCCCTCTATTCTAAGCTCGTATTCAATTCCACCCTCTGATGTCAGCTCCTCTTTATTCCTAAGAAGCACCTCTGCCCTGTAATTAGAACCCATAGAGTGCTGGATTTTCCTGTGAAGCCTCGCACCCTCCTGCATAACCTTAACATCAGCAACACCTGTATCCCTGTTATCAATATCCCCACCAAGGCACATAAATTCAACCAGATTTCTTACTGATATATTAAATGTATTATCTTTAATTACATACATATCTGTGCCTCCTTATATATCATATTTCTGCGTATTTTTTGCGCTAATTATATCATAATTTTTGCGCAGCCTTTCAGCGCATATAAAGTTCCGCAAGGAACTTTTAAGATGAGCACTTTTGTGCTCATTATATCATAATTTTCTTTTTATCTACCCTATACTCACGAACCCGTGCTTATCGCACTCTTTCGTCCTGCTTCGCACGACTGTTCGTTCGTTAATGGCGCAAGAAAAGTAAATGTCTGCTTCGCAGCCGCTTCCTTTTCTTTTGCGCTCATTATATTAAAATTCTTCTGTGACGTTATAGACATACCCATTCTTTACTCTGCCAGTACGCTTTACTATCTCAAGATAATTAAGAATATTAAGCGTATATCTTGACGCTTCAACACTGACCCCAGCCGCCATTGCAAAGTCTTTCACCGTAAAATCTTCCTTCAAATCCGCTGGAACTAACTGCATATAATCCTCTATCCTGTCAAACTTTACTATTCTTCTTATCCCAACCGGTACTCTGTCATATCTTGTTGAACCTCTTTTCTTATCATAACTCCAGCCGTTAAGAAGCTTATATTCTTCCATATCCATAAGCACAAGATTGATTGAAAGATTAGGATTTTTCAGATAGCTTTTTATCTTATATAACTCGTAAAATGCATCATATTCCGTAAAATGTCTTGGCGACTTTCTCCTGCCCTGAACCTCTCCATTATCAGGATTAACCCAGCTTAACCACTTGTTAAATGGAAGCGGATACACCACAGTAACGTGGTAATCTTGTAGAAATACCGAAAGCTTATCCCTCAGTTTATTAAGCTGGCGTGTCTGTATCTCTATTATTCCTTTGTCATTATATATATCAGCATAATAACCGCTCATAGCGACCTCGTGCTTGTCCTCATCAGGCTCATAATACAGCTTAAGGACAGCGTGAAGTGTCTTTTCTGACAATGTCCCTATCCCTTTGTTATTATGTGCCTTGCCAATTATCTTATCTTTAGCATTAACAAATGCCTCGTAATCTTCATATTCCGATGTTTCATATAATATATTGTTCAATGTTCTGTCCATAACCTGTCTAGTAATGTTATACTTTTTTTAATTCATTATAAATCAGAACATATATTCTTACAACAAAAAGCAGTAAAAGCTTTTAATATATATTCTCATTACATATCTACTATGTATAGAGAATATATTTTACTCTGTTACTTATGCTTTTACTGCCTTTTATTTATTATTTATTATTATTTTTCTTAAAATGTGCTATTTTAAGTGTTGCAATAAGTCCCCTTAATGTGTCTGCCTGTGTACTCATATCCTGACTTGCAGCGGCACACTCTTGTGATGTGGCAGAATTAGTCTGTACAACATCATTGATAGCTTCTACACCATCATCAACCTGCTTAATTGCCTCTGTCTGTGTATTAAGAACATCTGCAATATTATTAACTTCATCAACTATATGTCTTGAATTGTCCACTACTGCACCAAGCTGGGAAGCTGTGTCATTGGCAATAACCATACCTTTCTCAACTGCCGCAACAGATGTATCTATTAATGAAGCTGACTCCTTAGCAGCTTCTGCACTCTGTGCAGCAAGTGCTGATACCTGATCTGCAACTACTGCAAAGCCTTTTCCGGCATCTCCAGCCCTTGCTGCCTCTATAGAAGCATTGAGTGCCAGAAGATTAGTCTGTGAAGCTATCTGGTTGATAGTTTCTATTATCTTGCTGATTTCTTTGGAAGCTTTTTCTATTTCCCCCATTGATGTGACCATCTCACCCATTTTGCCGTTACTTTCATCAAGCTGTGTTCCTAGTTCATTTACTTTGCCACTTATTTCTCTTGCATTCTGTGAATTCTGTGCAACTCTTTCTGACACACTTGCAAGGGAAGCTGTAAGCTCCTCAACAGAAGCTGCCTGATTAGTCGCTCCTTCTGCAAGCTCTGTTGAACTTGATGCTATCTGTTCTGAACCTTCTGCCACCTGGTCAGCTACTCTTTGAAGATGCTTTACAAGATCTGCCATACTTGCTTCAAAGCTCATAAATGCTTGTAATATTTCCTCAAAATCGCCCTTCCACTCAACCTCTGGCTTAACATCAAAGTTACCATGTGAGAATTCCTGCATAGACCTTTTAATATCATCAACATATGAACTTAATGTTCTTATTGACTTACGCAGGCTGTGGGCTAATGCTCCCAATTCATCATCCGAATGGTATGTAAGCTCACTGTGCAGGTTGCCACTAGCAAGGTCTTTAGCTACATTATCTATATCCCTTAATGGTTCTATTATCATCTCTGTAATCTTAGCACCTATTTTCTTTGATATAAGGCTCGCTATTACAATAAATAACACAATAGCCACACCGCCTATGACAGCCACAACATTGCTTGACAATATTGCCTGATCTGCCTCTTTGTTGGTTTCATCTTCCATTTTATCCGCAATACTCATAAGGTTGTTAAGTGCAGGTGTACATACTGTGTGGATTTTATTCTTGGCACTTGCAAGGTCACCCTTTTCAATCTGGTTAATTATATCGTAACCGATATTGCCCCATTCATTAAGTGCTTTAACATACTGGTTATACAAATCATCATCTATTATATTGGTATTCTTTATAATATCAAGCTGTGTCTGGGAGTCTGTAAGAACTGTCTTAACATTATTCTTATAATTCTCATAAGTTGAACTGTCGTCATTTAATGCCATCTCTCTTATATTGCGGGCAGCAGAACTAATATCTATAATACTTTCTTTAGCAGCATTATTTGCTTTCTGAGCCCCTTTTACATAAGAATTAAATCTTATATCCAGAAGAGATAAACCAATTATGCTTACGATGCCTGATAAAATCATAAATTTAATTACAGTAGCGTAAATGTATTTTATTTTGTCGTGTAAATTTAGTTGGTGTAATTTAGATATCATTCTTGTACATCTCCTTCTTTAAATTGATGGGGGTGGAAGATAGACGGACACCGGACGCGTTGTTAAAGCGAATAGAAGCAACAAAGACACGTTTGCACTGCGTGTCGCTCGTAGCGGTACTAAGCTGCCAGTTGGAACTGCCAGCTAAGGACCGGCGGCTCCCCAGCGTCTTCTTATGCTTCTATCAGCTTTAGCATCGCTTGCTTTCTTTCAACCCTTGGTATATTTTGTTTTATTTATTAAGTAGATTTTATAACATAGCAAAATATATTTGTCAATATGTTATATTTGAATAGCTTTATAATATATTTCAGTGGGGAGAAATGGAAATTAGAAATAGAGATATAAAAATGGGATTTTTGCGTAAAAAAACAGCCGGACAATAGATTTACGAAAAGGG
>OATX01000851.1_pt1 | contig 16608 bp, 10 predicted proteins | sample 1516741 | NCBI WGS metagenome assembly OATX01 (sample SAMEA2579984, study PRJEB22360) | human gut metagenome | biome: human gut; feature: human-associated habitat; material: faeces | place: Denmark | collected 2008/2010
TATGAGATGTTGTGTGGAAAAGAAATGCGGTTGATACAGCCAGATAAATATAAGATACAAAATGGTGTGTATCGTGCAGAATCTCTGGATAACAAGGTAACAAACTGGAGTTTAAATGCGCATATTCCGGGAATTACGAATTATTATAGTGTGACAGATAAGAATGTCTCAGAGACTATGCAGGAATTCGGATTAAAATCTTATCAGTATAAGTTCAAATTCCGCAAACTTGATATGAGACAAGGTCTGATGGATTTATATGGAGTTCGTTATGTAATCTGCACCAAAGAAACAGGAGCTAAATTATTATCAGATTATCGGTTGTTAAGATCAAAAGATGGGATGCAGTTGTATGAAAATAAAAATGTATTTCCATTTGGATATACTTATGATGGATATTTGTCATCACAAACATATAAAACTTTGAACCCAGCACAGAAAGAACAAGCATTGCTTCAAAGTGCGATTCTGGAAGACGACAGCAAGAGTGCGGATAAACTAAAGAAGATGACAATCCCAGAGAACGTAACAAGTCATGTTGTTGGAGAAAATTATCGCATTCATAGTGAAAAAGAAAAGGAAAAAATCATTCAGATTAAGATTCCAAAACAATATATCAAGGCGAATTCTTATATTTATCTGCAAGGAGTCAGTACAGAAGCATTGGATGGAAAAAGCAGCAGACATGTATTAGGAGTTGGGATGAACAAAAGTAACTTCCAGCTTCTTTATGGAGGTAAACAGGTTCATTTATTTAATGCAGAGAAGAATTCCAGTTACGATATTGGGAAAAGAAATTATTTGGTCAAGATGAGCAGAGATGCAGTGAAAGATCGGGAAGATACATTGACATTAAAATTTAAGTTGAAAAGTGATTATTATATTGATCGGATTTCGATTCTTACAGTGGATCAACAGACAGAGATAAAACAGATTCAAAAGAGAAAAAAAGCAGATCATCTGACCAATATTTCATATGATGGAGGAAATCATTTTTCAGGAGATATCAAGGCATCTCAAAATGAGATACTTTGTATACCAATAACATATCACAAAGGTTGGAAAGCATATGACAATGGAAAGCAAGTGAAGAGTGAGCAGGTCAATGGAATGTTTGAAGGAATCTATTTAAACAAAGGAGATCATCATATTACATTAAAATATGAAACCCCAGGCCTTAAGATTGGCGCAGTTGTGTCGTTATTTAGTTTGATCATATTATTTATCATAAGTAAAAAGAAGAAATTTCAGTAATTAAGAAAAGCTTTTATTTACCAAAAAGAAAGGTAAATGAAAGCTTTTTCTATAAAAGAGGAAACGGAATGTACAAAAATAAAAAATGACCAATGTTCAATAAATTATTGACTTTTATCAAGGAAGTGCATATAATAACCAATGATTCAAAGAGGTATGACCTCTATATAAGTAATAAAAATGCAAGGAAGGAGCAGCTGTGATCATGTTAAAACGAGAATGGCAGAAAATTTCAAAGACCCCCTGGATGATTATCATTTTGATCGCGATCATTACGATTCCTGCAATTTATACATCTGTATTCCTTGGTTCTATGTGGGATCCATACGGAGATGCAGATCAATTACCAGTAGCGGTAGTCAATCACGATAAGAAGGTAAATTACGAGGGAAAAACATTACAAGTAGGAGATGATCTGGTAAAGAATCTGAAAGATTCAGGATCACTGGATTTTCATTTTGTAAGTGACAAGAAAGCAGAGAAAGGATTGAAGAGTGGAGAATACTATATGATCATTTCCATTCCAGAAAATTTCTCAAAGAATGCAACAACATTAATGGATAAGAATCCAAAACAGATGAAACTGACATACAAGACAAACCCAGGTACGAACTATGTAGCATCCAAGATGGATGATAGTGCCATGGCGAAGATTGAGAAGTCAGTCAGAGAAAAAGTAACAGAAACTTATGTAAAGACCGTATTTGATCAGATCAAGACAGCCGGAAGCGGTTTCCAGAAAGCAGCAGATGGATCCAAAAAGATTGAAAGCGGAGCGAAGAAGCTGAAAGCTGGAAATGATACGATCGAACAGAATTTAAAGAAATTAGCATCCAGCACATTAACATTTCAGAATGGAGCAAAATCACTTTCCGTAGGGCTAAAAACATATACAGCAGGTGTATCCAAAGTTAACAGTGGAGCAAAATCTTTAAAATCAGGAACAAAGACATTGAAAAATGGAGTTGCAGCTCTGCAGACAGGAGCAACTCAGTTATCCAATGGCTCTAAATCCTTAAAATTAGGAATCTCCCAGTACACAAATGGAGTCAGCACAGCACAGGCTGGAAGCAAACAGCTTGCAGCGAATAATAAAGCATTAAATGCAGGTGTTGAGAAATTATCCAGTGGAAGTAAAGATTTAAAAGATGGAACTGGAACAATATCAGCAGGCCTTAAAAATCTGTTGGGTCAGACAAAAGAAACATCCAATGGACTTGGAACTCAGTTAAAAGAAAATGAAGCGAAGAAAGATGGAATTATAAGCAAACGAAGCAATTTCGATACACAATTAGAAGCATTTAATACAAAATTAAATGAATTAAATCAAATGCTTTCTGCTGAATCAACCGCATCAGAGACATCAACACAGACAGCAAACAATGAAACAGCTAAGAAGGCAGCAAGCAGTGCAGCAAATGCAAAGTCAAGTGTATCTGATTTAAACAGCAAAGTAAGCAAGTTAAAGAATTCATCTGTACTTGATAAATTAAGCGAAGAAGATAAAAAAGCATTATTAGCTGAAATCGACGAGGTAGATAGCGCAGCATCTGATGTTGAAAATAATGTTGATGAAACATATACAAATGCACAGAAAGCGGCAGATACAAAAACAACAGCAAAAACACAGTCCGCAAGTAGTGAACAGCAATTTGCAACAGTGAAAGCATATGTTAGTTCTTTAGCAAAATCATCTAAGCAACTTGCAGAATCATCCCAGACACTTTCTGGATATGAAAAAGCGATGATGAATGGTCTGTATGAAGGTTTAAACGAAGTAAAAACAACATTAGACCGTCAGGGAACAACTCAGGATACAATGGGTATGATCCAGGCGTTGACTCAGTTATCAGAAGGTGCCACAAAAGTACAGACAGGAATGACAACCTTAGAATCTGGAATCAACGACAGCACAAGCGGATTAAAGATTGGAATTGCCAACTACACAGCAGGAGTTGAAAGTCTGAACACAGGACTTACAACATTAACAAACAATTCCAAAGCATTAAATAGCGGAGCAACGCAGTTGAATAGTGGAATTGGTCAGGTAAGCTCAAAACTTCCAACATTTAAGTCAGGAACAACAAAACTTTACAAAGGAACAAAAACACTGAAATCAGGAACAGCAGCCTTAGTTGCTAACAACAATACATTAAACAGTGGAGCCGGACAGTTAGCATCTGGAGCTGGACAGATCGCAAGTGGATCAAGTCAGTTAGCAGCAGGATCTACAACTCTTGGAAATGGAATCGGAACACTTCAGAGTGGAAGCAAGACATTAAAAGATTCTTTACAAAAAGGAGCAGATCAGGTTAACAGCATTAAGGCAACCAAGAAGACAAACAAAATGTTTGCAGCACCAGTAAAAGCTAAGAATGTAGAATATTCACACGTTGATAACAACGGTCACGCAATGGCACCATATATGATGTCCGTTGGATTATTCGTAGCATGTATGGCATTTACATTAATGTATCCATTAATGGAGAAAAACGAAGAAGTCAAGAGTGGACTTCAGTGGTGGTTAAGCAAAGTCACAGTCATGGCAGCAGTATCCATTGCACAGGCAGTGATCATGGTTGCAGTTTTAATGGGAATTAATGGACTCGAACCACATTACGTAGGAAAAACATTTGGAATGGCCGTCTTGGCATCCATGGCATTTATGTCATTGATCTGCTTCGGTGAAATGTTATTAAACCGTGTCGGAAGTTACGTCATGTTAGTATTCATGGTCGTACAGTTAGGTGCAGCAGGAGGAACATACCCACTGGATATGGCACCACACTTCTACACAGTATTACACAAATATATGCCATTCAGCTATACAGTACACGCATTCCGTCACACACTATCTATGGATGGACAGATCGGACAGGATATTGCAGTATTTGTTGGAATCTTAGTTGTGTCAACATTAGCAACGATCATCTTCTACCGTTTCAGAATGAAGAAACAGGTTGGAGGAACATTGGAACCTAATGGAGCGCCACAGCATTAGATATAAAAATAATTAAATAAAAACTCTAATGAACAAAAGACTAGGACAGTCAGTTTTGGATTGTATAGATATACATCTTCCAAAACTGACTGTCCTAGTCTTTTTATTGTTGTTGTATGCATGAAAAATGTGTATAAAATGTGAATAAATACATTGAATAAAGATTAATGCAGGAGTATAATTAAAAAAGTATAGTAATTGTAAATAGGGATAATAAGTTAATAGGGAGCTTTCACTTATGAAGAAGACTAAGATTCCACGGAAAAAAGTACGTGGAAAGAAAGCAACTGTAACGATTAAAATTAAATAATCTCAAAATGCGCTAAAAGAGTGATAAAATTGATCACTCTTTTATGCATTCTACACAAAAAAGTGTTATAATAAACAAAGCAATATGCAGATTCAAACATGAAGAAAAGGAGGACGAATTTCATGCAAAAAGGATGGAAAGTATTCAGCCACTTAAATGGAAAGAGCAGAAAGAAACTGTTAGCATGTCTGCTCAGTATATCCATGATACCGGTCAACGGATTTACGGTAATGGCGGCAACAGCAGATCAGGGGAATCAGGCAACGGTGACACAGGAAGGTGCAACCACACCAACAGTTACAAATGGGATTTCATTTGCAGCAGAATCAAAAGATGTAAAAGTTGGAAGTTTCCATTATTACAGATTCCAAGGAACAGATACGGCAAACATTGACAAAGTAACACTCAAGTCAGCAGATGAATCAGCATTGAAGATTGAACAAAGAACAGTCAAAGATGCTGAAGGAAAAGACGTTATCGAATATATGCCAATCGCATTAAAGGATAAGGGTACTGTCAAAGTAACAGCAACATTTGAAAGTAAGCAGATCAACAAAGGAACAATAGAATTTGAATTTAATCTAGCTAAAGCAGATGACAATGTGGTTCCAGTAACATCCTATTCTTTATATGAAGCACTTGGCGGAACAAACGGTCAGATCACAAAAGCAGAATTAGCAGCTAAGAAAGAAATCAATCTTTCTAACAAGAATCTGACAGACACAGATGTAGAATATTTGAAAGATGCAACAGGATGTGAAAAATTAGATTTAAGCAACAATATAAATGTTAAGAAAATTGATGCATTAAAATCTATGACAAATTTAAAAGAGATTAATCTTGTAGGAACTTCTGTTTCTACAGCAGACAAAATTGCATTGATCAAGACAAACAAAATTACAGTAGAAAAAGGTACAACAACATCAGATCCAATTCTTCCAAAAGGAATTTTAAAAGGATGTACAGATGTTAAATATTCTGAAGATGTAGCAACAGGAACAGCTGCAAAATTAAAATTAATACAAGATCAGACGGATAAAACATTAAGTCTTGAGGCGATTGATACTGCAGAAGCTGGAGAAACAAAATTAAAAGTTGAAAGTAAAACAACACCATCAGCGACAGTAACAATTCCAGTTACAGTTACAGCAAAAAGTGAAACGTCACCACAGATTGATAAAAATATTCCAAATCTAAGCGTAGGAACATTTAACAAAGAAGTCAAAGTGATGAATGTTAAATCAGGAGATGTAGTATCTGTTACTTCTAAAGATAATAAGATCTTAAATGTTGTCACAAAAGCAAGTGTAGCAACAGCAGATGTTACAATTCCATTTATTGTTGAAGCAAAAGCTGCGGGAAAAACAACTTTAGAAGCTACGATTACACGAGATGGAAAAGTATATAAAGATTCTATTGACATTGAAGTCAAAGTAGCACAGCAAGATGCAGATGGAAAGACAATTATTCCATTGACAAGTATAACAGTATACAATGCATTAAAAGATGTGGATGCGAACAAAGATGGAAGCATTAACAGTGATGAGATTAAAAAAGTAAAATCTATCGAGTTAGAATCTAAAGATCTTACAAATGCAGATTTAGCAGGATTATCAGAAGCAGTCAATTGCGAAAAGATTAATCTTGAAAATAACAAAAACATCACAAACATTAGTTTTGTGAAAAATTTAAAACAGTTAAAAGAACTGTATTTAAGAGGAACAGCTGTTACAGATTTTACAGCATTAAATGATCTGAAAGCACAGTTAAACTTCTTATTCCTGCCATCAGCAGTAAGCACAGCAACAAGACTTTCATTCTTAAGTGATACTGTATACTTAAAAGAAGGACAGGAACTGTCAATAAAAGAATTTACCAAAGGTGTATTTGTAAATGATACAGCCTCTGAGGCATTTACTATCACTTCATCTAATACGACAGCAGTATCCATTACAGGAGATAAGATCAAAGCTGGAACAAAAGGACAGATGGCAACACTGACATTAAAAGCTGGAACAACAACAAAAACGATCAAAGTTTACACAACAGACGAAACAGGTAAGATTCCTACACAGGCGGTTGTATTAAACAAAACATTTGTAACGTTAAATCCAGGCAAGACAGAACAGCTGAAGATCACATATTTACCAGATTATGCAACAGCTTCAATCGGAACAGTAAAATGGACATCTTCTAACGGAGCAGTTGTAACAGTTGATGCAGCAGGTAAATTAACAGCTAAGGCTGCAGGAAAAGCAATTATTACGGCGGTAACATCTGACGGAAATGTAATGTACTGCATCGTAACAGTAGAAAATATCAAAGTCAGCAAGATCACGATCGCAACAACAACATCTAACAAGATTGCAACCGGTAAGAAAGTAACATTAAAGGCGACCGTAACACCATCCAATGCATACAATAAAGGTGTTACATGGAAATCAAGCAATACCAAAGTTGCAACAGTCAGCAGCAGTGGTGTCGTTACAACGAAGAAGAAAATGGGTGGAAAAACAGTAACGATCACAGCGACAGCCAAAGACGGAAGTGGTAAGAAAGCGTCATATAAGATCTATGTCAAGAAAGGTATTGTAAAGAAAGTCTACATTTCTGGAGTTAAATCAGTAAAAGCTGGTAAGAAGGTATATCTGAAAGGAAAAACAAGCGCATCTTCAGGGGCAAATAGAACATTAAAATGGTCAAGCAGCAATACAAAATACGCGAAAGTTTCTTCCAAAGGAACTGTAACAACATACAAAGCTGGAAAGAAAAAATCCGTGAAGATCACAGCAAGAGCAGTGGATGGAAGCGGAAAGAGCAAGACGGTTACAATTAAAATTAAATAGTAAAGTAATCTCTGATATTTATTGAAAGAAAAAAGCAGTTAGAAATCAAAATTTAAGATTTCTAGCTGCTTTTCTTCTAAATTGCAAAAGTAGTAACAAAAACTTGCAATACCCCTTTTATATTAAATCAAATGATAATGTTTAAATGCATGATAAATCCCATCATCATTTACGGAATCTGTAACATATTCTGCAATTTCTTTTAACTCATCACAGGCATTTCCCATAGCAATTCCATGGCCAGCAGCTTTAAACATGGAGATATCGTTATTACTATCTCCAAATGCGTAGCAGTCATCTGTAGAGATGTTGAGATGATCAGCGACATATGTAAGACCAGTCCCTTTATCAGGATTTTCAACATGATCCCATGTAAATTCATGCGCCATATAAGGAGCAAGGTCAAAAGCAGTGATCATAAATCCATAATGTGGATGAAAGTCAACATTATGATCGCGGAAATAAGAACATTTTTCCCCTTCAAAGGTTCCATAGATATTGTTTTCTACGCAAATCCGTTTGATCTGCTCGACCACTGTTTCAGGAACTGTTTTGTGATAGATCGTTTCACCATCAAGAAGGATGTGAACTCCGTTAGAACAAAGATAACCGTCGCAGCCAATATCGAGAATCTCTTTTTCAAAATAAACAAGAGGTCGTCCAGTGTTGATCAGGACTTTATGACCATTTTCCTGTGCTTCATGGATTGCTTTGATCGTAGATTCTGGAACCAGACGCTGTTCTTTACTGTACAAAGTCGCATCGACATCCATAAAGATTAGTTTGTTGTTTTCACTCATATTATCATTCCCCATCTAAATATTCATAAAAATTAAGAGCCGGATACAAATGAAGATTGATGGTCCGGCTCTGTGCTGTAAGGATATAGTTGATTATTCTTCCACAGTTACAGTCTTCATAACTTGTGGTTCTAATGGTTTATCGGAATAATCTGTTGCAACTTCAGCGATCTTATTTACAACATCCATTCCTTCGATGATCTTACCAAATGCTGCGTACTGTCCATCTAAATGTGGAGCAGCTTTGTGCATGATAAAGAACTGTGATCCGGCAGAATCAGGCATCATAGAACGAGCCATGGATAAAACACCAGGAGTGTGTTTTAAGTTGTTGATCACACCGTTCTGGCTGAACTCTCCTTTGATCGTATGTCCAGGACCACCTGTTCCTGTACCTAATGGGCATCCACCCTGGATCATAAATCCGTTGATGATACGATGGAAAGTTAAACCATCATAGAAACCGTCTTTTACAAGATTTACAAAGTTCTCAACAGTGATCGGAGCGATCTCCGGATATAATTCTGCTTTCATTACATCACCATTTTCCATAGTGATCGTTACAATTGGATTTGCCATAATATGAAATTCCTTTCTATATTTTATAATCTTTTGCCATTTACGGCTATGCTTTGATTATAATGGAAATACTAAAAAAAGTACAGCAGTTTGACCAGAAGAGTTACAATCCAAAATATGCATATTTTTTCACAAAAATTACAAAAAAGTTAAGAATATGAACGAAAATTAATAAAAACCCTTTTATTTCTACAAAATGCGAGTATAATAGCATAGGAACACAGTATGATTTTAAAATCATACGATAATAAAAATTTGGGAGGACATCATGGATTTATATTTAGATTTTGATCATAATTCCAGAAGGCGCAGAAGGGGGCGCAGACGTGGAAGAAGAAATCGTTCCAGAGTTCCATTTGTCATTGGAGTCATCATTTTACTAGTGGTCATTGTGGCAGGAGGTATATTTGCTGGAAGAAAATATATGGCTTACAGGCAGCAGAAAGCAGAAGAGGCCAGAAAACTTGCAGAGGCAAGAAGAGTCGTCACAGTCATGATCCCGGAAGGATATTCCATTGATATGATAGCAAAACGACTAGAGAAACAGGGAGTCTTTAAAGCAGATGAATTTATAAAGGCTGCGAAGAATACAGATCAGTATAAAAACGATTTTATTAAAGACATTGACCCAAAGAAGGGAACAAAGTACAAATTAGAAGGTTATCTGTATCCGGATACTTATAAGATTTACAAAAGTTCCAAACCAGAAGATCTGATCCAGAAGATGCTTGATAATTTCGATAAGAAATATTCAGCACTTGCGAAATCTTATAAAGGAAAGCGTTCTATGGCAGAGATCATGACGATCGCATCAATGATCGAACGTGAAGCAAGCAATATGTCAGAACGTCCGATGATCGCAGGAGTCATTGAGAATCGCCTTGCAGCGAAAATGGGACTTCAGATCGATCCGACCGTTTTGTATACCACAACAAATGGATTATATAATGCGAAGAAAGTTTATTATAAAGATCTGAAAGTGAAAACGGTGTATAATACTTACGTTATGAAAGGGTTACCAGCAGGACCGATTTGTAATCCGTCAGACACGGCGATCAAGGCTGCGATGCATCCGAAGAAACATGATTATCTATATTATAGAACTGACGGAAGCAAAAAGGGAACTCATATTTTCACAAAAACATTCGATGAACATAAGAATGCGAAAAGCACAAGTACAAAAGATAAAAATAGTACAAATAGCACAAATACAACGAATTCAAAATCTTGAGTATTTTACTAAGGATTCAAAAAGATTGTTATTTTTTTGGCGTACAAAAAAAAATACCTAAAAATACATAAAAATCTCTTTAAAAACTTGTGCAAATAATGTAGAATAAAGCTGTATACAAAAGTTATATGTATACAGCTTTGTTTATGTTTTAAGCAACTTGTGAAAGTTGTAGTGATATTTTCTACGCCCATATGCTAGGTGGAGGTAGAGATTAACAATGTGTGGATATATTCACACGTGATTTTTTAGGAGGAAGAGAACATGGCAAGAAAAATGAAAACCATGGATGGTAACACAGCCGCTGCACACGTATCATATGCTTTTACAGAAGCTGCAGCAATTTATCCTATTACACCATCCTCACCAATGGCAGAGTCAACTGACCAGTGGGCAACACAGGGAAAGAAAAATATTTTCGGACATCCTGTAAAATTAGTTGAAATGCAGTCTGAAGGAGGAGCAGCAGGAACTGTACATGGTTCTTTAGCAGCTGGTGCATTAACAACTACTTATACAGCATCTCAGGGTCTGTTATTAATGATCCCTAACATGTATAAGATCGCTGGTGAACAGATGCCTTGCGTATTTGATGTATCTGCTCGTGCACTTGCATCTCACGCACTGAACATCTTTGGTGACCACTCTGACGTTTATGCATGTCGTCAGACAGGTTTCGCAATGCTTTGCAGCTCTAGTGTTCAGGAAGTTATGGACTTAGGAGCAGTAGCTCATTTAGCAACAATTAAAGGACGTGTTCCTGTATTACATTTCTTCGATGGATTTAGAACATCTCATGAAATTCAGAAAATTGAAATGTGGGATTATGATGATCTTGCAGATATGGTTGATTATGAAGCAATCGACAAATTCAGAGCTGAGTGCTTAAACCCAGAACATCCAGTTCTTCGTGGATCAGCTCAGAACCCAGACATCTTCTTCCAGGCAAGAGAAGCAGCTAACTCAACATATAATGCTTTCCCTGCAATCGTTGAAGATTACATGAATCAGGTTAACGCTAAGATCGGAACAGATTATAAATTATTCAACTACTATGGAGCTGAAGACGCTGAGAGCGTAATCATCGCTATGGGATCTGTTTGTGAAACAATCGACGAAACAATCGATTACTTAATGAAACAGGGTAAAAAAGTCGGTGTTGTTAAAGTTCGTCTTTACAGACCATTCGTTGCTGAGAAATTAGTAGAAGCAATCCCTGATACAGCAAAAGTTATCAACGTATTAGACAGATCTAAAGAGCCTGGAGCAAGAGAACCATTATACCTTGATGTTGTTAACGCATTAAGAGGAACAAAATTCGAAAGCTGCACAATCAATGGTGGACGTTATGGATTAGGTTCTAAAGATACTACACCAGCTGATATCATCGCTACATTCGAAAACGTTGATAAAAATGAATTCACATTATCTATCGTGGATGATGTTACAAACTTATCTCTTGAAAGAGGAGAAACTCCAGTTACAGCTCCAGACAGCATCGTAGCATGTAAATTCTGGGGACTTGGAGCCGACGGTACTGTTGGTGCTAACAAGAACTCTATCAAGATCATTGGTGACCATACAGACAAATATGCTCAGGCATACTTTGATTATGACTCTAAGAAATCCGGTGGTGTTACAATGTCCCACTTACGTTTCGGAGATGACCCAATCAAATCAACATACCTGATCAACAAAGCTGACTTTGTTGCTTGCCATTGTGCACCATATTTAACAAAATATAACATGGTTCAGGACTTAAAAGACGGTGGAACATTCCTGTTAAACTGCAGCTGGACTCCAGAAGAAGTTGGAGAACATCTTCCAGGACAGGTAAAAGCTTACTTAGCTAAACACAACATTAAGTTCTATATCATTGACGGTATCAAGATCGGTAAAGAAATCGGACTTGGTGGACGTATCAATACTGTATTACAGTCTGCATTCTTTAAATTATCAGGAATCATCCCTGAAGAAGATGCGATCAAATACATGAAAGACGCTGCAACAGCTTCTTACAGCAAGAAGGGTGAAGCTATCGTTAAGATGAACCACGATGCGATCGACGCTGGTGCAAAAGCTATCGTTGAAGTACCAGTTCCAGCTGAATGGGCTGACGCTGAAGCAGAAAGCTTATTCGTTGAAGCTAAGGGAGATAACAAACCTCTTGTTGATTACATCAACAACGTACAGAACTACGTTAATGGACAGGAAGGTAACGCTCTTAAAGTTAGCGATTTAGTACCTTACGTAGATGGACATATGCCTTTAGGTGCATCTGCATTCGAAAAACGTGGAGTAGCAGTAGACGTTCCTTCTTGGAATCCAGATAACTGTATCCAGTGTAACTTCTGTGCTTATGTATGTCCTCATGCAACAATCCGTCCAGTAGCTATGACAGAAGAAGAAGCAGCAGCAGCTCCAGCAGCTACTAAGACAGCTGATATGACTGGAATGCCAGGATACAAATTCGCTATGACAGTTACAGTTCTTGATTGTTTAGGATGCGGATCTTGTGTAAACATTTGTCCAGGTAAGAAGGGTGAAAAAGCTCTTACAATGGCTGGATTAGATTCTCAGAGAGATCAGCAGGAAGTTTATGACTATGGTCAGAAATTACCAGCTAAAGAAGAAGTACTTGCTAAGTTCAAAGCTGATTCCGTTAAAGGAAGCCAGTTCAGACAGCCAATGCTTGAGTTCTCAGGAGCATGTGCTGGTTGTGGTGAAACACCTTACGCTAAACTGATCACTCAGTTATTCGGTGAAAGAATGTACATCGCAAACGCAACAGGATGTTCTTCTATCTGGGGTGGATCTGCACCTGCTACACCATACACAACAAACGCTAAAGGACAGGGACCAGCTTGGGCTAACTCACTGTTCGAAGACAACGCAGAGTTTGGTTTAGGTATGTTCACAGGACAGAACACATTAAGAGAACAGACAAAAGAAAAAGTTGTTGCATTAGCTGAATCTACAGATAACGCAGATGTGAAAGCAGCAGCAGCTGAATACTTAGACACATATGCAGACGGAAGCAAGAACGGAGCAGCTACAGATAAATTAGTAGCAGCATTAGAAGCTTGTGGATGTGACGCTGCCAAAGAAATCCTTGCTAAGAAAGAATTCTTATCTAAGAAATCTCAGTGGATCTTCGGTGGTGACGGATGGGCATACGACATCGGATTCGGTGGTGTTGACCATGTATTAGCATCTGGAGAAGACGTAAACGTATTCGTATTCGATACAGAAGTTTACTCTAACACAGGTGGACAGGCATCTAAATCTACTAACTTAGGTGCAATCGCTCAGTTCCAGGCAGCTGGTAAAGGAACTAAGAAGAAAGACCTTGCAGCAATCGCAATGAGCTACGGATATGTATATGTAGCACAGATCGCTATGGGTGCTGATTACAACCAGACAGTTAAAGCAATCGCTGAAGCTGAAGCTTATCCAGGACCATCATTAGTAATCGGATACGCTCCATGTATCAACCATGGTATCAAGGGTGGAATGAAGATTGCTCAGACAGAAGAAAAGAAAGCTGTTACTTCTGGATACTGGAATCTGTTCAGATTCAACCCAGCATTAGCTGCTGAAGGAAAGAATCCATTCCACTTAGATTCTAAAGCTCCTACAACAGAATACGAAGACTTCATCATGGGAGAAGTTCGTTACAACGCTTTATCTCGTCAGAACCCTGAAAGAGCTAAAGAACTGTTCGCAGAAGCTAAAGCAAACGCAGAAGCTAAATACAACAGATTAAAAGAAATGTCTGATAAATAGGCATTACCTATTGTTTAGATGATCTTAATCTAATAAATCAAAATCCCCTTTGTGAGCAATCACAGAGGGGATTTTTTATGCATAAAAATAAGGGGTTGTCGCTTTAACGATTAATAAATCGTGAAGCTCTAAGGATTATGTGACGATGTGCAGTGTCTTTGACAATGAGGAAGTTGGAAGCGGTACAAAACAGGGGGCAGGATCAACTTTTGGAGCAGATGTATTAAAATACAATGTTGCTCAGAAATATACGACAGACGCAAGATCGGCAGCGCCGGAAAAGGCAGCCTACATCTATGCGGGGCAGATCAGAGATGAACTGGGAAGCCGTTTGGATTTACTGGAGAAAAATGCATACCGCTTCTGCTATATCAATGATTTCCCAATGAGCGGAACTGCACAGGATTTAATGTACGGAGCCCCAAGCGAGATTACAGAACAGCAATTAAGAGAAGTACACATAAAAGTACGTGATTAAGAGGTTCTTTGAAAATTTTTTATATGAGACAAAGATCGTCTAGTGTTAACTGTTTTTTGTTGACATAGGATTGTATTCTGTACTCAGGTAGTCAGAATATGTTGGAAGTTCCCAATTGGATGCAGTAGGCTATTTAGAAAAATTGACTGAAATTATCAAAAGCAATGATAATTGTGATGTTACCGTAGCAAGGATGAAGGCATCATGCTGCTACGGTATCGGAAATGCTGTGAATACAGTTTCGTAACATAGCAGTAATATTAGAAAGATTACGATGATTTTTCAATTGCAGCTAATTCCAAAATGATTTTCATGACGCTGGAATGACTGATTCCGAATTGGTCTACTCCAGCGTTTATCATTTCTCGTACCATTTCTGCATTGCGGATTCCAGATGCGGCCTTTCTATTCGTTATATATTTTTCGGTCATACGTATTTTTAATTCCTATCTCTTCTCTATATTTTGCGACAGTACGTCTGGAAATTTTGATTCCTTTTTGCTTTAATAAATTTGATAATGTCGAATCACTGTAGGGGTTGTTAGGGTTTTCAGAAGCGATTATAGTTTTCAATTGTTTTTTTACGGCAATTGGACTGTTGTTATCCTTTTTTCCAGCAGAAGATGTGAATAAATCTTTCAAATAAACCACTCCAAAAGGGTATTGGAGATATTTGTTTTTGATTCCACGGCTGATGGTGGATGTGTGCATCGAAATATCAGAAGCGATATCGGCAAGTGTCATAGGTTTTAATGTGCTATTTCCAGTAAAATAGTCTTTTTGGCGCTCTAAAACAGCAGATGTAATTTTTAAGATTGTTTCTCGGCGTTGTTCAATACTATGCATAATCAATTGCACACGATTGTATTTTTGGCGGAAATATTCTTTTAACTCCGGACTCTGTGAAGTATGCATCATATTTAAATAATAGTCACAGAGAGAATAATTTCCAATCCACTGATCGTTTAATCTAATGGTCCAACTGCTGTCTTGATAATCTATAAGAATATCCGGCACAATATAATCTGTGGAATCAGTAAGAAATCCAGAGATTGGGCGTGGATTTAATTCTCTGATTTTTGCAATACATTTTCGGACATCCTGTGTAGACATAGAAAGTTTTTGTGTGATAGTATTGATTTTTCCAGCAGCAATATCATCCAGATGATAACGGATGATTTGATTGAGTTCCGGTGTCAGTTCCTGCCGTGCTTCTAACTGACGTAAAAGACAGTGCGGGAGGTCTTTTGAAAAAATTCCCAATGGTTCCAAAGAGGATAGTATGTCCAGGCAATATTTTACAGTAGATATATCAACACCAAGCCATTGACTGAAATCCTTTAACGACAATTTAAAATAACCACAGTCATCCAGACAGTCAATCATGGTCTGCATTGCTGCCCACTGTAAATCTGAAAAATCTCTTTGGTTTAACTGATCCAGAAGGAATTCTTTGATTCCACTCTCCGAAAAGTCAGGAATTTCTTTGTAAATATCCTCGTCTTCTTTTGCAGAGGAATAGGAAACATATTGATTCCATGAAGGAAGATTTGAATCTTCATTATAATCCAGCAAAGGATTTTCAATATATTCATTTTGAAGGAAGTTATTTAACTCAAAATTATCCAAAGACAGTATTTTTAACGACTGTAGTTGTGTTTGGGATAACGTTTGGGTTTGCACTAAAGTAGTTTTAGGGCTGAAATTCATTTCATCACACTCCAAATCTTACTAGAAGTTTTCTTCTATAATAGAACATTGTATCAAAGGATTACAGTATTGTAATTGTTTTCTGGCATTTTTTACTGCAGTTTCTATCATTTGAACTGTATTTTCCGATTCAAGATTCATAATTAGTTCAAAAAGTAAGGGAAGATTTACTCCAGCAATCAGGTAAATATTTGATTTTGAAAGATATTTCATAAATTCATTATTGACGCTTCCTCCGAAAATATCTGTTGTAACAATTAATTCTTCGTCATCACATAACGCATCAATAATTTCTTTGATAGGAGTTTCTACCTCTGTCATGTCATTGGTGTATGCACATAAAGTAGAAACAGAATTTTGTTCTCCAGTTACAAGTTCCATAGCATTTTTGATTCCATCAGCAAATACACTGTGTGTTGCAATTAAAAGTTTTTTCTTCATTTTTTTATACACCTCGTTATTAAAAATAGTTCAATTTAAATGATATTTTTTTATAGAGCAAGAATGATGCCAAGTGTTAGTGTGAAAATTTAAAGGGTTGCAGATGAAAAATATTGTATATATAATAATACAAAAATGAGAAAAGGAGAGAGAAAGTTGCTGAAAGATTCCA
>OATX01000961.1_pt1 | contig 15168 bp, 22 predicted proteins | sample 1516741 | NCBI WGS metagenome assembly OATX01 (sample SAMEA2579984, study PRJEB22360) | human gut metagenome | biome: human gut; feature: human-associated habitat; material: faeces | place: Denmark | collected 2008/2010
ATAACAAGCCAAGTTAGCTGCTAAACGCAGCTCCTTGTCAAACCATTAACATCAAGACAGTGTACCATTATGGAAGCAAGAGATAAGTTTAGTACAAAAGAAAATTTTGCAACTCTTATTAGGCTGCAAACGGAATTTATTGATGATTGTAAAAAGGATATACAGGATTTGAAAGACAGTGAGGATAAAGGCATTCAACTATACAGCCTACCAAACAAAGAAGTTATTCAGAATAAGCATGAAACAATTTTAATGTATGAATATGATAATCTACTTGCAACTTATTCTATGGGAGAGAGTATGGATAAGATATTGCCGCTATACAAAGAAATCGTTTCGTTGATGCCTATTGCATGGAATAAAGACAATGGGTATATCCTTATGGTAAATATGCTTTCTATCGGTATATTGTTAGGTGTAGAAGATGCTATATTCTGTCAATTAGCAATGGTTTCCCAAAAGGAAAAACTGAACGATTTCTTAATAAATTATTTTCTTCACTACACATGTAAAATAGATGTTTCAGTGAATAGCGTTAATTTTTTATTTCCTCGCCCTTATGCGGCGACAAAGGAAGTTATCTCGTTTGCAGATAAAGATAAGGCTTTAAGTGTAAATAGGTTAAAGAAATATCTTTCACAAGAATGGTATAGAGGTCATTCCGGTTGTGGTTGGCACAACATGCACAAGATAAATATATCTGTACACTCCGGCTATTGGAGCTTTGAAAGCGGTGCATTGGTCAAGGTCTTGGGGCTGAATGATAGCAGCCTGAAAGGGTTACCATACTATCCATACGATATGGTACACTGGAATGAAATTAAATATGATGTTAACGAAGCGTGATAACGCTTGACAGCGTTCCCCGCTTAGCCATTATAAGCAATAGTACACCAAATTATGAACGAACAAGTACAAGAACATTTTAGCTGTGCTGATTGGCTCCTAATACCTGCATCCGTTAAAAAAGATGTTGCAGACATATTGGGGCTAACCCTTTTGTCTGATAATGAGCAATGGGATAACAACCCAATACTTTGTACGACTTATGAAGATGCAGACAATTATCTTAATGACCTTTTAACAAGGGTTGATAAGATATTGATTTCATCATTCATTAACGGATATTATATCGTTGAAGGAAAATGTTTACGATATATTTACGAAACATTGGGTAAAAGGCTTTCGGCAAAATGTGGTGTCTATTACTTCTCGATAGATTTATGGGAATATCGTTACGCTTATGGCTATTATGAGAGTAGCCAAGAAAAGCGTTTCTATTGTGCCGAATTAGATGCTACCGGAAATCTACAAGAAGAAGATAGAGGATGTGTATTGAGTTGTGAAAATGACGCAGAAAGCCATATTCCAAAGGTAAAGATTGAGGACGAGCAAGTTCCTAACTCTTGGTTTCTTCCTTTAGGTATAATGTTCAACTTAGGAATAACGGATGCCGAGATACAGCAAGCTCTTAGTAAACTATGTAGCATTTATAGGCTGAATAGCACAGATACTAAAATGATAAAGAATATAATAACAGAAAAATTTAGCTTATAACAAGGTCGAGATAACAGCTAAACGCTGTTCCTCACCAAACCATTAGCGAAAACAGAAACCAGTATGATACAGAAAGTAGAAAAACTGAAAGAAATAATCAATCAAAACAGCATGGGGCATTTGCCTTTAGCCTATCGTGTTGATTTGATGAAACAAGTCGGCGACACCCGGACAGTACAGAAAGTGTTATGCGAGTGCTGTAAGAAAGCCTGTTCCTGCTTTCCAAAGGAATTTGGAGCTGAAAACCAGTTGTACGATGTCTTATCGGAAATGGACAGTTATCTGTACAAGAATAAAGGAACTGCCGAAAGCATATTGGTTTCGGTAGAACGGCTGCGCAATTACGTGGAACAATCCGCAGACAGTTCCGAAGGCATGGCAAGCTGGGCTATCGTAGCTTTGGGATATGCTATCCGTTATGATGCAGCTTCCATATTGGCAATAGAGGATTATAACGGTGAAGATGATGATGCTTTCGATTTTGAAAGCTGGAATGCGGATTTTATATGCTCGATAGCCTGCTCCGGAAGCAATCCCTTCGTGGAAACAGGGAATGTAGAGAAACGTAAGGAATATTGGTTGTGGTATGTAAAAATGGTATGGGAAGTTACTCAAAATCCAAATATCGAATATTTATCATTGCCAGTATGCAAAAGTGCAACTCCTTTAATTGACATACCTGTCCGTCATCAATTAGATTTAGTAAAGACAAATAAAAGAATATCTTTTGATGATATTAGAGATGCGGTTTTACTTCAAATACCATTTGGGATAAAATGGGATTTTATAGATGTTTTATTTGTATCATGCACCAGCAGTATGTTAAATATATGCTTTTCTACTGGGGATAAGATAAAAATTGGGACGATGGCAACCAACAATATATGCAAGGATTTTAGATTGAAGCGAAAAGAAATGTATATGTATTATCCAAAGGAAGGCGCTTGGTTTTCTCTAAGAATGGTCATTACCAAAGACTCTTATAAATTGGATTTTAATTATGATAATTGGGATGAAATTCCAAGTTATTTTCAGGAATTAGATTGGATTTTGAGCTTTTACACCAAATTTCCACGAAGCAAAGAATATACACCTCTTTGGCTAAGGAAAATAGTTGGAAGAAGAAAGCTGTATTTGGCTTAGTTGCAGTGGGTATTTCGCTAACAACGCAGGATAACGGCAAACCGCTCCCTGCTGAACCATTATCTATAACAAAAGCAATAAGAATGGAAAATTTAGAACAATATTGGGAGCAATCCTTTTCCCCTATTGGACGTAAGTTTACAGAAATTCGTCCCGATTATCAAGATATGGGGGAAACAGACAGTATGGTCGCCGCATTATATTGGCTGGAACTTGAAATGTATAATGGTGGATTTCTTCAATTCTTCTGTAATTGGGGCTATGATGCTTATTTGCTTGCAATCAAAGGACTGGGAGCAATTAACGCAACATATACAGAACAACTTCTTATACAGGCATACAGCATCATCCAAAGATTGGAAAATGACAGCCAATTACAAGAGCTATGGGATATTCCCAAGCATTTGACAGAAAACGAAATCACCAAGTTGAATAAAATAGACGAGGAATATTGGGAAGATAAGGAAAATATTATGCGGCTTATGCTTCTAAAATTCCATTCTGATTCAGTTGAAAATATAGATAACGAAGCGTGATAACGCTTGACAGCGTTCCCCGCTATCCCATTAGTAACAACATTGTTATGAGAAAAGAAGTTGAACAATTAGCTTTAATGGGTGCAATGCCCGATGAAGCAGATGAACGAATAACGGCTGCATTAGTTGATGAATATGCAGACTTATTGGGCAAGATAGTTAAACCTATCACTTTGGATGAAGCACATATTTTAATCAAGCTCTTTCCGCCGACTGCTTTATATGGGGTAGAATGGACATTGCTACATTTAATAGAGTCTGTGTATTCAGAAATAAAATCTCTTGAATACAGAAAACTTATAAATGAATGTAATAGTACAGAGTTCAAGAAGATGTTAGTTCAACGTCTTAATAACTCACAACAGAAAAAAGTTACTAACGAAGCAGGATAACGCTTACAGCGTTCCCCGCTTAGCCATTATAAACAATGGCTGAAAATAGCTTAATTCGTTAAAATAGAGTTCATCATGCTAATAGAACAATTTTCATATTTCACTTTTAGTTGTTTTCAATGCTCGTTAGAGGACATTGTAAAAATTTTAAGTGCTGATTTCTTAGAGAATGGTAGCCGAAAGTTATCGTTTAGACCATTCGTGTTTGATTTGTATGATAATAGTCCCTTAAAAGGTGGAGCGCATTTTGAGAAAGCATATTTCTTTGCGCCTGCAACAAATAAAAATATCAGCGTTATGTATTCCAACTACTCGGACGGTTGGAATACTTTGGCTCGTTGCTTATCTTCAAAATTACAATGTGATTGTTACAATTTTAAAATCACTAATATAGATAGTTCTGATAGCATGAACTCTTTTCAATTCATACAAAATGGAATAGATGTTAGGACTGTATATGCTATGAAAGACCCTAAATGGATTTTTTATGAAAATGGTATTGTCCAGTGGTTTGAAGATGAAAGCTATTATAAGCGTAGGCTTATCAAAAATAGAGTGAATAAAGACATCCTACTATCGTATTGTACAAAACTGGGATTTGCAATAACAGAAGCTAAGTTTTGGGAAAGTAAGGATGCTATTTTATTTGAACGAATACAATAAGCTATTTTTCAAATCCAAATTGAGTTTATAACAAGGTCGAGTTAACAGCTAAACGCTGTTCCTCACCAAACCATTAATAATAATTGAGTTCGTAAAAAAGATTCACATAAAATGGAAAGAATAAAAACAATAGCATTTAGAGGTGGCAACGATTTAATTGCCAATTTACAGCTATGTATTGACCGGATTAGTTATACGATTCCTGATGTCATGAATCGTATATCAGGTCAATATAATGTTAGATGTGTGTTTGAAAAGGTTGAAAACCAATTAACCTTTAGTGATTCCATTTTAGGCGAACTAATAAATCAAACTTATTTGGGGAAAGTCTATATAAATGACAAGTCAGATATACGATTGCTTTCTCCGAATAGTGGTTTGTCTGAACATAAAATAGATTTTAGCTTACAAGGAGAATTTAATATAGGTGTTAAGATTTTTAAGGACAAGCCTGTTCACACCTTGCCCGCTATTGATGTTCTTCCAATACCTGTTGAAATTATCACTATTTACTTCTATTTTTCAGAAATGAAACTAAATGAAAATTTGGTTTACTCTATATCTGACAAATACTTTGATTCTTATGATTATCTCGGCTTCATTCTTGTGGACTTAGCAAAAATGGAAGAAATAATAACTCGAAAATATGGCAATCGGAAGTTGGACTTAATAGACGAATTTTCCAATACAGAGCTAATCGATGAACTGTTCAGCCAAGAAATAATCATGATAACTTGGGGTATTCATCCCTATTCTTATCCGATTTATAGTTCTGAAAATGTTGATTCTATCCGTCCTTTATTGGGGCGAGAGTATAAGCAAGAGGGTTGCTTTTACATCAAGGAAGATATAAGAGAGTTGAGTTTAATTCCGGGCTACGAATTAAGGAAGTGGCCGGAATTTACACAAAAAGAATGGACTAAAATATCATTGAATGGCAAAGGAAAAATAGCACACTTAACTCCTTATATCCTTGAAGATTCTGAATTTGAAACAGTATTAGTTTCATTTCTAATTCATAGAAGTGAGGGGTGCTTAAAAGAAAGTATTCCTCTGCTAAATGTGAATCTTTTATACGAATAACATTGTAATTATTATTAACGAGCCAAGATAGCTGCTAAACGCAGCTCCTTGTCAAACCATTAACGATAATAAATTCAGCAATTATGAATACGGAAGAGCTTTATATTTGGCGATATGGGATAGATAAACTGCCTAAAGGATTATTGGAGTATGGCAAATCTGATGTTTGTGATATCTACGATGAAAGTAAAAGGCAGAAGTTCCAGAATCTCGGGCAATGGATGTGGCAAAATAATGACGGATGGCGCGAGAATTTACCTCCCGTCTTATACCTTGTATGCAACAAGAAACCGGGAATCCTGCAATTTGATTTTCTTGATAAAAGAAGTATAGAACTCAAAATCGTATCGGAAGAGTTTTTGTCTTTACTTAAAGAAAATGGCTTCGTTGATAAATATGATATTGCTACCGTCAAGGTAGTAAACAAGAAAAACGAACCTCTAACGGATAAAAAATACTATGCCCTACGTATAAATCATTTTGACAATGATTCTTTTTATTTCGGGAAAGGCATAACATATCAGAGTGACTTACAGAAAGAACGAGGTACTTGTTTTACAGTATATCCTAATATGAAACTGAAAGACAATTCAATCAAACAGAATTTCTTTGTTTTGGATAGCATAGAATATGGAGATGGTGTAATATTCCGAGAAAGAGTTTTGGATAAGGTGTTGAACCTGTATAAACCTGAAATTTACAAATTATCAGACTACTCCAAACTATGGAGAAACAAAGGCTTTTATCCATATGGGAATGAATTTATGATTGTGAAATAAAATCGTTAACAAGGTTGAGATAACAGCTAAACGCTGTTCCTCACCAAACCATTACCAACAAATAGCGTACATAATATGAATGATGTAACAAAAGTAAGAATAGTATATGAATGTAGCATAATAGGCATTGTTTTGCTGACATTCTTAAAAGGTATGTTCCCTTACATGGGAGCATGGTGGCGAGTAGCCCTTATTGCTTCACTTGTAGGACTTTGGTTTTCATTGTCTTACCTGAAACGGCATAATTATAAATGGGGGTTCAATTACATAGGAAACCATTTATATATTAACCTCTTATTGAAAGTACAGAAGTGGTTTCAGAACGCTACAATCATAGCCTTATTGATACCTGTATTCTTAAAAGACCTCTTGTATAATCAATATTGCTTTGTAGCATATATATTGCTTGTAGGCATGTTTTTAGGCGTGAAGCTGGCTACTTACACAGTAGAGTACGCTATATACAAAAGTAAATTCATTGGTAACAAGGAAAGATAACCCCTGAACGGTGTTCCTTTCCAAACCATTAGTTGCAATTAAAAATCAGATAGAATGGAAAATGTTAATAAAATATGCCCTATTTGTAGACAACATCCCATTACTCTACCAAATGAAGTATGCTCTGTTTGCTATAATAAAGTGAAAACGCAAACAGATTGGAATATAGCCGAATGGAGTAAAATAGAAAATAATGGACTTGATGCTATCAAAGTGTTTGCAGAGTATATTTTAGATGAAATAGAAGATGACGAGCAGCATCAATGGCATCAACGTCGGATATGTTTTATGCAAGATATGGTAGAGCATTTGGACAAACAGTATTTTCCTAATGCTACTATCCAACAGATAAATGACTTTGCACACTCGGCTGTTGATTTTTGGAAAGGAAAAATCAACAGTCAAGAAGCAAAAGAACAACTTCAATCCATGCGTAAGGTTCTGCAAAAGGATATTATGAAATTATCTGATTGGGAACCGAAAGATTTTCTACTTTGGATGATGATGCCAGAAGATGATTTTGATTGGATGTGGAACCAGTGGTTTGAGTGCATTCATGCTTGTATTCCCGACAAGAGTAACGATGAGTTGTGGATAAGAATGTTTCATAAACATTTTCCGAATGAAATCAAAGCATGGGTAGATAATAACAATAACGATGCAACTAACAAAGCAGGATAACGGCAAGCCGTTCCCTGCTAACCCATTAGCGAAAACATATCAAAATGAAACGAATAGAATTATTTTGGAACATATTATACTATTGTACTTATACACTTTTGTATAGTTGCTTCTGTGCAATCGATCCTCACCGTTTGATTGACAACAAATACACACGGAAGTTTTATAAGAAAGAAAATATCTTTTGGCAAGTATTGGATTATATGAAGAGAACAGAAGAAAGAGAAAAGGATTTTTCACCTTTTATTCTTATGGAATCCATTGGGGGAACTTGTATTTTCTTGATATTACTAATCTTTACTTTCTTGAATGTGATAATGGTAACAACCCATATACCTTTGTATAGCGTTGTATTTCGTGACGTTAGTAACTTCATTATTAGTTTTTTGCTTCTTGTCCTCTTGCTTTATGTTCCAAATCAAGTATTCCTATTTAGGAACGATAAGTATATCTCCTATTTCAAACAATTCAGGAAAGAGCGTACTAATAAATATCTAAAATGCTATTTTTTATCCTATATACTGGCTTTGATTGCTTGTTCTTTTAGTTTCATTTTGATAGAACTAACAAAGGATAGAATAGAATATTTCGCTAACAACGCAGGATAACGGACAAGCCGTTCCCTGCTGAACCATTAGTCATAACTTAAATACACAAGACATGAAAGATTATTTCAAATTACTGCAAATTGACACTTCTGTTTTAACAACAGATGAAATACGAACAGTCAATGACTGGTATAACAATAATAAAACAGAAGATTGTAGTATCTCTTTGCGCTCTCTTCATACGCAGGAGGCGTACCATGCTTTTTCCAAGGAGAATAAAGAGTTGCTAAGTGATTTTTGTATTCTGTGGGAAGATGAAGAAAGCAATTATGCAGGCATTTGTATAAAAGGAATAATGAGAGGAAAAATTGTCTTCATCTCCCATGATAACCTGCATCCTATTCCCGTTTTTAGAAATATTGATAGCTTCTTGAAAGCGGTAAAAAGCAATAGAATTACGGACTTATATCCGCCACAAGTAGAGTATCTTTCTTCCACCAATAATCCTTTTGATTATCCGTCCATAGACCGAACTTCCTTAGAGTTGGAACAAGATAGTTCGGTTGCTGATATGCTGTGGAATAAAGCAGCAACGGAAAAAGACGATGCAATGATAAACACAATATTATCCTTTATACAAATAGCCACTCTGCAACAGATACCAAAACTCAAGCAATATATCTTTGACGATACGCTTATGGGCGATATATTGGGCATTTATAAATTTTATGGCTATAAAGAAGATGCAAACGTATTATTGCAAATTGGTAAAGAGAATAAACATTTCCGTAAAATTTTAAAAGAATCAGGTGCTACACCTCAAAAAATTCTATGGATAGAAAAATGGTAATTTGAAATATATGACTAACAAACCGGGATAACGGACTAACGTCGTTCCCCGCTTAGCCATTAGCGAAAACATGTCAAAATGAAACGGATAGAATTGTTTATGAATATGCTATACTATTGTAATTATATGATTATGTATAAGACACGCAGCAGTTTGGACTATCTGTTTCTTTCTATATACGACAATGCGTGCACCCGGAAATTCTGCAAAAGCGACAGGTACTGGAAGTTTGTAGATGGGGTTAAACGGGCACATAACAGTATAATGTGGGAAAAATGCAAGGGCTTCCCAGTTTATAATGTCCTAAGTGGCACATACGGAGCAACCTTGCTTTTTGTCTTTATCATCCTGCATATAGTGCTCAACATGATAGAGGCGATAACGCATATACCGGTATATAATCTGATGTTTGAAAATGAGTTAGTTGCGCTTATTGTTTATATTATTCTGTGCGGGCCTCTGTCATATTTGATGATTGACAGGTTGGTAGAAAGGAACGACAAATACATTTCCTACTTCAAGAAGTTCAGGAAGCAGAAGTTCTGGAAACTGTTCATCTGGTATGTACTGTCTTACGGCGTGGCGATAGCCTGCTGCTACTTTAGTTTCATTTTGACAAAGTAAATAACAGAAAGAATATTTCGCTAACAACGCAGGATAACGGCAAGCCGTTCCCTGCTGAACCATTAATAGTAACATGAATATGACAAAAATAGAATTGAATCCCTTAAAGGGAATACATATCGCACAAGTTGGAACAATAGAATTTGGAATGACTGCCAACGAAGTGAAAGAGATATTAGGACAGCCTGAGCAAGAAGATGATTCCCAATTGTACTATTGTTCTGAAGAGCTTCGTTTGGATTTCAATTCTCAAAAATGTTTGGAGTTTATTGAAATTATATCAGGTCCATATCCAAAAGCCATAGAGCCAATATTATATGATGTCAATCCTTTTGTGTTATTGGCAAATGAGTTGGTGGATTTACTGACACAAAAGAATGGATATGATATTGACTATTCAGAAGTTCCTGTATGTTATGCTTTCAGAAGTATTTCTGTTGGCATATTCCGAGAGTTTTCAGAAGAAACAGCGCAACAAAATATAAAGGAAGCTAAGGAAAACGGAGTATATGAAGATGAAAAGTTATGGCTTTTAAATGATTTGGAGAAAAGCAAACATTTTTGGACTATTGGCATAGGAATGAAAGGCTATTATGAGTAATTTACTATTAACGAGCCAAGTTAGCGTGCTAAACGCAGCTCCTTGTCAAACCATTAGATACAATTAGATATGAATATACCTACTGCAATAAAGGAAATACTTGTTCATAACCATTGGGATGAATTTAACTTTCAAATGATGTCGGATTGTTACGCTGATAAGTTGAAACAATCCTATTCAAAGTTTGATTATCCTTTGAATGACGGTATTATAAGCAAGATTGCTCTATTCTATAACATGAAATTAGAGCTGAACCAATCTAATATTCTTTATTTTGATGTCAAGAAAATAAAGAAATACAGCCCGGAAGCTATGCAGAAAGTGGCTGTGAAGTTAAAGGTCAATAAGGTTATCTATTTAGCAGACATTCATCCCGGTTATTTGACTGTATGGTTAGATGAACGAGAACAAGTGTGGGCTGATTATGATAATCTTGTTTATTATTATGGCAGTGATATATTCAGTGGTGTTCAAAATATTGTATCGGGCAATGTCCTTGAAACCATAAATTTAGTATCTAACAACGAAAGATAGCATCTGACGATGCTCCTTTCTAACCATTAGCGAAAATAGAAACCAGCATGATACAGCAAGTAGAAAAACTGAAAGAAATAATCAATCAAAACAGTATGGGGCATTTGCCTTTGCCCTACCGGGTTGATTTGATGAAACGAATAGGCAATGCACGGATAGTACAAAAAATATTGTGCGAGTGTTGCAAGAAAGCTTGTTCTTGCTTTTCAGAGGAATTTGGTGCGGAAAACCTATTATACAGTGCCTTGTTTGAAATAGACAGTTATCTGTACAAGAATAAGGGCACTATCGAAAGCATATCGGTTTCGGTGGAACGGTTACGTAATTATGCGGAACAATCCATTGAGAGCTGCGAAGATATGGCAGGGTGGGCAATCATCGCTTTAGGGTATGCTATCCAAAATGATGCTGCTTCCATATTGGAAATAGAGGATTATAACGGTGAAGATGATAATACTTTCGACTTTGAAAGTTGGAATGTGGATTTTATATGCTCGATAGCCTATTCGGGCAGCAACCCTTTCGTGGAAATTGGAAATGTGGAGAAACGCAAGGAATATTGGCTGTGGTATGCAAAAATGGTAGGGGAAGTTACTCAAAATCCTAATATCGAGCATTTACTATTATCTGAATACAGAAGCGGAAGCTCTTCAATTGATATACCCGCACGCAATCAATTTGACGATACTATTGAAGCTCAATTTAAGGATATATTATTTTATATAATGGATTGTAAATCCCAAAAGTTAAAGGAAGGACTTGAATATAATATATTATTTGTTTCATGTGTAGTTGATATGTTTAGCATCACTTCTTCTAAAGGAGATATAATAACATTAAATACAAGAAATACAGATAAAATCTGTAATGCGTTTAGAAATATACGTGAACTAATGTATAATAAAAACTCAAAACAAGGTGCATGGTTTCAAGTTGAAATGTTCTTAAAAAGTAAGGCTCAATATACTCTCAAGTTCAATTATGATAACCTTGAGCAAATTCCTTCTTTTTTTCAGAAACCTGATTGGTTGTTGGAGATGTTTAGGGAATATCCTCGAAGCAAAGAATATACACCTCTCTGGCTAAGAAAAATAGTTGGAAGAAGAAAGCTGTATCTGACTTAGTTTCTATGAGTATATAAAATAATTTCGCTAACAACGCAGGATAACGGACAAGCCGTTCCCTGCTGAACCATTATTAGCTGTAAAAAGACAAAGAATATGAAACAGAAAAACTATATAATTAAATTGTTGCTGAAAACATGGTTGGGTATATTATGCTTCAGTTTGTTATGTACCTTTTGTGCCGTATGGTTATTGTTTCAAAATACAAAACAATCATCATATGATAATATAAACATTGTTTATGAAGGGATCTTTTTAACTTGGGCTATAATTGGAGTAATAATGTTTTCAATTGGGACATTCACATTGTTTCTGAACTACTTCCCAGTAATCAGATATAATAATATATATAGTTTTTTGTCATTTTTTCTTGTACCCGTGTTGCTTATTTTATTGTGTGGCACAGAAATACTTTGTTTATGGACTGTTAAAATACCATTTATAGTCTGTTTATCTGGTGCATATCTATTGTTCCGAAACAAAATAAAGAATACAGCTAACAACGCAGGATAACGGTAAACCGTTCCCTGCTGAACCATTGCTAACTTAATTAAAATAGAAGTATGGAATTTACATTAAATATAGTATATGGTGGAGAACTTAATGTATCTAAAGCCTTAAGTCCCTTTGTGCGCAATATGAGAAAAATTATAAAAGATACATTTACTTCATTTGAAAATGAAGCTGTTACTCTGTTTAAGGTAACATTGTTTTTTAATGGTGATATTTCATCTTATTATAACGGAACAGGAATATATCAACCAAGATATTACAATGTTAAAAAAGAATATATGGTTAGTTTTTGCATTGACAGGACACAATGGACTGGGAATAAGAAAAAAGATTTAAACTATTTCATTTTTACAATAACAAATTTGATGATTAAAAATGGAGATTTGATTTTGAATAAATTGGCTAAATATCAGTACGCATTTGACATTAATTCATATAAGCATTGTATTGATATTTGCAGTAAAAAGATGAATGAAATAGTGAATGAAATATAGCAATAACAAGCACCTGTGCCACCTAATGGTGGCAAGCTGCAAACCATTAACATCAAAAAGCAGTGTACCATATATGGAATTAAGAGATAAACTTTTTACTGAAGAACAGTATATAAAGCAATTGGCTGAATACGTTGATGATATAAAAGAACAGGAAGAAGAAATAATGGCTTCTTATGATAAAGAATATAATTCGGGCGGTATAAGTCCTTATGTATTTTTACTTAAATACAGAATTGGTTCTTTGGTTACTATGTATTCTATGGGAAAAGATTTAGAATGCTTAAAAACCGATTATCTACAAGCAGTCAGAGCAATGCAAGAATATTGGACACCATACGGTTATTACCAACAAATGTTATGGTTGCTTTCGATAGGTATCATGTTAGATTATGAGGACGATATTCTTCATGTCATGCTTACTTTGATAGAACGAGAAGAAGTCGAAGACCATGTTTATGATGTTTTGCTAAATTACCGCTTCCCTGAACGTAAGAAATTGTCAGATTGTGTTTTTGACGATATACCTTATCGGGCAATCTTGGAAGTGTCGGAATTAGCCAAAATAGACAAGAAACAAGCGATAAAGCGATTGGAGAAGTATCTCAAAAAAGAATGGTATCGAGGACATTCAGAATACCCTTGGTATAACGACCATAAATATGGTGTAATACATGACGGCTATTGGAGCTTTGAAAGCGGTGCATTGGTCAAGGTCTTGGGGCTGGATGATTGCAGCCTGAAAGGATTCCTCTACTATCCATACGACATGGTACATTGGAACGACAACGTTAAATAAAGATAAAGTATGAGTTACTCTGTTTGTGCATATTTGACAGAAGCCGATAAGGTAAGGTCTGTTTACGGGGCTTGTGATAATCAGCTTATAAACCAATTAAAGGTTGCGTTGAAGCAGGAACTTGACAGTTTGAACGATTCTTTCAGCAATAGCCTAAACACGGATAAAGATGCTTATGCGGTATTATCAGACATTGTGAACGGAAAAATCCGTTATCCCGAAATTGCTTTCATGTACGGGTATGTATATGAAAAGATTTGCAACCATTATGGAACGCAAATCTACTGTGCGGAAAACCTTTGGCAACTGGATAGTCAAAGTACATTCATCCCTATTCCATTGAGCAGTGATTTTCCCTATATTATCAGCATACCCGTTTCTGAATTGGAGAGTAAGCGTACGGAATACACCTCGCTGAAAGAGGGTAACGGTATCGGAGATTATGACTATGAGCAGGAAATGGACGACCTGAATTTCATTTTCGATGAAGCCATTGAAGCGCAAAAAGACCTCGTGATTATGGTTTATTGATATGGTACACTGGTGTGAGAATAAATATGATGTTAACGAAGCGTGATAACGCCTTACAGCGTTCCCCGCTAAACCATTAATAACAACTTAAAGATGAACATAAAAAACAAGATATACCATACAGCCTATTTTCTCCTATTCGGAATAATAGTAGGTATTTTAAGGTGGTCTATATGTATAGTAGATACAAATGGAACAATGGATTTCACTCCATTTTTACAAGCGTTCTTGTTGATAGTCGCATTGTTATTGTTTGTAATTTTGGATATTATTTTGCATAAAATAGCCTTGAGAGCGATTTCGATAACCATTCTATTGTGTTTCAATATATGGTCTTATACCTACTATTTCAAAATAGAAAAAATGCAAGAATATTGGAGTGGACTTAAATATTCACCTTATGACGCATATCTTCCACCCAATATTGATGATTTCATTTTTGTATGGTTGGCGAGCCAAATTCTTGTTTCTTATTTGTTCTTGGCAATAGGTATTTCATATCTATTGAAAAGAAAAGAGTTATTAACGAAGCAGGATAACGGACAAGCCGTTCCCTGCTGAACCATTACCGATAATAATAAAACAAAGAAAATATGAACGAACGATATGCCCAATGTATTCCATTCGATAAGAATGTAAAAGGCAGGATTGGTGGCAATCCACCTAAATGTATAGAAGAACAAATCCCTTGCGATTATAAATTCTATGCAACACTGGTACACCCGGAAAAGGAAGATAAGATGCTTTCTATTCTGATACATGATAATTTTGAGATTCTTATAGAGAATAACATCTATCCTTCGATAGCCGTAAAGGTTATAGAACATGAATATTCCTCAATGAGTAATGATACAAGTAAGAGTATCGCAGATTTAGGATTAAATTCTATTGACAATTATACTAAAGAGCAAAGTACAGATACTCAATTTATAAAAATTGGTGGTGAGCCTCGCTTCATTCAATATAAGGATTATTATTACGAGGATTTGCATCGTGATAACTATTCTTTCTTTTTACAAATTGATGAAGAAGGTTATAGGAAAAATATGGAATATGTGTTTATGTATGGGGCTTTGTTCTTATACAAGCATAATGTAACAGGTAATATTATTGCAGGATTTTGGCAATATTCGTAAAAATATATCGGTAACAAGCACCTGTTCCGCCTAAAACGGCGGGGAGCTGCAACCCCTTATAAAAAGCTGAAACGATGTAAAT
>OATX01000965.1_pt1 | contig 15120 bp, 10 predicted proteins | sample 1516741 | NCBI WGS metagenome assembly OATX01 (sample SAMEA2579984, study PRJEB22360) | human gut metagenome | biome: human gut; feature: human-associated habitat; material: faeces | place: Denmark | collected 2008/2010
ACCTCTGCCAATGGCGTGGCGGGGAAGGGTTATGAAATATCGGGTGGCATCACTTCCTATTTCCACTTGAAGACGGCCAACGAAGACCTGCTCGACCGCAACATGTGGCTGGAGCAGCGGCTTTCGTTTCTGGAAAATGTCCTGAAGGAGAAAGGATTGGACTCCGCCAGGTTGTACAGCATGGAACGGCTTGCTCCTACGGAGTATCAGATATTCAAGGCGAATGTCATAAAGAACAGCTTGAACAAGGCTGACAATTATATCACTTTAGACCGTGGAACAACAGAAGGTATCCGTCCTGAGATGGGAGTTGTAGATGCCAATGGCGTGGTGGGTATTGTGTATAAGACCTCTCCCCATTACTCGTTGGTCATTCCGTTGCTGAACAGCAAGTCGAGCATCAGCTGTAAGATTGTGGGCAGTGATTATTTCGGTTATTTGAAGTGGGAGGGAGGTAATTCCCGTTTTGCCTATCTGAAGGATTTGCCCCGGCATGCTGAATTCAATCTGGGAGATACAGTAGTGACCAGCGGCTATTCCACCGTGTTTCCAGAAGGTGTCATGGTGGGGACGGTGGATGACATGTCTGACTCGCACGACGGGCTTTCGTATCTGTTGAAGATAAAGCTGGCTACGGACTTTGGAAAGGTGAGCAATGTGCGCGTCATTTCCCGCAACGGGCAGGATGAACAAAAGGCATTGGAGTCGAGGGCAGACGAGAAGTGACTAAGAAATTAGGGATTAGGGGTTAAGGATTAGGGATTAATCATCTTTATATCTTATAACTTATACACTCAATAACTTGTAACTCGTAACTTATAACTCATTAGCGTTGTTAATTAATTATCTGCATAAAATAGGATGGTTCATAGGCTTGGTACTGTTGCAGGTGCTGATATTGAACAATGTGCATATTGCAGGATATGCCACTCCATTTCTGTATATCTACTTGATACTGAAGTTTGAGTCGGACACTCCCCGCAATGCGTTGATGTTGTGGGCATTCTTTTTAGGGCTGGCTGTCGACGTCTTTTCCGACACACCGGGGATGAACGCTGCCGCTACGGTGTTGCTAGCTTTCTTGCGCCCCACTTTCCTGCGGCTGTTCGTGCCTCGTGACACGCTGGATACACTGGTTCCGGCCATCCGTACAATGGGGATTCTTCCTTTCCTGAAATATCTGGTTGTGAGTGTGCTGATACATCACGGCTTGTTGCTTACCCTCGAATTCTTCTCTTTTGCCCATATTGGTACGCTGTTGTTGAGAATTGCGGCAAGTACCCTGCTTACTGTGACCTGCATTATGGCTGTTGAGGGAATAAGAAAGAAAGGATAAAGGGATTAAGGATTAGGAATTGATGAAAGACTATACACTGGAAAAGCGGAAATATGTAATTGGAGCGGCGGCTATTGTCATCGTTCTTATTTACGTGTTCCGGCTGTTCGACCTGCAAATCATGACTGATGACTACAAGAAAAACGCGGACAGCAACGCTTTTCTGAACAAGATACAATATCCATCACGGGGGGCTATCTACGACCGTAACGGTAAGTTGCTCGTGTTTAACCAGCCTGCCTATGATATTACGTTTGTGCCTCGGGAGGTGACGCAGCTGGATACACTCGACCTTTGCAGTGCCTTGAACATTACCCGTGAACAGTTTGACAAACGGATGAAGGACGTCAAGAACCGCTGGATGAACCCCGGTTATTCCAAATACACCCATCAGGTGTTCATGACGCAGCTTTCTGCCGAAGAGTGCGGTGTGTTTCAGGAGAAGCTGTTCAAATTTCCAGGTTTCTATATTCAGCGGCGTACTATCCGCCAATATACCTATAACTCTGCCGGCCATTTGCTGGGAGACATCGGCGAAGTGTCCAAGAAAGACATTGAGAACGATGACTATTATATTCGCGGAGACTATATAGGCAAGCAAGGCATCGAGAAATCCTATGAAAAGTATCTGCGTGGAGAGAAGGGGGTGGAGATTCTGCTTCGTGACGCTCACGGGCGCATCCAGGGACACTACATGGACGGACAGTTGGACCGTTCCTCCGTACCCGGCAAGAACCTGACGTTGGGCATCGACATTGACCTCCAGATGTTGGGCGAACGGCTGCTTCAACACAAAATCGGTGCCATTGTGGCCATCGAACCGGCTACGGGTGAGATACTATGTATGGTTTCCTCGCCTACCTTTGACCCTCATCTGATGATAGGGCGCCAGCGGGGAAAGAACCACCGTCTGCTGCAGATGGACAAGCGGAAGCCTTTGCTGAACCGTGCCATCATGGGAGCTTATCCGCCGGGCTCCACCTTCAAGACGGCGCAGGCGCTGACCTTCCTTCAGGAAGGGATTATCCACGAAGATTATCCGACTTTCCCTTGTGCGCATGGCTTCAATCATAAAGGCCTTCATGTGGGATGTCACGGACATGGTTCGCCTCTGTCGCTGATTCCTGCCATCGCTACCTCTTGTAATTCCTATTTCTGTTGGGGATTGTATCGCATGTTCGGTGATAAAAAATACGGTTCGCCGCAGAATGCCATTACCGTATGGAAAGACCACATGGTATCGCAGGGCTTCGGCTATCGGCTCGGTACCGACCTCCCCGGCGAACAGCGTGGACTGATACCGAATGCAAAGTTCTACGACAAGCCCTATCGGGGTTCGTGGAACGGTCTGACGGTGATTAGTATCTCCATCGGGCAGGGAGAGATTCTTGCCACCCCGTTGCAGATAGCCAATCTGGGTGCCACCATTGCCAACCGGGGGCATTTCATTACTCCGCACATCGTGAAGGAGATAGAAGACAATGAACTGGACAGCATCTATCGCAATCCCCGTTATCCCACCATCGACCGCGAATATTATGAAATGGTGGTGAAAGGCATGCGTGCCGCTGTAGACGGAAGTACGGGTAGCGCCACTTGCCGCATGGCGGGAGCCATCCTGCCGGGTGTGGAGGTCTGCGGAAAGACGGGCACGGCACAGAACCGCGGCAAGGACCATTCTGTCTTTATGGGCTTTGCCCCGATGGACAACCCTAAGATAGCCATTGCCGTCTATGTGGAGAACGGTGGTTTCGGTGCCACGTATGGCGTACCTATCGGTGCCATGATGATGGACCAGTATCTGCATGGAAAGCTGTCGCCCGAGAATGAGATACGGGCGGAAGAATTCAGTAACCGGGTGATACTTTACGGAGATGAGGAGAGATGATGATGAGGGGTTGGGGATTAAGGATTAGGGGTTAGGGATGAACGGTGAGTGACTTCAATAGTAAATAGTAAATCGTAAAATCGTAAATAAATTGGTGACAAGGAGAGATAGCATATGGAAATCATTGGACTGGGTGACGATTGTCGTTTACCTGCTGCTGATTGTATTCGGCTGGTTCAGTGTCTGTGGGGCGAGTTATGATTATGGTGACCGTGACTTTCTGGACTTCTCTACGCGTGCCGGCAAGCAGTTTGTCTGGATTATATGTTCCTTCGGGCTGGGGTTTGTGCTGCTGATGCTGGATGATTCCCTCTATGACATGTTCTCCTACCTTATATATATAGGGCTGATGCTGTTGCTGATTGTCACGATATTCATTGCGCCCGACACGAAAGGGTCGCGGTCGTGGCTCATCCTGGGGCCGGTCAGTTTGCAGCCGGCGGAGTTTGCCAAGTTTGCCACGGCGCTGGCGCTTGCCAAGTATATGAGCGCCTACTCGTTTACGATGAAGAATTGGAAAAGCTCCCTTATGTTGGCTTTCCTGATTCTCTTCCCCATGTTGCTGATTATCCTACAGCGGGAGACGGGTTCGGCATTGGTGTACTCTGCATTTTTCCTGATGCTTTATCGGGAGGGAATGCCGGGCGTGGTACTGTTCTCGGGTATATGTGCAGTGGCCTACTTTGTGGTGGGCATCCGTTTTGATGCGGTGATGATTGCCGATACACCGACGCCTATCGGAGAATTTGCCGTACTGCTGATGGTACTGCTCTTTGCCGGAGGTATGGTGTGGGTTTATAAAAAGCGCTGGGAACCCACACGGAATATTATCGGCGGTTCGCTGGGAGTGCTGCTCGTGGCTTATCTGATTTCGGAATACGTGGTACCCTTCAACTTGGTGTGGGTGCAGTGGGGGCTTTGTGCACTTGTTGTCGGGTATCTTGTCTTTCTTTCTTTAAGCGAGCGCCATTTATCTTATTTTCTGATTGGGCTGTTTGCTTTGGGTTCGATAGGTTTCCTCTACTCCAGCGACTACTTCTTCAATAAAGTGCTGGAGCCCCATCAACAGATACGTATCAAGGTGGTGCTTGGTATGGAAGAGGACCTTGCTGGTGCCGGCTATAACGTGAACCAGTCGAAGATAGCCATCGGCTCCGGGGGGCTGACCGGCAAAGGTTTCTTGAATGGTACGCAGACAAAGCTGAAGTATGTGCCGGAGCAAGATACGGACTTCATTTTTTGCACCGTGGGTGAGGAGGAAGGATTCGTAGGGTCTACGGCTGTACTGTTACTGTTCCTTATTCTTATTTTACGGCTGATTGTCGTGGCCGAGCGGCAGCAATCTCCCTTTGGCCGGGTGTATGGTTATTCTGTGCTTAGTATATTCTTGTTCCATCTATTCATCAATATAGGCATGGTGCTGGGGCTGACCCCCGTCATCGGTATCCCGTTGCCTTTCTTCAGTTACGGAGGTTCTTCTCTCTGGGGATTCACAATCCTGCTGTTTATCTTTCTGCGGATTGATGCGGGACGTAATCGTCGAATTTAGTTATGACCGTTTCCTTGTGGGACATACGAATGGACTTGATTATCATTACATTGCATTTACACATTGTTTACATCGTAATGTAACGGCCGTTACACCGCATTGTAACGTCCTTTACGCTGTATCGTAACGACTTTTACGCTATATTGTAACGCCCTTTACATGCTGGTGTAACGGTCGTTACATCCTGGCGTAAAAGACGTTACGCTATGAGGTAAGAGGGCAAGTTATGATACCCCGCCCGTTTCCGCTTCAAGGAGACGTGAGTGGGAGACTGAGGTGGTTGTTAGAAGAAGGTAATAAAGAACAATAGGGAGTTCCTATCTCTTCAGTTTGATGCCGATGTCATTGATTCCTTGCAGCCTTTCGTCCGGTAGCGTATAGGCCACTTTAAAGAGGTAGGTGCCGGGTTTGCCGATTCGAACGCTTCCTGCGGAGACGGCAGTCTGATAGAGACCTCCCCAGCCGTCACCTTTCCAGATTCCTTCTTTGTCCGCGAGGATTAGCTGTATGGTGTCCGTGGGTGACGGAATGGAATCTGCGGTGGTGTAGCAGATGGATAGAGGTAGATTCTGATAGGGGTAGTTGCTTCGGTTACGAACTTCCAAAGACAGTTTGTAGTAGGTCAGTGAGTCGGTGACCTTCACGTCGAAAGAGAGCGTGTCTTCGCGCAGCCAGCCTTCGGTGGGAAGGGATTGGAAGGAATGGTATACAGTCTGTTTGTCGCAAGCGCTCAGCAGGCTTGCGACAAACAGTAGTATGATACCTTTCAGGCAGAGATTCCTATTCTTGAGCCGGTTTGTCATTTTGGGCAGGTCTTTCACCTTGAGGTTTGGGCTTATTGTTACGGGGCGGACGACGGTTGTTATTGTTCCGTTGTTGACGTTCGCCTTGTTGCTGTTCACCTTGTTTGGGTGCTTGCCGGTCTTGTTTCTGTCTCGGTTGCCGGTCTTGCCTGGATTGTTCTCTCTGGTTGTTGGATTGCGGAGCACCCTGCTGCTCACCTCCTTGCGGACGACCGTTTCCACTCTTTTTCTTTCTCTTGTTACGGCTGTTGTTGCTGTTCTCGCCACCGTTGCCGTCACTGCCACTCTTGCCTTTCCGGTTGCGGTCAAAGCGAGTGAGACTCTCTTGTTCCAGCAAGTCCACCGGCTTTTTGGGTTCGGAACGATGGGTTTCTTCTATCAGGCTGTCGGGCTTGATGCCACGTCTGTTCAAACCGATAATCTCGAAGGCGCGTCTGCCGCTGATGGTCACCAGGTTGGCGGGGATGTTCTTGTCGCTCAGAATGTCGGCTTTGAAGAAGAAGAACTCACCGTCTTTGGTCTCTAAGGTAATCTCGCGTGAGGGCAGGCGTTTCTGTGCTTCCACGTAGCAGTCTACTTCGTAGTTGAGGCAGCACTTCAGTTTGGCGCATTGTCCGGCAAGCTTCTGCGGATTCAGTGAAATGTCCTGGAAGCGCGCCGCGCTGGTGGATACCGATACGAAGGAGGTCATCCAGGTGGCGCAGCACAGCTCGCGTCCGCAGGGACCGATACCGCCGATGCGTCCGGCTTCCTGGCGGGCACCAATCTGTTTCATCTCGATACGCACGCGGAAAGCGTCGGCAAGTACCTTGATGAGCTGGCGGAAGTCCACCCGTTCGTCGGCTATGTAGTAGAAGATGGCCTTGTTGCCGTCTCCCTGATATTCCACGTCTCCAATCTTCATGTTGAGGTTGAGGTCCAGGGCTATCTGACGCGAGCGTATCATGGTGGAGTGTTCACGGGCTTTTGCCTCGTTGTACTTCTCCATATCCACAGGCTTCGCCTTGCGGTAGATGCGTTTGATGTCTGCCTCAGACTTGATATTGGCTTTCTTCATTTGCAGCGGCACGAGACGTCCGGTCAGGGTCACCACACCGATATCATGTCCGGGGGTGGCTTCTACGGCTACGATGTCGCCTTTCTCCAGAGGTATCTTGTTGCTGTTGCGGAAATATCCCTTGCGGGTATTCTTGAACTGAACCTCTACCAGCTCGCTCTCATCGGCATTGCCCGGAATGTCTGCCAGCCAGTCGTAGGTGTTCAGTTGCTTGTCCTGCCTGCCGCAACTCTTGCAGCAGAGACCTCCGCTTCCGTTATGTAGTTTAAATTCCATCATCTATTTATTTACTATTTACTATTTACGATTTGATACTTTGCATTTCATTATTTTGCCACTTTTCATTGTTTCAATAAAACAATCATTTTGAGAGAGAAGTCGAAAAACACCATGCGGGCGTTTACGTTCTGCTCGATGTGGCGTTGCGCTTCACTTAGTTCGTCCATGATACCCATGACGTTCCGTTCGTTGACAAAGGGGGCGAAACGGGTGGCGAAGTTCTGTTCGGGCAGCGTCATGTAGTTCATCTCCTTGCGGTGCAGGTTGTAGATGAAGTTCTCGCGGGTCATGCGCTGGCAGTAGTCCAGGAAGTTCTTCTGCCGTTCGCGTCCCATGGCAGCAAGCTGCTCGCTCCATTGTTTCATTTCCCGTATCTTGCGCTGGTAGGAGAGTCGCATCAGGCTGACAAAGAGGTTGAAGAACAGTTCGTTCTCTTCGTTCAGATGGATGGTCTCCAATGCTTTGATGAAGTCTCCGTTTGCCAGGTGGGCTATCGTCTCGCTGTCGCGGGGCTGCACTCCGTACTTCTGCTGCAGGGCTTCGGCTATGTCGGCTTCTTCAATCTTGGGAATGTTGAAGCGCTGCGTGCGGCTGAGGATGGTGGGCAGTATCATTTCCGGAGCTTCGGAGATGAGGAGGAATATCGTTTTCTCGGGTGGCTCTTCCAGCAGTTTCAGCAGCTTGTTGGCGCATACTTCATGCAGCTTTTCGGGTAGCCATACGATGGTGACTTTGTAACCTCCTTCACTGGATTTCAGACTCAGCTTGCGGGTTATCTCGTCGCTTTCCTTGGCATAGATGATGGCTTGTCCGTTTTCGGCATCCATCTCGTTCAGCCAATGGTTCAGTCCGAAGTAGGGGCTGTTCTGCAGCAGGTGCCGCCAGTTGGCGATATAGTCGTCGCAGACTTCCTTTTTCCCTTTGGCACTCTTGACGATAGGGTATACGAAGTGTACGTCCGGGTGCACCAGCTTGTTCCATTTCACGCAGGAGGGACAAGTACCGCAGGCATCGGTTTCCGTCCGGTTGGGACAGCAGATGTAGCGGGCATAGGCAAGTGCCAATGGGAGTTTTCCTACTCCGGCAGGGCCACAGAAAAGTTGTGCGTGGGGAATACGTCCTTCCTGCACTTCTTGTATCAGCCTTTGTTTGGCTGCCTCTTGGCCTATTATGTCCTTGAAACTGAACACGGGTTAATTAGTTATAAGTTATTACTTGTGACACTGCCAGTTGTCAATTGTCAACTGTTGATTGTCCATTGTTTAGTAGATTTGTTTGGCTACTTCCTTGATGCTGTCTGTAGCTCCTACCGAGTAGAAGTGGAGGCTTGGGACGCCATGGGCTATCAGCTCTTTGCACTGCTGCACGCACCATTCGATACCCACTTGCTGAGCTTCCGCATCGGTGTTGCACTTCAGAACCTCTTGGGTCAGTTCCTCGGGCAAATCTACTTTGAACGTCTTGGGTATCATGCTGAGTTGTGACAACTTCTTGAAGGGCTTGATGCCCGGGATAATCGGGATGGTGACACCGGCTTGACGGGCACGTTCCACGAAGTCGAAATATTTCCGGTTGTCGTAGAAGAGCTGGGTCACGGCATACTCTGCACCCATTTCCATTTTTTTCTTCAGCCAGTAGATGTCTGTATCCATGTTGGGGGCTTCTTCATGCTTTTCCGGATAGCACGCCACACCGTATGAAAACGGGGTATTGGTAACTTTCATCTCGGAGCCGTCCACAAAAATACCTTTATTGAAGTTGTTGATTTGCTCTTGTAGTTCGACGGCGTGGTGGTAACCGTTGCCCACGGGGATAAAAGAGGATTCGTGCTTTGCCTTGTCGCCACGAAGCACCAGCAGGTCGGTGATGCCGAGGAATTGCAGGTCGAGCAGCACGTACTCCGTCTCCTCGCGGGTGAAGCCGCTGCAAAGGATGTGCGGCACCATGGTGATGTTGTACTTGTTCTGGATGGCAGCAGCTACGGCTACGGTGCCGGGGCGGCGGCGCAGGCGGTTTCGCTGGAACAATCCGTTGCCGAGGTCTTTGTACACGTACTCGCTGCGGTGCGTGGTGATGTTGATGTATTTGGGGTCGAATTCCCGTAACGTATCTATGGTTTGATACAGCTTTTCGATGCCCGTACCTTTCAGTGGTGGCAATATTTCAAAGGAAAAAGCTGTTTTTTCGTTACTGTTTATCAGGTCGATTACTCTCATTTCTCTTTCGTTATCTTTGTCCGATTGGCAAAAATCTTGCACATTGGGAACAAAAATACAAAAAAGAAATGAGAAATGCCGAAATTGCCGGCTATTCTTTTATACAGCGGATGGAAAGAGCTTTATAGTAGGGCTTACCGGTGACATGGGCAGCGCTTGATACAAACTCGTCGCTTTCGCCGAGAAAATAAATGGTGCTTTCCGAAAGGGTATGCTTTGTATGATCCCAACTCCAAAAGGCGGTCATTTTATTGGGGCTGTTGTGTCCTTTGTTGTACCACATTCCTACCGGGAAAGCATTGAACCGGGTATGGTTGTTGACGGGGGCAACTTCACCGGATACCATTGCCTGCCATTCTCCTGCTTTTAGTATGGAGGCATCGTTGCCGGTGTAGTTTTTCAGCTGTTCCCAGTCTGCATCCGATGGAATTTTCCAGCCCTCGGGAGCCAGCTCTCCTGCCAGTATGGATTCTCCATTGTAAAAATAAATGTCATATTTGTCCGGCTTGTAATATCCGGCTTTGTCTGTTCCCAAGTCACTCTGTTTTTTCAAGGGAGCTCCGTCACGGTAGGTGGTGGCATGGAGCTCTTTACCCATCCAGTATTGGGCTCCAATCTTGACAATGGGGTATTCGGTAGACACTCCTTTTCTGATGTCTCGAAGGGTGTAGCATGCCACATTCACTTTGATGGCGTTTTCCGGTTTATCCAGAAGTAGCTTATGGTTATTGTCTATATAGAGCTTGTCTATGCCGGTATATTCCCCTTTAGTGTAGGTAAATCCATAGTCGTCTGTATTCCAGCTTATTCTTCCTCCGCAGATGGTGTCTTTACGGTCTGCAAGCTGTAGGATGACTCCATTGCTCAGGTCGGTCTTTTCATTTTCGCCTATGGGATAGGCTATAACGGCTCTGGAAGTCAATGACGCTGATTTGAGATATTCCTTGCAGACTTCTGCAATGGGTATCCCTTCGTGATAAATTCTGTACACATTTGAAAGAGAAAAGGAGAGAGCGGAGATATGTATGGCAGTGTAATCTTCCATATTGTCGGTGTCGATGGGAGGGAGGCTGCTCCATTCCTTGATTTTTCCGGCAAAACTGCTCAGTACGTTGCTGTTGCTCTGCATGGCTGATATGTTAATGATACATTGCGTGCTGCTACTCATTTCCACTTCGGGTATTGCACAACTGTATATACGTCCGCTCCACTCCATAATGAAGGATTGCTTGCCATCATTTATCGTTTGGGGTATGATGATGAATTCCTTGCCGGTAAGTTTGTTGTCTTTGACGCTCCATTCGCCGGAGGCTATGATGTCTTGTGTCCCCGTAAGATTACTGAAAGTCCCGTCTTCCAGATTATAATCGGCCGAGGTCTTGAGCCCGGTTGCGATGATACGCGGATTGGCTTTCAGCAAATCATTGGCAGAGTTGCTTGCGTCGGGTGTCAGAGAGATTGCCAGTTTGGACAGCTTGTGTTGGAACTCCAGGGTTACAGATTTGGTTTTACTGGTGATTCCTTGCGCTTTAGCTACCAAGAAGTCACTTTGTGCGCGGTTTTTCTCATTGCTCTGGTCTATCTGCACAGATACGGGAAGAACGGGTGTACCGGCAGCTACCCCTTCGGTTTGGTAAGGGTGGTAACTGATAAAGTCCAGTGACACATCTCCTTCCGGATAGAATACTGTCTTTTTGGGAACCAGTGTGGAGCCTTCCGTATATTCCAGGGCCAGATTGTCAATATACCGTTTTCCCTTGATGGAGCCGGAGGAAGTGGTTGCAAACAAGCCCATTCTGTCTCCTTTTTCAAAGGCGGTGTTTGTGACCTTGGTACTGGCCTTTTCCATTTTGATAGAGAACGTGATAGGTGTCGTCCCTTCCTCGATTTCCGCTTCTGATTCTTCGTCAATCCGGTTCACACAAGCTGTATTCCCTAAGGACATGCAGCAGAATAAAGAGGCAGCCAAGACTCCTCTTGCAAGAATAAGTTTCTTCATTATATTATTATTGTGGGGCAACGGTTTTTCCGCTTTCCCAATTATACTCAATGAACCTTGTCTTAAAAATATGGATTTAGCAGAGCTATAACCGGTATGGAAAAGTCTTTTACGCTTTTGGATGCTAATTATCAGTATCACGCTTGATGCCGCAGTGCTTTTTAATCTTATTTTTTAATAACTTTTAATAGGTTTCGGGTACAAATGTAATTAAACGTGTTAAATGAAGAGGGATAAATCGATAAAACTTTTATAATTTATTTATCACACTCTGATTTTTTGCCTAACTTTACACGCTAAAATCGTAGACAGTAATAAGTTAAACCATAGATATAAACTCATGCCTTTAAATTTACCCGATAAACTACCCGCTATCGAGTTGCTGAAAGAGGAGAATATATTTGTCATTGACAATTCCCGGGCAACCCAGCAGGATATCCGTCCGCTGCGTATCGTGATTCTGAACTTGATGCCGCTAAAGATTACAACGGAAACGGACCTGGTGCGTCTGCTTTCCAATACTCCGCTTCAGGTGGAAATCTCGTTCATGAAGATAAAAAGCCATACTTCCAAGAACACTCCGATAGAACACATGAAAACATTTTATACGGATTTCGACAAGATGCGCGGTGAAAAGTACGATGGCATGATTATCACCGGTGCTCCGGTAGAGCAGATGGATTTTGAGGAGGTGACTTATTGGGATGAGATTACTGAAATCTTCGACTGGGCGCGTACGCATGTCACCTCTACGCTCTACATCTGCTGGGCGGCGCAGGCAGGGCTCTATCATCATTATGGAGTGCCGAAGTATGCACTGGATAAGAAGATGTTCGGTATCTTTGAACATCGTACCTTGCAACCGTTGCATCCCATTTTCCGTGGATTTGATGATATGTTCTATGTGCCGCATAGCCGCCACACGGAAGTGCGCCGGGAAGATATACAGAAGGTTCCGGAATTGACGCTGCTTTCCGAGTCGGAGGATGCTGGTGTATATATGGCGGTGGCCCGTGGAGGGCGTGAGTTCTTCGTGACCGGCCATTCGGAATACTCCCCGCTGACATTGGATACAGAGTATCGCCGTGACTTGAATAAGGGCCTGCCCATTGAGATACCCCGTAACTACTATGTGGACGATGACCCGGACAAAGGAGTGCTGGTGCGTTGGCGTGCCCATGCCAATCTGTTGTTCTCCAATTGGCTGAATTATTTTGTATATCAGGAGACGCCGTATAATATTAATGAAATAGGGTGAGTTACTCGTAACTAAACGATGATAAAGCAACGTAAAATAGAGCTGCTGGCTCCTGCCAAGAATTTGGAGTGTGGCATAGAAGCAGTGAATCATGGGGCAGATGCGGTATACATCGGTGCACCCAAGTTCGGTGCGCGTGCGGCTGCTGTCAACTCTTTGGAGGATATTGCCGCTTTGGTGGAGCATGCCCATCTGTATAATGCCCGTATCTATGTGACGGTCAATACCATTCTGAAAGAAGAAGAGCTGAAAGAGACGGAGAGGATGATTTGGGAGCTGTACCGCATCGGTGTGGATGCACTGATTGTACAGGATATGGGGATTACGCGGTTGAATTTGCCGCCCATTCCGTTGCATGGCAGTACGCAGATGGATAACCGTACGCCGGAGAAAGTACGTTTCCTTGCCGATGCCGGTTTCCGTCAGGTGGTGTTGGCACGCGAACTTTCTTTGCAGGAGATACGCGGTATCCATGAGGCGTGTCCCGATGTGCCGCTCGAAGTCTTTGTACACGGGGCTCTTTGCGTCAGTTATAGCGGGCAGTGCTATGTCAGCCAGGCTTGTTTCGGACGGAGTGCCAACCGGGGGGAATGTGCGCAATTCTGCCGTTTACCCTTCAGTCTGGTAGATGCCGATGGCAAGACCATTGTGCGTAATAAGCATCTGCTTTCTTTGAAGGACCTCAACCAAAGCGAGGTGTTGGAAGAACTGCTGGATGCCGGAGCCACTTCGCTGAAGATAGAAGGCCGCTTGAAGGATGTGACCTATGTGAAGAATGTGACGGCGGCTTACCGTAGGAAGCTCGATGCCATTTTTGCCCGTCGCAAGGAATATACCCGTGCTTCTTCGGGTACTTGCCATTTCGACTTCCAACCGCAGCTTGACAAGAGCTTCAGCCGTGGTTTCACGCATTACTTCCTACAAGGCAGGGGAGGGGAAATCACTTCATTCGATACGCCCAAATCTTTAGGAGAGGAGATGGGCACTTTGAAGGAACAGCGCGGTGGATATATTACGGTGGCAGGCGTGAAGCCTTTCCACAACGGAGACGGCGTCTGTTTTTTGGACGAGCAAGGACGTTTGCAGGGTTTCCGTATCAACCGGGTGGATGGTAACAAACTCTATCCGGCAGGGGAAGTGCCTCGCATCAAACCTCGTACACGGCTTTATCGCAATTTCGACCAGGAGTTTGAACGTATCCTTACCCGTAAATCCTCCGAACGCAAAATCGGTGTTTGTTGGGAGTTGGCAGATACTTCTTTCGGGTTTAGCCTGACGGCTGCGGACGAGAATGATAACCGCGTGACACTTTCTTTCCCTTATCCGAAAGAACCGGCACGCACGCCACAGGCGGATAATCTGCGCAGCCAACTGGCTAAGTTGGGGAATACCCCTTTCGAGGTAGCCGGGCATTTATCAGAAGAGGCGTCGGGTATCAGGCTCAATCTCTCTGAAAACCGGTTTCTTCCTGCTTCCGTGGTGGCAGACTGGCGTGTTACTTATCGTCGTGAGTTGGCTGTCTGGAAACCGACAAGCCATGCTTTCCCTGCTACTTCACTGACCTATCTGGGCAATGTGATGAACAGTGCTGCCCGGAGTTTTTACCGTGAGCATGGACTTTCGTCTATAGCACCTGCCTACGAGGCACAAGCGGTTCCGGATGCTGTACTCATGTTCTGCAAACATTGCCTGCGTTTCAGTATGGGATGGTGTCCCACCTATCAGAAAGGACATTCTCCTTATAGGGAACCTTATTATTTGGTTGGGACGGACGGCAAGCGTTTCCGCTTGTCTTTTGATTGCAAGAATTGCCAGATGAAAGTCATTGCTCATGAAGAGCCGCTTTAATGAAGGACGAAGAATGAGGAATTACTAATAAAGACTTGAAAATGAGGAGTGAGGAACGGGCACATAATGAAAGGCTGGCAAATGACCGGTACCGGGAAGCGGGCAGGGACAAACATCCTTTGCGTTCACTGCGTTCCCTCCTATTCTGCATTCTTTATTTTTCATGCTTCATTGCTTTAGTTTCCTGCCATTATTCCCGTCCTAATCTTGAAGATGAACATCTGTCTAAGGAGACGCGTGATTCGCTGGCCTATCTTTTTGAGCGGCATTATACTTGGAATACCAATCTGGAAGTGCTGGCAGATTCTGTGAATTTGGCTTGTCTGCCCGTGAAGGACTGCTATAATATGCTTTATCGGGGAGACCGCGTGGTGGTTGCCGAGTTCGCCATCCATCCTGCCGACAGTGTGGATAGTGTATGGGTGAAGCTTGCCCATTCGCAGGAAGTGCAGGGTTGGTTGCGGGAGTCCGAAATGATGCATGCCTTTGTTCCTACAGACAGCATTTCGCAGGCCATCTACTTGTTCAGTGATACCCATGCCTCTTATTTTATCATTATTTTTGCCTTGTTTGTGGCAGTCTGGCTGTTCCGGGCTTTTCGGCGCAAGCAGTTGAGGATGGTGTACTTTAATGATATAGACAGTCTCTATCCGTTGTTGCTATGTCTGCTGATGGCGTTCTGTGCCACTATTTACGAATCTATACAAGTGTTTGCGCCGGAGACGTGGCAACACTTCTATTTTAATCCTACCTTGTCGCCGTTCAAGGTACCGCTTGTGCTTTCTGCTTTTCTGATGGGTATCTGGCTGTTTATAGTGGTGTTGCTGGCGGTACTCGACGATTTGTTTCGCCAGTTAAGTCCGGCGGCGGGCCGGTTTACAAAGCTT
>OATX01001001.1_pt1 | contig 14809 bp, 12 predicted proteins | sample 1516741 | NCBI WGS metagenome assembly OATX01 (sample SAMEA2579984, study PRJEB22360) | human gut metagenome | biome: human gut; feature: human-associated habitat; material: faeces | place: Denmark | collected 2008/2010
TAATAATGAATTTCTCAAAGTTTTTGCGCAGTGTTATTCCAGAAAAGGATTTTGTTGGAAGATATGGCGGAGATGAGTTTATAGCAGTCATTTATCATACAAGCGAGGCGGAAATTAAGGTGATATTAAAATCATTGTACAGAGAAAAAAACAGATTAAATAGTTATGAAAATCAAATACCAATCGACTATGCCTGCGGATGGGCATTATCCTCCGATGATATGTCGGGTACAATGCAGACGTTATTGGATGAGGCAGATGCTTATATGTATAAAAATAAACAGTTATGCAAGAAATATAATTAGCTTTCAGCTCAGAGTAGATGAATCTTCTTAAATGAGTAATCGATAGAACCCTGTTGGAAAAACCAATAGAGTTTTTACTATGTTATTGTGTGATAATATCACGAAAGTCAGTTTATAATACAGTCATAAATTAAGCAAGTAAGACTCCGAAAGATTTTTGAACAATTCCGTATTGGTATGAAGATTTGTCATGAAGTTATCGTTATACTTCCGGGCTGTACCGCAGAGAAATCTGCGGTGTTTTTTGACTTTCTGTATATGGTGAGTTTGATGGAAAACAGATCAATGATACTGGAGCAGGGCTTCCGCGGATATTGAGAAACCTGTTCGAATGTGATATCTTTTTATTAGGATAAAACGGCGCGAGGAGGAAATGACATGGTTGTTTATTTTTCAGGAACAGGAAACAGCAAGTATATAGCAGAGAGGATTGCCGGCAGCTTGCAGGAAAAACTGCTCTGTATGAACGAACGGATCAAATCGGGCGATACCGGGTCTGTTAAGACAAGAGAGAATCTGGTAGTGGTGGTACCGACTTATGCATGGAGGATCCCGCGTGTGGTTTCTGACTGGATCGGACAGACAGAATTTGTCGGGGCGAAGAATGTCTGGTATGTGATGAGCTGCGGAAGCGGTATTGGTGGCGCAGATATATACAATCGAAAACTGAGTGAGAAAAAAGGATTAAAGCATATGGGGACGGCACAGATCATTATGCCGGAGAATTACATTGCCATGTTTAATGCTCCTGATGTGGAGAAAGCAAAGAAGATTGTTGTGGCAGCAGGTCCTGATATTGCTAAAGCTGTGTTGGCAATCAAACATGGAGAGAAGCTTCCATCAAAAAGTGGCTTCGGTGCATCTTTTGAGAGTGGTCTGGTGAATGATATCTTCTATGCGGCATTTGTAAAAGCAAAGGCATTTTATGCAGATCAGACCTGTACCGGATGCGGCAAATGTGTAAAAGTCTGTCCGTTAAACAATGTGACAATGAAAAATAAGAAACCTGTATGGGGAAAGCATTGTACGCATTGTATGGCCTGCATCTGCTATTGTCCGGCTGAGGCAATCGAATATGGCAGGAAGAGTGTTGGAAAGCCCAGATATTGTTTTGAGAATCTGGGGCTTGAGAAATATGACTATAGCAATCCTCTAAAATAATGCATCTTAATCCAGTCCATCAGAGTGTGAAATCTGCGTCAGATATTTTTGCCTTGCGTCAGCACGCCTGCAGATATCTTCCTTGTCTTTCGCACTCTGCTGAACTGTCTTAAATGCATTATTTACGAGGATTGCTATAGACGGTCGTAAATTGCAGGCAAGATATGGAACATAAAAAAGTATCTGATAAGGGGGTATTAGATCATGTCTGCTTATCAGATACTTTGTTTATGCTTCTGGCTGTGTTCGTGTCATCAGTTGATTAGTTTGATATTTACGATCAATTCTCGAAAAATGTGACAGTAAAACCATCAGTTCCTATAGTTACGTCAGAAATAGTATCATTATCCCAGAGAGCATCCGTAATAACAGACTTTAAGGCTTCGTCCAGAATAAGATTAAATTCTTCTTCGATAAGTGAGAATGGAACCAATTTCTGGACTTCTGCACATTCCAGAATAAAATTAAGTATTTTTTCTTCCATGATAAATCCTCCTCGTAAAATTCCATACAGCATATATTACAATAGACAAAGCAATCTGTCCACCTTAGATTTTATTTTTGATAATTCATTATGGTACGATACAGGTGGCGGTATATGACAACCGATTAGAAATTACTTCTCCAGGAAAGCTGCCAATGGGACAAACATTCATATAGGATGTACCTTGATGGTGGAGATATATAGCTAATTATTCAGAACTTTCATAGACAAAACGGATTCCATCGTATATACTTTGAGTAGAAACGAAAAAAGAAAAGTAACTGTTCATGATAGTTTGGAGTATCTGCGTAATGAACAGCTACGGGAAAAAGGGGAACAGTTATGTTATTGGTAAAGAATGCAGAGATTTACGCACCGGAATATCTCGGTAAAAAGGATCTTTTGATTTGCGGGGGAAAGATTGAATGTATACAGGATTCCATCAGAGAATTGCCTGTGGAGTGCGAGGTGCTGGATGCAGAGGGCAAGATTCTTACTCCCGGATTTTTAGATCAACATGTACATATCACCGGAGGCGGTGGAGAGGGAAGCTTTCATACGCGGACACCGGAATTACAGATGTCAGAACTGGTAGAGAACGGTATCACAACAGTGGTGGGACTTCTGGGTACGGATGGTATCACCAGGAGTGTGGACAATCTTTATGCGAAGACCCGGGTACTCTGTGAGGAGGGCGTGAGTGCTTATATGCTCACAGGTGCTTACGGATATCCCAGCCCGACTATCACAGGTGAAACAGACAGGGACATCGTATTCGTGAATGAGATTTTGGGTGTGAAGCTGGCGATATCTGATCACCGGGCACCTAATGTGACTGGTGATCAGTTGGTTCAGATTGCAAGTAAAGCTCGTGTGGCGGGAATGCTCAGTGGAAAGCCAGGCATTGTGGTGCTTCACATGGGAGATGACAAAGATGGTCTTGCGCCGGTATTCCGGGCATTGGAGGTGAGTTCTGTTCCTGTACGGATTTTCCGTCCCACTCATGTCAACCGGAATGAAAAGTTGCTGGAAGAGGGCTACGAATTTCTGAAGCGGGGAGGTTATATTGATCTGACCTGCGGTATGCACACTTCACCGGGAGAATGTGTTCTGGAGGCTAAAAAGCGGGGACTGCCCACAGAGCATATCACAATGAGCTCTGACGGACACGGAAGCTGGTCTAATTATGCTGAGGACGGCAGCCTTCTGGAGATAGGTGTATCTGGTGTGGATGCACTTTATAAAGAGTTGAAATATATGGTACAGGTTCTGGGAATGACTCTGGAGGAAGCACTGCCTTATATGACCTGTCAGGTGGCAGAGGGGCTGGATTTACTGGGAATCAAGGGAACTGTGGCAGAGGGGGCCGATGCGGATCTGTTGCTGTTTGATCAGGATCTGACGCTGGATACTTATGTAGCCAGGGGAAAGATCTTTATGAAGCATGGAGAGGTGATTCGAAAAGGCACCTATGAGAAGTAAAAAGAAAATAAAAACGAAACCGGATATATGGCTTTCTGTTGGAAACCTGTATATCCGGTTTTGTTTTTGGGCTAAAAATCAGGATGGCAAAGTGTCGATAAAAATCTGCCGTTCAGATGGTGATACACTATCGATGACAAGACAGGATGCCAGAATATTGAGCATAGCCATAGGTGCAGTCATAGAGTTATAAAACAGCTTCGTAGATGTGGGACAGAGAAGCAATAGTGTGCTGTGCGCAGCTGCCGGTGAAGTATCACTGTCTGTGATGGTCAGAATCGGTACCCCTGATTTAGCTGCTTTTTTAGCAATATTTCCAATCGGAAAATAATAGCGGGGGAAAGAGAAAAAGATTACCAGGTCACCATCCGTCAGCTGTTGGATAATCTTCTGGGTGACTTCCAGATCCGATAAATCAATCAACGCAGAATTCAAGTACAGAATTTCCAAACGGCTCTGTAAAAATTTGCCGGGAACCAGAGAAATATCATGGGCAAAGATGTAGATACGGGTGCTTTTCCGGATTTCATCAGAAGCCTTTATGACAGATTCCAGATTGATGTTGGTAATAAAATCAGAGAAAACTGCGGCCTCTGTATTGCAGATTTCATGAAGCATTTGTTCCCGCTCGGTGTCTTCGCCTGAGGTACGCTCTGGCAGAAAAAAGGAAGAAGAGGAGGCCTGCTTAATCATTTTTTGGGTATAGTCCCGAAACTGCTCCTTTAAGTCCAGAAAGTTGGAGTACCCCAGTTTTTGACAAAAACGAAGCAAAGTCAGCTCGGAGGTACCGGTCTGATGGCTTAGCTGTGCCAGTGTAATGTAGCTGATTTCCTCCGGATTAGCAATTAGATAATCTGCGATTGTTTTCTGCTTTTTTGTCAGGGCAGGATAAAGTTTTTGAAGATGCTCTAAAATATCCATAGATATTACACGATGTCCTTTCTTTGCATGGCGCATGCAATGTTTTATATTTTTTTCATAAAAATATAAGTAAAAACTTTACAAATTTATTATAGCATGTATAATGGAAAATATAAAGTAAAGTATATACTTAACAAAAAATCGAAAGAAAATCATAGTATATATTACATGATTTTCTTTCGAAAGCAAAGGAGGAAAAAGGCTATGAAGAAACTTTTTGAGAAACACTTCGAACGGACATGGTTGATTATTTTTCTGATTATGTTTGTATTAATTATGATTCCGTTCCCGTTTTTCTACAGCGAGACGTATATTCCCGCATTTGGTGGTGTTCCACTCTATATATTCGGATGGATTGTTCACACTGCCATTACATTTGTGCTGATTATTGTTTATTATCGCATGTGTATGAAGAGAAAAGAATATCACACTTATGATGAGGAGGACAAATAAATGAATGGAGCAGCAGTAATTCAGCCAGCACCGATTCCTTTCTATACAGTTCTGGTACTTTATCTTGGAATTATGGCATTTATTGGTTGGTACGCAGGACGTAAGACGAATAATATTGGCGATTTCTTTGTATTGAGTGGAAAGGCTGGCGTGGTAGTAAGTGGTATTGCATATTTCTCAACCCAGTTTTCCATGGGAACATTTCTTGGTACACCGGGAACCATTTACGGTGTAGGCTATGCAGGAATGGCTATTTCTGTACCTGGAGCTGTGTTCTGTATGATTCTTCCGGCTCTTCTGATTGGTCGCAAGCTGATTACCCTTGGTCATAAATATGGTTTTCTGACCATGGCTGATTACTTGACAGATCGTTATCACTCCAAGAATATGAGCGGTGTTTTGGGCGTGATGATGCTCTTCTTCCTGGTTCCGATGATGGGTGCACAGATTATCGGAGCAGGCGTTATTGTACATGTATTTACCGGACTGCCTGAATGGGTAGGCGTTGTGGGAATGGGTATCATTGTCATTCTCTACTGTATGACTGGTGGTATGAAAGGTGCCATGATGACAGACGTTATCCAGGGGTCTCTGATGATTGCTACTGCAGTGGTTACTTTTATTGTATCCATAGTAATGGGTGGAGGTTTCTCCAATATTAACCATACACTTCAGAGCATGAATGAGGCTTATTTGACTTTCCCGGGTGCCAATGGTTATATGCCTTGGACTTATTATATATCCAACATTGTACTGTGGTCCTTCTTTACCATGGGACAGCCACATCTGTTTACCAAATTCTTTGCCATGAAGGATCATAAGACTATGTTTAAAGCAATTCTTCTTGGTACTGCAGGTATGTTTTTCTCTGCGACTCTGATTGAGTGGGCCGGTGTAAATGGTATCGCTTCTATTCAGAATATCGAGAAGGCAGATCAGATTATTCCAATGATTCTGCAGAGGGGAATGAATCCATTCCTGGCTTCTATTTTCATCGCAGGTATCGTGGCAGCAGGTATGTCCACTATCGATGGTATTCTGGTCACCACCACCGGTGCTGTTACCCGTGATATTTATCAGAAGATTATCAATAAGAATGCTACAGATGAGGCTGTTATGAGCCTGTCTAAGGTAGTGACTGTAATTATCGGTATCGTTGTAATTTGCTTTGGTGTATTCCAGCCAGGCAGTATTTTTGAGATTAACCTGTTTGCATTCTCAGGAATGGCAATTTTTGTAGTGCCGATTCTGTTTGGAATTTACTGGAAGAAAGCAACAGCGAAGGGAGCAATCGCATCGGTTATAGTAGGTATTATTTCACTGTTGCTCTTTACACTGAATCCGTCTGTCAAGGCGTTGGCTATGGGATTCCATGCACTGTTCCCAACTACGATCATTGCTTCTATTGTAATGATTGTAGTAAGTAAATTTACAGAAACTCCGCCGCAGGAGACTATTGATCGTCATTTTACAGTATAAAAGTTAGGAGGCGTATTTAAAATGTATCTTGCAAAAATGACTACAGCACAAGCAAAAGAGGCTTTTGAGAAGGATCCGATTATTGTGATTCCGGTGGGAAGCACCGAGCAGCACGGAACACAGGGTGCGTTGGGAACGGACTTTATGGTACCGTCCTATCTGGCGGATCATGTGGAGGATGTAGATAACGTAATCGTAGCACCTACTGTTCCATACGGTGTATGTCCTTATCACTTAAGCTTTGAGGGAAGTATTAATATTGGTTATGAGGGACTGTATATGGTTCTGCATGGCATTATGGACTCTTTGATGCAGCATGGCGCAAAACGTTTTGTAGTTCTGAATGGCCATGGCGGCAATACTCCATCCATTGATCGGGCGGCTCTGGAGGTATATCACAAAGGGGGCGTATGTGCAAGTGTAGACTGGTGGAGTCTGGTGGCTCAACTTGACAAGAAATTTGATGGCGGCCATGGTGATGTTCTGGAGACCTCAGCTATGATGGCAATTGCTCCGGAATCAGTACATCTGGAGCTCAGCAAGCCTATCAATGCGCAGGATCCTTCTGAGAATATGAAAGCGGCTTATATCCAGGCAGTTAATTTCAAGGGTGGTATCGTACGTCTTGTGAGAGATACCAAAGAAATTGCTCCAAGCGGCTGGTTTGGACCTTTTGATCCGAAAGATTCTTCCGCAGAACTTGGACAGGAGGCCCTTGATTTGGCAGTATCCTATATCCGTGATTTTCTGGAAGAAATGAAGCAGATAGAACTGTCTTCCTGATATATATCTGAAGGGATGGGGGTGTCGTAAAATCATCAAATTAGATGATTGAGCGATGCCCTCGCTTTATATGTGTAAAAAACCGGAAAGAATCTTTTGAACTGTTAGATCTTTCTGGTTTTTTACGTACTTTAAGCAGTTAGTCTATGAAAAATAGGTTAGCTGCTTTTTTTTCGCCTCAAAAACAGTTATTTTTGAATCAGTTATAATTATTTTATAAAATTCATCATATTACCGCTGGATAGTTCTATGCCAAATTGCACATTATAACATACAGAACAGGAGGAATGCTTATGACATTGGAACAGGTTGTACTGACAATGATTAATGACAAAATGCTTGATAATGGACAGATTTCCGAAAAACTGCACAGCAGTATCCAGAAAGACATTATAACCTTGAGTACATTCAATACAGCAGTCGCGAAGAATGGAGAACAGATGGACAGTTCAGATGAATATTGCCAGCGAATCAGTTGATTGGAAAGGAATAAGATGGATATTTATGCAACACGTGAGGAACTGAAATCCCGGCAGAAAAATATATTTGATCTGAAACTGAATGTGGCGTATTATGCCCGAGTCAGTACGGATAAGGAGGAACAGAAAACCTCTATTGAGCATCAGTGGACTTTTTTTGAACAACTGATTTCAGACGTAAAGAATTGGACGCTTGTGGATGGTTATATAGACGAAGGAATCTCCGGTATTACCGTAACCCACAGAGAGGAATTCCAGAGAATGCTCCAGGATGCAAAAGCCGGGAAAATTGATCTTATCATAACTAAAGAGATTACCCGTTTTGCCCGAAACGTATTAGACAGTATACGATATACAAGAGAGCTTCTGGACTGTGGAACTGCTGTCTGGTTTAGGAATGACAATATCAATACATTAGATGAGGATTCGGAACTCAGGCTGTCAATTATGTCCGGTATTGCACAGGAAGAAAGCAGAAAACTTTCAAGTCGTGTGCGTTTCGGTCATGCAAGATCCATACAGAACGGTGTGGTTCTTGGTAATTCACATATATATGGATGGGACAAGCGAAACGGAAAATTGTTTTTGAATCCCGAAGAGGCAAAAATGGTACAGCTTATTTTTGAAAAATATGCTCTGGGAAACTGGTCTACCCATTCACTGGAACAATTTTTATGGGAATGTGGATACAGAAATTATAAAGGGGGAAAGATTGACAGCCATGTGATTGCCAATATTATCCGAAATCCTAAATATAAGGGTTACTATGTTGGTGGAAAAGTAAAAATAGTTGATCTCTTTACTAAGAAACAGAAATTCCTGCCTGAAGATGAATGGGTGATGTATAAAGACGATGGTACCCATGTCCCTGCAATTGTGGATGAAAAACTGTGGGAAGATGCAAACAGGATTATGGAAGAAAGAAGTAAAAATATCAAGTTGAAAAAAACTTCCTATAAGCAGGACAACCTTTTTACCGGACTTATACATTGTGCGGAAGATAAAGCTGCATACTGGCTGAAAGTCAGAACTGTCCGCGGAAAAGCTGCAAAGACCTGGGTATGCAGTCATCGCATAAAACAGGGCGCAGTTTCCTGCAGATCAAAACCGGTAAAAGAAGAAATCCTGCTGGAGATGATATCGGATGTTTATAACAATCTGGCTCAAAGCAATAAAAGTATATTGCATAAGTATCTGGAACTTTATGAGAAAGAGATTAACAAAACAGAAGGAACTGAAGAAAAAATTGACAACATACAGCATGAAATAACAGTACTGGAACAGAAGAGAGATAAGCTGCTGGATTACAATATGGGCGGCTACATTTCTGATGCGGAATTTTTAAGCAGAAACAAGGTTTTTACACAGCAGATAGCAGAGAAAAAAGCGAATCTGGAACAATTGAAAAGCATGAAACCTCTTTCAAAAACAGAATTGACAGATCAGATGGACAGGATATTAGACTATGCAAAGGAATATTCCTGCGTAAAACCCAAAGATATCACCAGGGCCATGATTGAAAACACAATCAATAATATAGAAATAACTCCGGTTAATGAAAAGAAAGCAGAAGTGATGATCGTATTTAAAAGTGGAAGTCTGCACAGCCCTGAATCTGTTATTCCGGCACTGGGACAGGAAAAAACTTATACTACGGAGACAGGGTATGAATATGTTGTACATTCAGGAATTTCTATGTAGATATTGCATTCACATATGGAATTCTTTTGCGAAGGTTACGAAAAGTAAGAAGTAGTGAATATTTCAGTTTGAAATAATATATAAAACAGGTGTAAGACATGGCAAATACGAAAAAAAGATGGACAGCCGATGAAATCGAAATATTAAGAAAGTACTATCCCGCAGAAGGAGATCAGGTCTGTGAAAGATTATCCGGAAGAACTGCAAAAAGCTGCAGGATCCAGGCATCAAAAATGGAAATATCCAAAAACATTTCCTCTTCAGCAACTGTACAGAATGATGTTAAATATGTCAGATTATGGACAGAGGCAGAGGATAAAATACTCAGAGAGTATTATGCTGCGGAGGGCAGTAAGGTACGTTATCGCTTAAATCAGAGATCAGCAGAATCCTGCAGAGGAAGAGCTGCTGCATTAGGACTTACTTATTCCGGGGCAAACAGAAAATGGAGCAGCAGCGAAGATGAAATTCTGAGAAATTATTATCCGACAGAAGGTGCTGAAGTTCAGAAAAGACTGGAGGGAAGATCCAAAGAGGCATGTAATAAAAGAGCTGCCAAATTAGGTCTTTGCATACAGGGAAGAAAAGAATGGACTGCAGAAGAAGATGAAATTATAAGAACATATTACAAAGCGGAAGGCAGGAAGGCAGCAGAACGATTGGAAGGGAGAACTCTGACTGCCTGTCAGTCCAGAGCTAAGTACTTAAATGTCAGATCAGACAATAACAGACTTCCATGGACACAGGAAGAGGATGCGATCATTTCCCGATATTATGAAGAAAAAGGTGCCGGATATGTGCATACTCTTATTCCTGAAAGATCTCTTCAGGCATGCAAATACAGAGCGATGATTCTGGGATTAAGCAGGAAAACCAATGATCCATGGACAAAAGCCGAAGAGAAGATACTGAAGAAATACTACCCGGTTGAGGGCAGCAATGTTTATAAACGTCTGAATAACCGTACCAGAAATGCTTGCATCAGCAAGGCGGCCCAATTACATCTGCAATATGGACTTCCTATGTATAAAGGACCTGTATTGGATGAATGGATCATACTGGCAGTGAAACAGGGAATCACAAAAGTAAGACAATCTATGACATACAGTGAGATAACCTTTAAACCCGGAAAACTCCCTGAACTGCATCTGAGACTGGAATGTGATGAAACCGGAAAATTCAGGGTTTATGAGAAGTCTGTTCTTTTGGATGAAAAAGAATATGACAGGCAACGGGTTGAGAATCTCGCGGATACAATGGGGCTTCAGATAGAAGGAAACAAAATTACTTTAAACAGCAGCGAAAAAGAGATAGAAGATGATATTTTCAGACTGATAGCAGGATGTTACCTGATTTATTATCTGCATTATTTTATGGAATTGCCATAATTGCTCTATTCTGTCTTATCTTGCTGTGAAATGATAAAAATTTGTCAACAGGATACTGCTTGATTTATGAGATACTTTCTCAACAGATGCAGAATAATTCTCTTGCATTTTCACGCAGGTTAGAATATACTAACCAACAGAGTTAACCAAAGCAAACTATTGCGTGATTTGATCATTTAAACTTCCACTGAAGAACTGAGATGAATCGGAGGATTTTATCCGCTTCATCTGAAATGAGATGATACACAGATAGCTTCAAGTCAGGGACGAAATATCTTTTGCCCCTGATATCATATTACAGGAGGATAAAGAAACAGATGAAGAAAAGAATGGCAATTCTGATGTCTATGGCAATTGCGGCAAACATGATTGCTTCTGTACCGGTATGTGCAGCAGACATATTTACAGATTCAATGACTACGGATTCAGCGATCACACAGGAGGCAGATGATGATTCCTTTAGTGATGGATTGGGAACACCGGATTTTGCGGATGAGCAGGAGAATGTACAGGCGGCTCAGGATGAGGGTACACAAAGTGCGAAAGAACCGCCGGAGGTGATAGCAGAATATGAAAGTGGTTCTTTTGCGAATGTTTGTAAACTAAAAACTTCTCTTAACTCAAGGTATGTTGAGCAAATTACAGGAATATCTATTAATGGAACAGAGTGGAATGAAGTAACTTATTCGTGGGATCTTACAGGAACAACATATATTAAAAAAGACTCAGACGGTTATGTTGGACTATCTCCAGATAGACTTGAAGTGGGTAATGAGATTGTAATCACCAGTACCGGATACAAGGATCTTACTTTAAAGGTAACAGGAACCGGAAAACACTGGAACGTTGAAAAAGTAACTTCACAGTCTGAACCTGAACAGACCAAAGATGCGCCAACATTTGCGGGAGATCAAGTGGAAATTTCAGGTACAGACTACAAGATCATTAAACCAGCTGATGAAAATAATGTTTCTGATTATATCAGTAAAATCAAAGAAATATCTGTAGATGGGACAGTATGGGATAAAACAGATTATGCAATAGCATTATATGGCAGAAAAGCATATTGTCCAGACAGCAGTAATAATCGTGTTGTATTTGATTCAACTGTACTTCATACTGGAAATGTCATTACAATAAAAAGTGATGGATATAAAGAACTTTATCTTAAGGTAACTGCAGAAGGAAATGACTTCAAAGTTGTTACAGCTGATTCCGGTGAAACTAATATTAACGGTGCATCTAACGGAGTGAACACTCTTCATGTCAGATTAAAAGGATACTTCGAAAGCGCTGTTACAGGGCAGCAGAAATACGATGCAGTTTCAGGGGCATCCACTTCTGTTTCATCCAACAAAAACAGTAATGTAGTTGTGGAAGCAGCTGATCTTCCGGATGGGCAGGAACCTGTTGAAGCTGACTGGAAGGAGTTAAAAGAAACAGGTGTAAAAATTGACACAAAGAATACAAAGGTAAACATTGACAGTGAAAGTGGGATGGCAGGGATGTATTCCACATATGACAGTTCTCTGTCTCTCAGCGGAACTCCTGCTAAAATCGGTACATATCCTGTCAATGTTACAGTAACTGATGAATCAGGGCGTACAGTAACAAGTAATGAGCTTACTTTCAAGGTTTACAGTACTAAGGAAAAACTGGCAGATCATCTGAAGCTTGAAAATGCAACCAAGACTGCAGATGGAAAATACATGTATGATATGGATCCATGGGTAATTCCTGATTTTAATGATACAGATGATATTGTAACAGTCCCGGCAGAGATTAAAGCCTGGTATGGCTCTCACACCAGCGGTACATATGGAGAACTGGGATATGCTGTTTCAGAGGGAGAAGCTACAACCCAGACATTGATCATACCGGCTGGATGTGATCTTACAATGGTCAATATGAAGGTTCTCAGCAGTGTGAAGATAAAAGTAGAAAATGGCGGAACATTGAATCTGAGAGATTCTTCCATATATGGACAGATTGAAGTAGAAAATGGTGGAACAATATCTGTCAATCACGATGATTATAGCGGAAAATTCCTGACAGGTACTTCCATTAATGGACAGCTGATTCTGAATGATGGAGCGACCATAAAGAATTCCATGATCTACTCCAACACTAATTTCCTTCCCAATGGAACACAGGCACGTCACAATACATCACCTGTTGTTGTGATAAGCGGAAATGTAAAGGTAGAAGGAAAAGTATATATCAAAGGTGATGAAGCTGCCACAGGAACAGATCCTGCCACAGGAAAAAGCTACAGCGGACAGCCGGCCTTGAAAGTCAGCAGCGGAACACTTACTATTGGCGAGGGCAGCCAGCTTGCAGCATACGGCGGAGGAAACATAGCAACTACTTCAGTTGGCGGTGCAGCGGTGATTCTTGACAACGGAACGATTTCCGGAGCAGGAACGTTGATTGCTGTTGCAGGACGAGGAGATGGTGATAACGGTGGCAATGCAGTTGAGGGCACCGGAAATGTAGAAACAGCAAAAGCATATCTGGAGGGGGGTTCTGCTTATTCATTTATGAACAAAAATGCGGAGCCAGGTAAAGCGTATACTGAATCTGTCACTATATCTCCTTCTACAAAAGGAACAGCAGTAAATGGTAAAAAAATAACTTCCAACAGTGAATCTGCTCCGGATACATATTGGAGTGACATTACAAAAACACCAGATGATAAAATTCAGAACTGTACTATATCAGATACCACAATCATACAGACCGTAAATCCATCACCATCGGTAAATCCATCACCGTCGGTAAATCCGTCACCATCAGTGAATCCAACAGTAACGCCGGTACCAACTGTTACTCCGATACCGGATGCTTACCCGGAGGGAACTGAGGAAGATAGAAATGGAAACCTTGTTACACCGGAAGGAATCGTGATCAGTTCAGATGGAACTGTAACACTTCCGGATGGCACGAAGCTGACACCTGATGCAGATGGTAAAAAGCCAACTGTAAATAAAGATGAAACTGTAACAGATACAAAAGGAAATACCTACAGTACAGACGGAAGTATCACAGATTCAGACGGAAATTATACCAGACCTGCAAAAGCAGTTATAAAGAATGTATCTGTTTCCCAAAACTCCGTAAAAATGGTGCTGAATGAAGAGTGTAAGGGTGCTCTGAAATATGATTATGTGATCGGCACCTCTGAGGATATGCTCAAAACAGGACAGTATACAAAGGTCCTGAAAAATCAGGAAGAACTGAAGTCTGCATTTGCATATATGGATAAGGGAACCTGGTATGTAGCATGCCACGCATGGCTTAAGGGTGAAGATGGCAAAAAAGTATTTGGACAGTGGTCTGAGATCCATAAAGTAGATGTGAGTGCCATTACGCCACAAGCACCTGTGATCAGTAAGGTAACTGTTAAAGGCTCCACAGTGACAGTAAAATATACGAAGAGCAAAAACGCTCAGGGCTATGATGTAGTTCTCAGTGATACCCTTACCAAAACTAACGGACAGAAATGCCCTGCTGTTTCCGGAGAAAATTATTATGTAAAAAAGATAAAAGGAAATACAGTAACTGTTACATTTAAGAATGTTAAATCAGGCACTTATTATATTGGTTTACATGCATGGAACCGTACTTCTGAGGATAATTCAAAAACATTCAGTGAATGGTCAAATGTCAGAAAAGTTAAAATGAAATAAAAAATTGTGAATAATGGTTGAATAAATCAGAGGGGATACCGGCAATGCACATTATACATTGCAGTATCCCCTCTGATTTGTCAGGAATGTTGCAGAGATTTCGCTTTTAAGAAAAAAGATACCAGTTTTACTAGCAGTTTATGTGGAAAACCGGAAAGAACCCTACGGAATAAAAAGTGTGTATTGGAACCGTTACTGTTCAGGGGTTAGCTGGACAGTAACTTTCCATGTTTATAGATTCGATTTTATTATAGGCGGTATGAAAGAGGGTATGTTGGAAATGGCGAATGGGCATTTTTTCCGCGGGATTAGAAAAATAAACAGCAGGTGCAAGATAATAGATAATATACGGCAACAGATAGAATTTAATAGTAAGTCATTATCGGATAAAGATATTCAGTTGATGACATTGAGCTTGAACTCTTCCTGATACAAGCAGGTCCTCACCCACTGCTTATTGCTTTTCGTAACCTCCACAGGGGAG
>OATX01001006.1_pt1 | contig 14756 bp, 10 predicted proteins | sample 1516741 | NCBI WGS metagenome assembly OATX01 (sample SAMEA2579984, study PRJEB22360) | human gut metagenome | biome: human gut; feature: human-associated habitat; material: faeces | place: Denmark | collected 2008/2010
TGTTCAGAAAAGCGGTAAGTTGAGCGAATACGTATTTATCTTGGTTCATAAGCGGTCTTCAATTTGACCGCTAAGCTACAAATTCAAATCCGTTTCATTCAGAAATACCACTTAAAAGACTGTATTTCAATAATTTCAAAGACCGATTAGCCAACTTTTATTGGACAGTAGTGAAATCCACTATTTTATTACAGCAAAAATTTACTGTAACAATGTACAGATGCAAAGATAAAAAGATTTCGGGAATCGCCCTCTGGTTCATTTTTTATTTTGCTTATTTATCAATCTTTCAAGACTCGTTTCACTTTTCTAACTGACAATCTGTCAGTCTTTCGATAATAGTCCTTTTTTTGATCAATAAAGCAAACAGCAAGGAAGGGGAAGTGTGCAAAAAGCAACAAGTAACAACAAAAGAAACCCTTCCACATGCTTCTGAAAATTTGTACAATTTTTTATTTTTTCTGTACAAAAAAAGATAAAACGTCTGCGGCTTTTACATGTAACATGCTAAAATAGAAAGCCACAGACGATGAAGAATATGAAGAGAAAAAAAAGAATGTCATCCTGCATACTTTATTCTGCAGGATGACATTCACTATCTCTTATCTATATTTCTAAATATTCAAGATCACGCGTTGTTGCGTCCGTGGCAATTCTTATACTTCAAGCCACTGCCACACGGACAAGGATCATTGCGTCCGACTGTTTTTTCGGCACGATACGGTTCCTGCTTTGCGTCACGTGTATCACGTCCGGCAGCTTCCTGCTGGTCAGGATCATTCAAGTCCTGCTTTTCTTCACGATACTGCTGACGAGGAGTTTCTGGTTCGGGAGCAGCCTCTCGTACTTGCTGTGGTTCCTGAACAGGTATCTGACCACGCATCAGAACAGATATCGTGTTGTTGTTAATCTTGCTCACCATATTATCGAATAAGTTAACCGATTCAAGTTTGAAGATCAACAACGGATCTTTCTGCTCGTAGCTTGCATTCTGTACTGAATGTTTCAATTCATCCAGTTCACGCAGGTTTTCCTTCCATGCATCATCGATGGTATGAAGCAGAATAGCCTTTTCAAATGCTTTCACGATAGCCTTGGACTCTGTTTCGTATGCTTCTTTCAGATTGACAGAAATATTATACATACGTTTTCCGTCGGTAATAGGAATCAGGATATTTTCATACATATGGCCCTGTGCTTCGTATACCTGTTTGATTACCGGATTGGCAATAGCTGCCATACGTTCAGTCTTACGCTTGAACAAAGCCATAGCTTCCTGGAAAGTCTGTTCGGCCAAATCGTCCTTCTTCTTGTTGCGGAAGTCTTCTTCGCTGAACGGAACTTCCATAGCCAGCGTCTGAAGAATTTCCATTTTGGCATCTTCATAATCCGGTTGTTCAACGGCATTCACACAGCGATCCCAGATCATGTCGACAATATCCATACCGATACGTTCTCCCATCAAGGCATGACGGCGTTTCGTATATACTACGGTACGCTGCTTGTTCATCACGTCATCGTATTCAAGCAAACGCTTACGGATACCGAAGTTGTTTTCTTCTACCTTCTTCTGAGCACGTTCGATAGACTTGGATATCATGCTGTGTTCAATCATTTCGCCTTCCTTGAATCCCATCTTATCCATCCAGTGAGCCAGACGATCGGAAGCGAACAAACGCATCAAATCATCTTCAAGAGAAACGAAGAATACAGAAGAACCCGGGTCACCCTGACGTCCTGCACGACCACGCAACTGACGGTCTACACGACGTGATTCATGACGTTCTGTACCGATAATTGCCAAACCTCCGGCAGCTTTCACTTCCGGACTCAGCTTGATATCTGTACCACGACCTGCCATGTTGGTAGCAATGGTAACGGTAGAGCTCTGACCAGCCTTAGCTACAATTTCGGCTTCCTTCTGGTGCAACTTCGCATTCAATACGTTATGCTGAATCTTACGCAAGGTAAGCATCTTGCTCAACATTTCAGAGATTTCGACTGAAGTAGTACCCACCAGTACCGGACGTCCGGCCTGTACCATCTTTTCAATTTCCTCGATTACCGCTTTATACTTTTCACGTTTCGTCTTGTATACACGGTCGTTCATATCGATACGTGCAATCGGACGGTTCGTAGGAATAACCACTACATCCAGTTTGTAGATATCCCAAAATTCTCCGGCTTCCGTTTCTGCCGTACCGGTCATACCTGCAAGCTTGTGATACATACGGAAGTAGTTCTGCAAGGTAATGGTAGCAAATGTCTGAGTCGCAGCTTCTACCTTAACACCTTCCTTTGCTTCGACAGCCTGATGCAGACCATCGCTCCAACGACGACCGTCCATGATACGTCCAGTCTGTTCGTCGACAATCTTAACCTGTCCGTCCATAACGACATAGTCGGTATCTTTTTCGAACATGGTATAAGCTTTCAGCAACTGATTAATTGTATGAACACGTTCCGACTTGATGGCAAAGTTTGTAAGCAACTCGTCTTTCTTGGCAAGCTTTTCTTCGTCGCTCAATCCCTTTTCATTTTCCAAAGCAGAAAGCTGAGCTGCAATATCCGGCAACACGAAGAGTGTAGGATCCTGAGAGTTACCTGTAATCAAATCAACACCCTTATCTGTCAAATCTACACTTTTCAGTTTTTCATCGATAACGAAGTACAACGGCTCAACAGCCTCCGGCATACGCTTGTTGTTCTGTTCCATGTAGATTTCTTCAGTCTTCAGCATACCAGCCTTGATACCCGGCTCACTCAAGAATTTGATAAGCGGTTTGTTCTTCGGCAATGCCTTATGGCTGCGGAACAAGGCGAGGAATCCGGCTTCCACATCTTCTTTCTTATCAGAAGCAATCAGACGTTTCGCATCTGCAAGATATTGAGTAGCCAATTTACGCTGTGCCTCTACCAGACGTTCTACCAGCGGACGAAGTACTTCGAACAACTGTTCGTCACCCTTGGGTACAGGACCTGAGATAATCAACGGTGTACGTGCATCATCAATCAAGACAGAGTCCACCTCATCGACGATGGCATAATTATGTTTACGCTGTACCAAGTCTTTGGGGCTGACAGCCATATTATCACGCAAGTAGTCGAAACCAAATTCATTGTTGGTACCGAATGTAATATCTGCCATGTAAGCACGACGGCGAGCTTCCGAGTTCGGTTGATGCTTATCGATGCAGTCTACACTCAAGCCATGGAACATATAGAGCGGTCCCATCCATTCAGAGTCACGCTTAGCCAAGTAATCGTTCACGGTAACCACATGTACACCATTACCTGTCAACGCATTCAAGAATACCGGCAATGTAGCAACCAAGGTTTTACCTTCACCGGTCGCCATTTCCGCAATCTTACCCTGATGCAAAACGACACCACCAAACAGCTGCACATCGTAATGAACCATATTCCATGTCATTTCATTACCTCCGGCTACCCAATGGGTTTTCCAGATGGCCTTGTCACCTTCTATACGGACGAAGTCCTTGCCCTGAGCAGCCAGATTACGGTCCATTTCAGTAGCAGTAACTTCTATTTCTTCATTTTCAGTAAAACGACGGGCTGTATCTTTTACGATTGCAAAAGCAGTAGGCAATACATCGTTCAATGCCTTTTCATATTTCTCAAGAACTTCTTTCTCCAGTTTATCAATCTGAGCGAAAATAGGTTCGCGCTTCTCGATATCTGTTTCTTCGATAGTAGCCTTCAGTTCTTCTATCTTTTTATTCTCCTCAGCAGCCGATTCTTTGATATATTTTTTCAGCTCTTCGGTTTTGGCACGCAACTCATCGTGACTCAATTTAGCAATCTCCGGATAGACTTCTTTTACTTTATTTACCCACGGCTGAATTTCTTTCATATCGCGAGTAGCCTTATTTCCAAAAAGTTTGCTTATAAATTCATTAAATCCCATTGTATATTGTTGTTTTTATTATTTCTAAATTGATTTGTTTATTCAGGTTTCTGACGCACAAAGATAACTAATTTACTGATTTTCTTAGTTATTTAAGTCTATAATTTATTTACGGATGCCCGTCAGAGGAGCAGCAGTAGCTGCATTGGGTGCCCGAATGCGCATAAAGTGGGCTACAGTGGGAGCAATTGTCGCCATCTTAACCGGAGTATAAAGAATTTCCGGCTTTATGTTGTTACCGATAAAAATCAACGGAGCCGACGAATAAGTATCACGTACCACTTTTGAAACTTGAGAATATTCATCGACTACTGTCCATCCCGGCATTACTTCTACGTAAATATCGCCGGAAGTATTCGGGTTGAACGTATTTCTGATTTTATCGATATGAGGATTCCATGCTCCAAGCAACAAACGTTGGGAAGAATAAGCCGCACGAACTCCACTCATCTGGACTATAAAGTCTGACGACCGGTTCAATATCTCTGTAAGATTCAGCTTTTTATCTTCTATGAGCTTATGATTCAGGTAAATCTGACGATCATAATAAGTTTCCACATACTGCCCCGGACCGTAAATGGCCATGAGATACATATTCAGCAATGCACCACAACGCTTGATATGAAACTCCCCGCCCGGTATTTTATATTGTTCCGGATCTTTCGGATCTGTATCTGCATATCCAGTAGAAGTAATGAAAAACAAGGTGTTATTCAGTCCTACCTTCCGGTCTATTAGATCAAGCAAATCGCCGATACTGTTATCCAAACGTACGTACATGTCTTGTATCTCCATGGCATATTCCCTATTGGGAGTATGGGCATAGTTTCCTGCATAATAAGACAATGTAAGTAAATCGGGGATATTATCTTTCCCGACATTTGTATTTGTCAGACAAGCGTCAACTAGTTTATTGACCTCATCATTGGCATAAGGACTGGTTTTGAATTTCTTATACTTGTCTGTACGTTCGTCGGAGAAATCATGTTTAAAGGTAAGCTGCTTAACGTCGGAAGTGACATACTTATATGAAGTAACAGGGAGATAGGGTCCCCACACCAGATTACCTATGCGAAAATCCAACCCTTCACGATCATTGTATGCCGCTACCCATTCGGGAAAAGAGCCATAATAAGTAGAGCCACTCCATTTTCCGGTTTCATCGTTCAGCCAGAAAGCCCCTTTCGCTGCATGTCCGGCTGCAAATACAGCCATTTCGCGGGAAGGAGCAATTGAATATACCTCCGCACTCCCATTGGTTGCCACCATCAGCTCATCCGACAAGGTAGAAACCAATAAATGTTGAGGTGAAGTACTTTCCGATGTATATACTCCCATATAGGCCGGATCGTCTACACTCTTTACAATACGTAAAGAAGAACGATCCATCCAACGATTTCCTACGATTCCATTATAATAAGGAGTAGTACCCGTATAGATAGAAGCCACGGCAGAAGAACGATCTATATTTATAAAATCGTATTCAGCATTGCAATACACCCTACCCTCTTTCATCAGACGCTTGAAACCCCTTTCTCCATATAAAGCAGAAAAAGCTTCAATATAATCAGAGCGAAGCTGATCGATTGTCAAACCAACGACCAATTTCGGGACTGCCGAAGTTGTCTGTGCCTGAAGACTTGTTATTACAAATGCTGCTATGAGCGATGTCAGTATGCGTTCTTTCATTACTTTTTATTCCAAACTAATATATGGCTTGCAGAGTTCACCAGCAAACCGAGTGCCAAAGGTAATACTGTTAAATTAAATTCTTGCCCACAAAAAGGAAGAATGACTATAAAAAGTGTTAAATATACAAGATTTACTACATGATAGGCATCTTTTTTATGCTTTACGTCCTTATAGACCATAACAGGCAGATAGAATAAGGGTATCGGATTAAACAGTATAAGCAGCCAGTTTGAACCTACTGTAGGATGAACAGAGAAGAAAAACAGAAAGGCAATAATACATCCAGCCAAGCCCTGAGAAGCATATAGCAAAACATCCCATCCCCACCAGATCCGACGGTACCTCCATTGCAACCAGCCTACCAACACACACAGCGCAAGGAACAAGGAAGCGCACGCCATCGGCGAAAGCACGAAACCCGGCTCGGCAACTTCCGGCTCTACATCTACTATCTTCATTTCCTTCAGCAACAAAGGTCGCTGATGCCCTGTTTTATCAACAATATATGCATTTGAGGCATAATATTTCATATAAAAAGGAGAAAACATCTGCATACGTTTGCCAATTTTCTTATCAGCTTCGGCGCCCAAACATAAATCGATACCAAGTTCATCCCATGCAGATCCAGCAGTAAACTCATGTACAATGCTTCGGAAGCTTTTGCCAGACAAAGAATCTGGATAAACAACGTGTCCGTCAATACACTCTTCTATCCGGTCACGAGCACGCGTTGTACAATTATCGTAAAAGTAATTATATCGATAAATGCGATTTTCCGGCAAATAGTTTTCCTCCAACAAAGCCAGCAACTGTTCCTTTTCATCCTGTGTCAAATTCAAGACCTGCTGATAGACTGAAGAACCGCGCATAGCATACTCAGCCTCGAAATAAGAATAAGGAGTAATACCCAATTGATAATCTGTTTCACCTTTAATAAAGCGAAGCACAAAATGAGGGGTATTAAAACTAAACATGCCATAATTGAACACAACATCAATATGACGCGTATAGTTTTCATAACGAATGGCCGTGTGTCCAAACAAAGAGTAAATTTCGTTGCCCGGAGCACAAGTAAGTAAGCTGAATTGAATGCTATCCCTTTGCTGCCCCTGAGCAGACAAGACAATAGCCGTAAACAGGCATAAAATAAAATATCTAAGTTTCCCCATAAACCTTGGTAAAGTATATCCTCTTTCTTTTACAACGTTTATTCTATTTCCGGCGCAAAAATACGGCTAAATATTGATAACTTATGAATAAAATCGTCGTTTTATTACTATTATTATCCATTTTTTCCTTTACTTTGCAACATAAAATAGGAAAAGAAGTGAATTTAGTAATCGATATAGGCAATACAGTAGCGAAACTTGCTGTATTCGACAATGAGGAAGTGGTGGAAGTCTTACGAGGATCAAATCACTCTTTAGACTGCTTGAATATGCTATGCAACAAATACCCCATTGAAAAGGGAATCATCGCATCGGTCATTACACTTAGCAACACCATCCGCAAGCAACTGGCTAAACAGTCTGTTTCTTTCTTGGAGTTAACCTACCGCACACCAGTGCCTATAGAAAATCTTTACAAAACTCCAGAAACATTAGGGATGGACCGACTGGCTGCTGTCGTGGGTGCCAATTACCTTTGTCCCAACAAAAACTTGCTGGTTGTAGATGCAGGAACGGCACTGACATACGAATTCATTGACGCACAAGGCCGCTACTGGGGAGGCAATATATCCCCTGGTATCTACACCCGTTTTAAAGCGCTGAACGCCTGCTGCGACAAGCTTCCATTAATAGAAAAAGGTGGCGATATACCTGAGTTTGGATATAGCACAGAAACGGCAATCCGCTCGGGAGTGATAAAGGGAATGGAATTCGAGATAAGTGGATACATCACCCTCATGCAGAAGAAATATCCTGACCTTTTGGTTTTTTTAACTGGTGGAGATAAATTTTCTTTTGATACAAACTTAAAAAGTATCATCTTTGCAGATAGATTTTTAGTTTTGAAAGGTTTAAACAGAATTTTAAATTACAATGTTAAATAAGAAAGCACTAATCAGCGCTCTGATGCTTGCCGGTTCAATATCGGTGTTCGCACAATCCAACACAAATTCCCCATACACCCGATACGGACTGGGAGATTTGGTGGATCAAGGCTTTGCCAATAATGCTGCAATGGGCGGAATAGGCTATGCACTTCGAAATAGCGGCCACATCAATATGTTAAATCCGGCATCATTTACGGCGGTCGATTCTCTCTCGTTTATGTTCGATGTAGGAATGAGTTTGAAAAGTTCTAATTTTCAGGAAAATGGGATAAAGAACAATGCACGTAATTCCAGTTTCGATTATATAGCAATGCAATTCCGTTTACATCCTCGTTTGGGCATGGCGATAGGCCTTACTCCTTATACGACTTTAGGATATAACTTTACAACCACCCAACCTGTAGAAGGCATTAATGATGTTACTGCAACTAATACCTTTTATGGAGATGGCGGCCTGCAAAAAATAACAGGTGGATTAGGCTTTAAAATACTTGACAACCTTTCTATTGGAGTTAATGCCGGATATCTCTACGGTACACTGCAATATCAGGCAACGAAAGGATTTAGCATCAGCAGTGACCAAACAAATGTGTATAATAGCATAAAAGTAAACAGTTATGTTGCAGATTTCGGCTTGCAGTATGCCCAATCAATAAATAAATCGGATAAAATAACTTTAGGACTTGTTTACGGATTAGGCCACACACTTCACTCAACGGATACAAGAGGAATTCAAGTAACAGACAACTCGAGTTATTCCTCTGTAAACGAACATGTAGTTACTGATTCATATGGTATACCTCATACGTTCGGTGTAGGTTTGGCATATAACCATGACAAAAAACTTACTGTCGGCATTGATTATTCTCTTGAACAATGGTCGAAAGTAAAATATGATAATTCAACAGATGCTTATAATGATCGTACAAAAATAGCAGCCGGTATAGAGTATCTACCCAACTATATTGGTAGAAGCTATTTAAAACGTATCCGCTATCGTGCAGGAGGCTTTTATAAGAGTTCTTATTTAAAACTACCTCAATGCGATGGTCCTTCAGAATATGGCATCAGTGCCGGATTGGGACTTCCGCTTTATTTGTTTCAACGGAACACAATCCTGAATTTGACCGGACAATACGTTCACGTTACTCCGAGTGTTCCTAACATGCTTTCAGAAAATCGCTTTGTTATAAAAATCGGTTTGACGTTTAATGAACATTGGTTCATGAAATGGAAAGTTAACTAACAAAACAACTAAATTTATATACGATGAAAATGAAGATGTTTACAATGCTAGCTGTACTTTCATTAAGTGCAACAGCAGTTTTCGCTCAAAAAGGAGTGGAAGATGGTTCTCGTTTTGGACATGGAGAAGACAGTCTCCGTTGCCTCCAGAACATCAGTATTTATACTGAATATGTAAAGACAAACAACTTCAAGGATGCATACACCCCTTGGAAAGCCGTCTTTACAGAAGCTCCTATAGCACAGGTTGGTACTTATACAAACGGTGCTAAAATTCTTCGTGCATTGATTGCTGAATCCAAAGATGCCGCACAGCAGAAGACTTATTTGAATGAGTTGATGGCTGTACACGATCAGCGTATCAAATATCTGGATCAACTGAACGGCTTGGTTAAAAATCCTACTACAAAAGGTTCCATCTTAGGTATGAAAGTTCATGATATGATTGTCTTTTCAGGGCCTAATCTGGATGTCAACACAGCCTATAATATTGCAAAAGAAGCCATTGGTTTGGAAAAAGAAAATGCAGACTATTTCATGTTCCAAGATATGATGGACTTGTCTTTGCGTAAACTGAAAACAGATAATAACCATAAAGAACAATTCATTCAGGATTATCTGACTGTTTCAGGTTATGCCGATGCTGCATACAAGGCTACTACTGCAACAAAAACCAAAAACCTTTTGAAAACAGCTAAGGATAATGTTGATGCTTACTTTATCAATAGTGGTACTGCAACTTGTGAAAATATGCAGGCTATCTATGGTCCAAAAGTTGCAGAAAATAAATCCAACCTGGATTATCTGAAACAAGTTATTTCTGTCATGCAGATTCTGAAATGTACAAATGAAGAAGCCTATTTTGAAGCTTCAGAAGCAGCTCACGCTATTGAACCGACAGCGGCAACAGCATTGGGTTGTGGTTACATGTACTATAAAAAAGGTGATATTAATAAGAGCGTCAGCTACTTCGACGAAGCAATTGAACTGGAACAGGATCCAATGGAAAAAGCAGAAAACAGCTATAAAGCTGCCGTTGCTATCATGAGCCAGAAAATGTATGGAAAAGCAAGACAATATGCAAACAAGGCACTTTCTTATAATCCCAACATGGGTAAAGCATATATCCTGATTGCTCAGATGTATGCGGCTAGTCCAAACTGGGGTGATGAAGCTGCTTTGAACAAATGTACTTACTTTGCAGCTATCGATAAATTACAGCGTGCCAAGAGCGTAGATCCAAGCGTTGCAGAAGAAGCCAACAAGCTGATTGGAAGCTACTCAGCATATACTCCGAAAGACGAAGACCTGTTCTTCCTGGGCTTGAAGAAAGGTGACTCTGTAACTATCGGCGGATGGATTGGTGAAACTACAACAATCAGATAATTACATATCTTTCACATGTCATTTAGAGTGCCCCATAAAAAACATATAATGATTTTAAACATAACAGTTGTCATTTGGACAACTGTTATGTTTATTTTATTGCCAGCATGTAGCAAAAAGAAGGAACTGGCAGCGGCAGTCAGCGAAAAAGACTCTCTGCCCGATATGCGTACGCTTGGTGTGACTACATTTATATCCGATTCCGGTATGATTCGCTATAAAATAATCACAGCAGAATGGTTGATTTACAATGAGGTAGACACTCCCTTCTGGGCATTTGAAAAAGGTATTTATCTTGAGAAATTTGATACCCTCTTTCACATCGACGCAAGTATAAAGGCGGATACAGCCTATTACTATGAGCCTAAGAAACTATGGGAACTACGAAGCAATGTACATATCCGCAGCCAACGCGGAGATAAATTTGACACCCAGCTGATGTTCTGGGATCAAGGAAAAGAAAAAATCTATTCCAATCAATTTATACGGATCGAACAACCCGATAAGATATTGACGGGATATGGTTTTGAATCGAATCAGCAAATGACAGAGTATCAGATATTCAATAATACTGGTATATTTACAGTCGAAGATACTGCTCCTGCTGATACGACAAAAAAATAGAAAACTCTGTACCAATCAATATGGGACTAATTATAGAATTACTTATATCAATGGCATTTTCCGCATTCTTTTCCGGAATGGAAATTGCCTTTGTTTCTTCCAACAAATTGCGTTTTGAAATGGAGAAAGACAATGGCATACGAGCCCGCATCTTATCCATTTTCTACCGCAATCCCAATAATTTCATTTCAACCATGCTCGTGGGCAACAATATTGCCCTCGTTGTATATGGTATCTGGATGGCTCAACTAATAGAAGAATATATCCTGATAGACATTATCAGCAACCAAATTGTTCTGGTTACAATTGAAACACTTATATCTACAGCTATCATTCTCGTTACAGGAGAATTTTTACCCAAGACCCTATTTAAGATAAGCCCCAACAGTACGTTAAGTGCATTTGCGATTCCTGCATTTATTTGTTACTTGATACTTTATCCCATCAGTCGTCTCGCATCTTCGCTATCGGCCTTCATCCTTTACCTAACAGGTACAAAAATCAATAAAGAAACTAAAGAAAAAGCCTTTACAAAAGTCGATCTGGATTATTTTATTCAAAGCAGTATAGAAAAAGTACAAGACCAGAATGCAATAGACACTGAAATAGAAATATTCCGAAATGCTCTGGACTTCTCCAGTATTAAAGTACGTGACTGCATGGTTCCACGTACTGAAATCATTGCCGTAGATATAAATGCTACACTCGACGAATTGAAAGCTGAATTTATAGATCATGGCATAAGCAAAGTCCTCGTTTATAAAGAGGATATAGACAATGTAATAGGCTATATACATTCATCCGAATTATTCAAGCCGCTTACAGACTGGCGCCAACATATACGTACAATTCCTATTGTCCCAGAAACGATGAGTGCCCACAAACTAATGCAACAACTAATGCAGCAAAAACGTTCTTTGGCAATAGTAGTAGATGAATTTGGAGGAACTTCTGGACTGGTTTCCATGGAGGACTTAGTAGAACAAATATTTGGTGATATTGAAGATGAACACGATACAAATTCCAGCATTGCAAAAAAGATAGGAGAAAACGAATACATTTTTTCCGGACGTGTAGAAATTGAAAAAGCAAATGAAGAATTTGGTCTGAAACTACCAGAGAGCGATGAATATCAAACTATTGGTGGGCTAATATTGCATGAATATCAAAGTTTTCCAAAAATGCACGAAACAATAGCTATTGGAAATTTTCAATTCAAAATTATAAAAGTTACAGCAACAAAAATAGAGCTTGTCAAGCTAAAAGTTGACAAATAAGCTGTTTAAACGCCTTCAGAATAAAAAATTTTCTATAAAAAAGTGCCTGCTAAGCACATTTTTTGTATCTTCGTGCGCTAAAGAAAAAAACAATAAACAAAAAATAATAACTTTAAATGGCAACTTTACAAACAATTAGAAGCAAAGGACCTCTTTTGGTCATTGTGATTGGTCTTGCCCTTTTTGCGTTCATCGCAGGTGATGCTTGGAAAGTACTTCAGCCGCATCAGGGAAAACAAGACGCCGGAGAAATAAATGGAAACAAACTCTCCGTTCAAGACTATCAACAAATGGTAGATGAATTCAGTGAAGTCATCAAACTGACTAACGGATTGAATTCACTAAATGAAGATCAGTTGACAAACATCAAAGATCAGGTTTGGAATACATACGTAACCAATGAACTGATAGCTGCTGAAGCAAAAAAATTGGGACTAAAAGTAACAGATAAAGAACTTCAGACCATCATTGATGAAGGAACAAACCCATTGTTAATGCAGACTCCGTTCCGTAACCCGCAAACTGGCGCATTCGACAAAGATATGTTGAAGAAATTCTTGGTTGATTATGCTAACTTGGATGCCAATAAGATGCCTGCACAGTATGTTGAATACTACCAAAAAATGGGTAATTTCTGGAAATTCGTCGAAAAGACTTTAAGACAGTCTGTACTGGCAGAAAAATACCAAAATTTGATTGCAAAATCATTGATTTCAAATCCGGTTGCTGCAGAAGATGTATTCAACGGACGCACTGTACAGTCAGATTTATTGTTGGCAGGTGTTCCTTACTCAAGCATTAGCGATTCTACAATTACTGTATCAAACGAAGAGATCAAGAAGCTGTACGATGAGAGAAAAGAATCATTCAAACAGCCGGTTGAAACACGTGACATTAAATTCATTGATGTACGAGTAGTTCCTTCTGATGCAGACCGTCAAGCAGTACAAAAAGAAGTGACAGAATATAGCAACCAGCTGATCAGTACAAACAATGACTATACAGCATTTATTCGTTCTACCGGTTCTGTTATTCCATTTGCAGATGTACCTGTAAACAAAACGGTATTACCATCTGACGTTGCAAGTCGTCTGGATTCAACTTCCATAAACGAAGTATATGGTCCTTATTACAATCAGGCAGACGATTCGTACAATGCATTCAAAATCATTGCAAAAACTACTGCACCTGATTCTATTCAATTCCGTCAGATTCAAGTATACGCTGATACTGAAGCTAAGACAGCAACTTTGGCTGACAGTATCTACAATGCCTTAAAAGGTGGAGCAGATTTTGCTGCATTGGCTAAAATCTATGGCCAGACAGGTGAAGCTAACTGGATTAACTCTCAAAGTTGGGAAGGTGCTTCATTGGATGAAGACAATGCCACATTTATCAATAAACTGATATCTCAACCAGTTGATGAATTAGCAAATATCAAAGTAGGTCAGGCTAATCTGATTCTGCAAGTAACTGCAAAGAAAGCTATGAAAGATAAATATAAAGTAGCTGTCATCAAATGTCCAGTTGAATTTAGTAAGGAAACATATAACAAGGCTTACAATAAATTTAGCCAGTTTGTTGCACAAAACACTACAATGAAAAACCTTGAAAAGAACGCTGAAGAAGCTGGTTACAGCGTAACTCCTCGTTCAAACTTCCGTAGCGATGAACATTACGTAGGTGGTGTAAAATCAACTCGTGAAGCATTGAAATGGGTATTCAGTGCAAAACCGGGAGAAGTTTCTCCATTGTATGAATGCGGCGAAAACGACCATCTGATGGTAGTAGCTCTCGAAGCTATCAATCCGGAAGGCTATGTAAACATCAACAAGGTTTCTGATATGTTGAGAAGCGAAGTTCTCCGCGATAAGAAAGCTGAAAAGATTATGGAGCAGATGAAGGGCTTCAACTCTTTGGCACAGGTTAAAAGTATGAAAGATGCCATCAGCGATAGTGTAAAACACGTTACTTTCAATGCTCCGGCATTTATCGCAGTAACACGTGCCAGTGAACCTGCAATCAGTGCATATGCATCGAAAACAGAAGTGAACAAGGTTTCAGCTCCTATTAAAGGTAATGCCGGAGTCTACATGATTCAGGTGTACAACAAAGAAAAGAGTTCAGAAAAATTCGATGCAAAGAAAGAAGAAACAGCTCTCTCAAGCATGGCTGCACGCTATGCAGGACAATGTCTTTACGAATTACGTGACAAGGCAGAAATCGTAGACCAGCGCTATTTATTCTTCTAAATTTAATAGGATAATTTTTTATTGAAAGAGTAATAGAAGCGGACAGGCTGAATTTTCAGTTTGCCCGCTTCGTTTTTATAGCTATCAGACCTCTCTAGATTAGAATGTCCATTCACTATAACATTAGCCTGCATATACCCTCTTTACAGCCTTTATTTTAATCACTTCGTATAACACCATTAAACAACCGGATCTCTTGTAGCAAATATCTATAGGCTACTCCATAAGACAATAATCTAACGTAAGCATTCGAAGAAATGCACCTTTTACACTTTGAGGTTTGGTTGTAGCTTTGC